>Ga0209636_10007542_pt1 | contig 11090 bp, 11 predicted proteins | sample DeeMarSWOR152_54_FD_187464 | JGI IMG/M metagenome (GOLD analysis project Ga0209636, IMG submission 187464) | Marine sediment microbial communities from White Oak River estuary, North Carolina - WOR-1-52-54 (SPAdes) (version 2) | ecosystem: Environmental > Aquatic > Marine > Intertidal zone >... | reverse complement strand
GATTCTCCTCGGAAAGGCCAGTCCTTCCCTTTCCCAGGACCGGGTAATGGTCGTTGAGACGGATATCGACGATATGAATCCCGAATTCTTTGAGCCTCTCATGGATAAGCTCTTTGGCCAAGGAGCTCTGGACGTATCCTTTGTTCCGATTCAGATGAAGAAAAACCGACCAGGGGTGACCGTCAGGGCAATCTGCCAAGAGTCCAGCCGTACCGACGTCGTTGAGACAATCCTCCGGGAATCGACAAGCATCGGCGTTCGCTATTTTGCCGTCCGAAGAGAAAAGCTGGACAGACGGATCGAATGGGTGAAAACCCCCTTTGGAAGGGTAAGGGTCAAGGTCTCAGAGGGAAGAGGGGGAAAAATCCATCATGTGTCCCCAGAATACGAGGATTGCCGCCGTCTGAGCCTGGAAAAGAAAACCTCGGTCATGGACGTCTATCAAGAGGCCCTCATGGCAGCCAGGAAGGCGAAGATCGGCAAGTGAAATCGAGAAGGGACTCAGTCACCCTCTCCTTTCATGGATTTCGCAGCCTCCTTCAACATGATACTGCGCACCAGAGTCTTCAGTTCCCTGTCCTCAATCTGTTCGAGGCACGCTTCCATCCCTGCACTGAGTCTCGCCCCTTCCGGTTCGACCTCCGGCCCCGGCGTTGAAGGGGCTTGAGCGGGGGGAATGATTTCTCCCAGGGAGAACCGGATATCCGTGATGCGAGCCTCCTTGACCGTCTCATGGATTTTCTCCAACAGCATTGGCTTCATCGTTTGAAGCTGTTGCATCCAGGTAGAATTTGAGACCTTTACAAAAAGAATCTGGTTTCTGAGCCTTTCCGGCTGGGCCCTTCTGGCGATCTTCTCTCCCACGATATCATCCCAGAGGTGCCAGACTCGGTACCCTTCCAGTCGGATATCCAGTTCCATCCTGCGGAGGGTTCTCCGAAGGACGGTGCCAATCTTATGGGGTCTCTTGGCCATCGCTTTCGGCGAGATCTCTCCGAGGGAAGAGGGGATCGCCTCTCTGAACGGATTGGCCCGCTCGGATTCGTCCCCATTCTCTCACATCTTTGAGGCGTTGGTCGTGGATGATTCCTTCCATTTCCAGCCGGGTCCACATCTTTTCTCCCGTCTCAGGCATAAAGGGCACAAGAAGGCAGGAAATAATCCGCAGACATTCCAGGGTGTTGTATAAAACAGTAGCCAGACGATGGCGCTGGTTAGAATCCTTTGCCAGACTCCACGGTGCAGTTTCATCGACGTACCGGTTCACCTGGCCAATAAGATCCCAGACTGCGATCAAAGCCTTATGAAATCCGAGAGTCATCATTTCTGATGCGAACGAGTCCACGGTTTTCAAGGCATGGTTTTTCAGGGTTTCATCCAGGGTCTCCGCACCAGCCGCTTCGGGGACAACCCCCTTGAAGTATTTCATAACCATCGTGAGGCTTCGACTGACGAGATTTCCCAGATCATTGGCGAGGTCGGCATTCAATCGACTGACCAGGGCCGATTCGCTGAAATTCGCATCAAGACCGAAGACCATCTCCCTCATGAGAAAGTATCGGAAGGCATCCAGGCCATACTCCTTTTCCAGGTCGAGGGGATTGACGATCTCACCCGTGCTTTTTGACATCTTTCCCCCCTGAATGTTCCAGTATCCATGGACATTGAGGTGAAGGTAGGGTTGGATTCCAGTGGCCTTGAGCATGGTCGGCCAGTAGATACCGTGAGGGATCAGAATGTCCTTGGCAATCAGGTGATTAACCTCCGGCCAGAATTTAAGGAATTTGCCGTCAGAGGGATAGCCCATAGCAGAAACATAGTTGATCAGCGCATCAAACCAAACGTAGGTCACATAGTTGGAATCAAAGGGCAGGGGGATTCCCCACGAGAGGCGCTCCCTGGGCCGGGAGATGCAGAGATCATCCAGAGGCTTCTCCAGCGAGGAGAGAACCTTATTCCTGTACCGCTCGGGCCTGATAAACTCCTCGTTTTCCCGGAGGTGATCAATCAGCCACTGCTGGTATTTGCTCATGGCGAAGAAATAGTTTTTCTCCTTCCGAAACTCAGGCTCCTTATGATGGTCCGGACACTTCCCATCTTCCAACTCACTCTCCGTGATGAAGCGCTCGCAGCCAATACAGTAGTATCCAGCGTATTCCCCGAAATAGATGTCCCCCTTATCGTAGACGGTCTGAAGAATTGATTGGACCACCCTTTTGTGATCCTCGTCAGTGGTCCGGATGAAATAGTCGTTGGAGATGTTCAGACGGGGCCAGAGGGCCCGAAAGAGGCCGCTGATCTCATCCACATACGGCTTTGGCTCCATCCCTTTCTCACTGGCCGCCTGGACGACCTTGTCACCGTGCTCGTCTGTTCCAGTCAGGAAGAACGTCTCATACTCTGCCAGTCGATAGAATCTAGCCAGGACATCGGCCACGATCGTTGTGTAGGCATGACCGATGTGGGGCGGGGCATTCACATAATAGATAGGAGTTGTCACATAGAATGCTTTGGATTTCTCCATGGGTCATCCTTTCGGACCCTGAATCTCCTCAGCCGGAACGGTAACTTCTCTACCGTCTTCCAGTTCAATCGTCACGGTCCGATTCATGGTATTCTGGCGAACGACCTTACCCTCCCCACGACTTGTGGTCAACCTCTTCCCCACCTTGGGAAGGCCCTTTCTGAATTCACAGTAAGTCTCATACTCGTATGCAAGACAACACATGAGACGACCACAGGCACCCGAGATCTTGGTAGGATTGAGGGCAAGACTCTGTTCTTTCGCCATCTTCACCGAAACCAGGTCGAAACTGTCCAGGAATCTTGAACAGCAGAACTCTCTGCCACAGGGTCCCACTCCTCCTATCATCTTTGCCTCGTCCCTGACGCCGATCTGTCTCATCTCGATTCTGGTTTTAAACCTCCCAGCCAGATCTTTGACCAATTCCCTGAAATCCACCCGTTTTTCAGCGGTGAAGTAGAAGATCGCCTTGCTCCGGTCAAAGAAGAATTCGACCCCAACAAGTTTCATGCTCAGGTTCCTCGCAGTGATCCTCTCCTCGCAGAAGAGAAAACCCTCGCGCTCGAGGGACCGGTTAGATCGATCCTGAATCAGGTCCTCTTCGGTCGCTCTTCTCTTTACTTTCCTCAGCGTCCTGGCAAGGGATTTTTTCTCCTTCTCCACGGGCTCAACAGCAACCCTACCAAGGTACAACCCCTTTCCGGTCTCAACAAGAATCGGGTCCCCCTTGTGGAGATCAAGATCCAGGGCGTCGTAATCATGCACCAAACCGTCACCGAGTTTCACAATGACCACCCGAATCATTTTTGGTACCCTTCCCTTCTTCGAATCCAAGGCCCCCTATTCGGGGACCACCTTGAGAGAATTACACTCTCCTACCCCCGAAGGCGCGGCCTGGAACGCTCACCGCAATTGAAGCATAAGGCTTTCCATGGCTAGACGCGGGTTTGCATTCAGCCTCAGGGCTTTTGACATCTGGTTGATCGCCTCGACTCGCCGGACGAGGGATCTGGGAGACATCAGCACTGCCTTCTCTTTTACCTCCTCACAGAAATCCTGGTTGACCAGACGATCGACATTCTGCTGCTCGTTCCACACGATCAGATCCCGATACCATGACATCATTACAGGGAACAACAGGGGAAGACTCTCTCCAAGACCCGCCAGAGACTCCGCCATGGCAAATGCCTGCTTCACACCCTGGGAGGATAGATCCATCAGGTCTCGAATGATCTCCGGCCTCTTTTCCCAGACCTCGTGTTCGAACATCTCAGCGGCCCTTCCCAGGCTACCCTGGGACAGTTCGGCCAGGATCTTGGCCTCGCCCTTTTCCATCGAGAGCCGTCTGGTCAACTCCTCGATCATCTCATCGATAGGTAAGGAGGTAAACCGCACCTGTTGACATCTCGAAACAATCGTTGGCAGGAGAGACTCGCGCTCCCTGGCCACAAGGATCAGAAGGGTGTCTGGGGGAGGCTCTTCCAGGGTCTTTAGAAGTGCATTCGCTCCTTCGGCCTTCATCTGGTCTGCTCCATCCAGAATGCAGACCCGTCTCTTCCCCTCATACACCCGGTAGCTCAGCGCCCGTCGAAGCTGTCGAATGCTGTCGATTCTGATGAATTGACCATCCGGACGGATAACCATCACATCGGGATGGTTAGAATCTTCTATTTTCCTGCAGGAAAGACACTCGTCGCAACAGTCCTCCTTCCCCTCTTTGCAATTCACCGCCTTGGCCAACGTGACGGCGGTGAGTCGCTTGCCAATTCCTTCAGGACCATGGAAAAGATAGGCCTGAGGGAGATGGTCATTCAAAATGGCCTTCTGCAACAGCCGAATAGGCCGTCGGTGTCCGATAATCTCGTTGAAATTCATAAGTTTTGGTAGCTTTCCCGTTCGTTCAACACGCCCTATTTTACAGACGGCTATGTTCCACGCCGCGGTTTGTCAGTCTCCCGAAGCTCTCGGAGCCTTGCTTCGACGATATCGCATACCATGCGGTGCACCTCAGATTTCTCCTGAGATGCATCGATCACCTTGATGCGACCCGGATCGCTCCGTGCGATCTGGAGATACCCCTCTCTGACCCTTTGGTGAAAGGCGAGAGACTCTCTCTCAAAGCGATCCTCCTTCAGGGCTGGGCTCTTTCCGTTGATCCTGTGGGAGGCCCTTCTCAGTCCAAGATCCGCCGGGCAGTCGAGCAAAAGGGTGAGATCGGGGGTGACGCCTTGTGACGCCAGACGATTCAAATCCATAACCATTCTCAGATCCAGCTGCCGGGCATACCCCTGGTACGCTAGCGTCGCATCGCAGAACCGGTCACAAAGGACGATCCCACTCCCTCTCAGGGCCGGTTTGATAATCTCGGCCACATGTTGGGCCCTACTTGCCTCATACAAGAAAAGCTCACCCAGGGGAGTGAGCTCTATCGTGTCTGCACTCAGCAAAATCTTTCTAACCTGATCACCTACCGAAGAGCCGCCCGGCTCCCGAGTCACCGTGCATTGCCATCCTTTGTTCTCTAGGAATTCTTGTAGACGTCTAATGTGAGTTGTCTTACCACTCCCCTCTACTCCCTCAAAGGTAATCAGATAGCCCATAGAGATCACAGAATCATATGAACCGAGAATCTGTTTGAACGGTCAAGCTGTTGAAATTTCTCCGTAATCATAGGAAAACCGTCTCCCCTTGTCAAGGGAAAACCCTCTGGAGCCTCCTGGCTACTTACCCACCTCCCAACAGACTCTTGCCCAAATCCCTTTGAACGAAACCCGCGAAACTAGAGAAACCGACTATTTCAAGGGCTCCTTTGCATTCAAGGCCCAGTTGTAATCGAGAAAATCAATCTTCGGCTTCCGATCCAGAAACGACGCATCCTCTTCCGTCAGATAGGGCCGAATGAACTCGAGGATGGAGCCCGATTTCTCGACGAAATCCTCTCCAAACCAGTCGAATATTCTCGACACATAGATGGTTTTTTCGGCCTGGTCTGTCCGGATCCCTCGTTCTGAGTTCAGGTATTTCCGTGCTTCCGCCTCGAGCTGGGTCCTCACGTTTTCTTCTGTATAAGCTGTTCTTGCGAGGGGTGGACATCCCAAGGAGGCACAGACAATGGCAAAGTGCATCCGGGGATCGTTGAACTTCTTGCGCAAGATCTCATGCTCGATGTCGTCCTGACTGACCCGCTTCCCTGCCACAACATGCTTCCGTGTGGTGAAGAATTTGGTGGACGTCCACACACCCGGCACAAAGGTTTTGCGCACACTCTTCTTCGGCTTTGTCTTGATCACCTTGTCAATGGTCACGGCATTATACGCGTTGATCCAGAAGGCAAGCTGGCCATCCACGGACAGCTCTTCGACCTCGGTCGATTCGAGGGATTTCATATACTCGGCAAAACGCCGGTCTCGGGCAATCCCGTTGTAATCTATCAGGCCCCTTTCGTCCACATACTGTTTCAGAATCTGGTCATATGCCGAGTAATCAAATGCCTTCGCTTCGTGAATCAAGGAAAACACCACCAACACTGATATCAGAAAAGCCACCATTAGCCTTTTCATTTTCAAACCTCCCAATCTATTCATTTAGATTATATCATCTGACATCAGCCAATCCGAAGACACTGCCCGATTTGGTAAAACAGATTCACCGATCGGCCGGCTGTTGCCCAAACAGAAATCCCTTTGTGCAACAGCCTGTTGACTCAAGAGAACGGTCTGACGTATTTTGATTTCCGAGGAGGCGATCATGCAATTTCTGGAGAGCCATGGCAAACAGATCGGATACGTGACCGGCCGGGGAGGGATTGCGGAAGGCCGAAAGACCCTGATCTTCGTACACGGTTCAGGGGGGAGTCATCTGCACTGGAACTACCAGAGGCAGTTTTTCCAAAAATCCTACAACGTCGTCATGGTGGATCTTCCGGGCCATGGGGACGCAGAAAGTAAGGGAGAAGACTCGGTAGAGGCCTATGCAGCCCATCTTCTTTATCTGATTCGATCCTTACCAGGGGAGGTGTTTTGCCTCTTCGGTCACTCGCTGGGGGGAGCGATCGTCCAGCTATTCGCACTCCTGCATCCTCGACACGTCGAAGCCCTCGTTCTGGTCGGGACAGGCGCCCGGTTGAGGGTTTTACCCGCAATTCTCGCGGGCCTCAAGGGAAGATTCGAGGAAACCGTCAGGCTGATCAATGACTATGCCTTTTCCAAGAAAACACCACCAGATCTGATTCAAAGGGGCATTGAGGCCATGCTCAGAACACCGCCAGTGGTTCTGCATGGGGATCTGTCGGCCTGCGATCGATTCGACATCATGGACCGGCTGGGAGACATCCAGGCTCCCACCCTGCTGGTCTGTGGCGAGGATGATCAGCTAACCCCTCCAAAGTACGCCCACTATTCGGCCGAGACGATCAGAGATAGCAGGCTGGAGATCATCGATGACGCTGGTCACATGGTCATGCTCGAACAGCCTGAAGAATTCAACCGTAGAGTCACGGAATTCCTTCAGAGCCTGAATGCGAACACCCGATAAGCGTCCAGGCATGGGCGGTCAAGATATCCCTCTTCGCTTTTCAACCTTGCTGACGGCTGATTGCTGAACACTGACCGCTCACGAAACGAAAGATGATCCCCAGAGAGAAATTCACCGAGATTGCCGTCGTCCTTCCCTGGGAGGCTAGTGACGCTGTCGAAAATTTCCTTGTAGAATCAGGAGCCCTTGGCGCGTCAATCGAGCAGCTAGACCTGGAGGGTTCCACACAGACCGTCCGAGGATACTTCCTAGGGGAGAAGCCGATAGCTGAACTCGAGGCATCGGTCAGGGCCTATCTGACGGCAATTGAGGACTATTTTCCCTCGCCAGAGAAGTGGCAATTCTCCGCGCGTATTCTTCAAGATGAGGATTGGCAGGAGCAATGGAAGTTATTCTTCAAGCCCATCAGGGTTACCCGACGGATCGTGGTCAAACCCACCTGGGAGGCTTACGAGGCCAGGCCGAAAGAGATTGTCATCGACATCGACCCGGGAATGGCTTTCGGAACGGGCCTCCATGCCACAACCCGGCTCTGCCTGGAGGTTATTGAGACGGAAGTTGACCGGAGAATGAGGCGAAGCGATGAAAACGGGAGTACGGAGGTTTCCCTTCTGGATGTGGGGACAGGATCCGGCATTCTGGCAATCGCCGCTGCCAGACTCGGGGCCCGGCCCGTTTTAGGGATCGATATTGATGAAACAGCCATCGAAGTGGCTCGTCAAAACGTAGGACGAAATCGCATGGATCAGACCGTGAGAATCGGTTCCGAAAATTTCGAGGCCATCGATCGGTGTTTCGATCTGGTGGTTGCAAACATCGATCTCACCACCCTGTCCGAACTTAAAGAACTCCTAGTGTCTCATGTCTCTCAGAGGGGACGGCTCGTTCTGTCGGGGATTCTCAGAAATGATCGGAAGGATCTCAAGTGGATCTACCGGGGTCGTGGCCTTCAATTCGTCAAAGAGAAGACCCGGGAGGGATGGTGTTGTCTCGTATATAAACGACCATAGCTTTCTCCAATGGAGGATGGAGAGATGCCAAGATTCTTTGTTCCCAACCTCATAATCGATAAACAGGAAATCACGGTCTCAGGCCAAGAGGCCCGCCACATTCAGCGGGTATTGCGTCTGGGGGTAGGAGATGCGATCGATCTCTTTGACGGAACAGGAAAAGAGTATCGCGGCCAGATCACCCACCAGGGACGCCACGCCTTGACAGTGGCCATCCTGGAGACCACTATGCCAGACCGTGAGTCTCCTTTAACCCTAACCATGGGGCAGAGTCTGATCAAGGGAGACAAGATGGATGTTGTCATTCAGAAGGCAACCGAAATGGGCGTTTTGGAACTCATCCCGTTTGTCTCCTGCCGGTCTGTCGCCCACCTCCATGAAGGGAAAATCGAGCAGCGGGTCAGCCGCTGGCAAAGAATTGCTGTCGAATCATCCAAACAGTGCGGCCGCGTAACCCCCCTGAGGGTCGAAACGGTCGTTGGATTCGATGAGATTCTCGGCCGAGCCCCTGCCGAGGCAAGAAGAATTATTCTCTGGGAGAAAGAAACAAAGAGATTAAAACCGCTCCTCCAAGATACAGACAGCGACTCTGGTCCATCAAGAAGCGTTTTTTTCCTTGTCGGCCCCGAGGGCGGCTTCTCAGAGGAAGAGATCAAGCGGGCTGAGGCGGCTCATTTCGTGCCTGTTGGCCTGGGGTCCCGAATCCTGAGGGTCGAAACGGCGGGACTGAGTTTTGTCAGCATCCTCCAGTATGAATGGGGGGATCTGGGATAGGTCAAAGAGCGAGCACTTCCTTGCCCGCGTCTTCCTGATGAGGATTGGCAGTGGCATGACTCTCCACGTCCAGGGGCGACTCCTCCAGTTCCATAGCCTTCAGATAGCTCCCGTACGATTTACACTCCTCCGCGAATTTGCACTTTCTGCGACACACTTCCACGTTCACCTTGGGCTGTCCTCTCCGCTTTTCACAGACGATATAAGCCATAACACCTCCACCTCGACATATTGATATAGCCTAATGTATACCCACAATATGTGGACCTGTCAAGTAGGAAAAAAACACCTCAATAGAAAAGTTTACCTTTTTTCTTAGTTAATTATACCACAATTTTCAGATGATTTCTATGCTTTTGTTCCGTATCTGTCCAATATGAAAATGATTTCTGAGTATCTTCCAGAATGGTCTCTTACCGAACCTCCCACCGTACGGGAGCGGTCGCCTCTTCCTCGGAGATCAAGCCAAAGTACCTCCCTATCCAGTACACAAAAAGATAGTCTTGGCCAGAATACTCAACATTCATCCTCTTGGAAGCATCCGTCAGAGTAAACTTCTTGAAATAGTCACTCTTCCAATAATGGCTATCGATATTCTGATTAACGATTGGCTGAACTCTGTTCGTATCTTCAGATTCCAGTTTCGAGATCCGACGCTTGTCATCCGGGAACATCCTTAGCGTCTCAACAGCCTGATCGAACTCCTCGTCAGATACCCCATACAATACTGTATGGATGAACGTCATATAGCTCTTCCGAGAGTAGCGAAGAAACTGCCACATCCTCCGTAGAGCAGACTCAACATACCGCAGAACTTTTTTGTCTTCATCTCCCGAATTGAGGAACAGGGTAAAGGCATTCGTATAGATAGCCTGATCATCACTGAAATGACCGAACTTATGACGCCCCGCCCGAGCGTATAGATCTCCCAATTCACGCAGGGTAAGGGCAACCACTCGAGCTGCGCCTGATGCGACCAGCCTATCATATTCCTCTGAACACCTCTCGTCTCCCATTGCTTTGCAGGCCCGGAGCATGGCGAGAAGCTGGAGGCCGTTAAACCCATTCTGGCGCCAGTCACTTAGCCTTCCAAACTCGGTGACGTTGCCGTCCACATCCACAATCCTATAGTAATTGTCGATAAGATAATGTGCGATTTCTCCCAGAGTCTTGCGAACCAGCTTACTCGTTTCAGCATGGAGAGAGATCGCTCCTCGGTTCTCCAGACCAACAACCGTAGAGAGTCCGAATACCGCCGCAGAATAATGACCCTTTGCGACACCATTTCGGAACCAGAAGCCATTTGCTCCCTTCTGCCAGAACCTGGTCGGCCTCTGTTCTTCCGTAGCCATCCACGGCAGAGGCTCGTCCCCCCCATACTCCAGATACGCACGGCCCAGTAAACCGATTACGCCAGTGGCCTTGAAGTTTGTACGAAGCCCTTCGACTGCCTGCTGAAGTAGCGATTCTACCTCTGGGGAGGGCGCTACAGCGAGCTTCATCGCAAGAGCAGCGATCCAGTGACCATGCCAAGCCGGTAGATCAGCCGAATTATGGGACCGTTGATAGTTTTCAGCGTCCGAAAGTGGCAAAAAGGACTCATAAAGTAAATATCCGTCTTCATTAAGATGCCGTCCGATAATGGCATTGAAGAGAACTGCTTCCTTTTCAGCGAGGGACATAGTCGGAAGCTTGTAGATCGGATCAAGAACTGCGACTCGCGGAACCTCGACTCTTCTCCATTCAAACCCCAGAGTAGCGCAGCCCGTCAGAATCGTTAAACAAAACAATGCAAAAAGAAGTCTAAACTTTGACTCTAGTCTATCCATAGTAAGCACCTCCAGCTACCGGTGGTGAGTGATAAAGGACAAAAGCTGGCTTCCGATCAGGTATAGTACGCGGCGGAAGGTTTGCAGGTCAAGCGAAAAAGGCCATACATTAAGAATTTCATGGAATATTAAAGTCAATCTTTGGGTGCACAGGGTGGACCTTCATAGGTGAACTGCAAGGATCGTCTTTACTTATTGATTTCTCCTATGTGCAAAGAGAATGGCATCGTGAATCTCCACAAGTCTACCGTCTGTGGTCTCCTTCGGAAATGACTGGCTGAGGTGAGCCCATGGCTTCGAATTCTTCTAAGAATCAAAAATGGTAGAGTAGCCCCGCCCGGTTACCCAGACGGGGCCCTCGCCAGATCCGGACATGGAGATTTCCACCATCCGGCTCCTCCGCTGGCACGGCTCATGGAG
>Ga0209636_10007541_pt1 | contig 11091 bp, 12 predicted proteins | sample DeeMarSWOR152_54_FD_187464 | JGI IMG/M metagenome (GOLD analysis project Ga0209636, IMG submission 187464) | Marine sediment microbial communities from White Oak River estuary, North Carolina - WOR-1-52-54 (SPAdes) (version 2) | ecosystem: Environmental > Aquatic > Marine > Intertidal zone >... | reverse complement strand
TGATTTTCACAGGCAACATGCTATGGGCGATCTACACTGTGTTTTCCAGGCCTTTCCTGAAAAGGGTATCTCCCCTGAAATGGACATCCTTGACCCTGGCACTCGGAACAGTGTTCTATCTCCCTTTTGCCGCACCGTCTATCTTCCGAATCCCTTGGAAAGAGATTTCTTTCCAAGGCTGGATGTCCATTCTCTATTCCGGCTTGTTCGCCATTGCTGTGAGTTATGTCATCTGGTATACATCCGTGAAGCGGATCGGCAACTCAAAGACAGCGATATATGGGAATATCAATGTTGTGTTTTCTGTGTCAGTTGCTTATGTCTTCTTGGCCGAAAGGATTACTCCTCTCCAGGTCTGCGGTGCCGTTATTATCTTTGCAGGCGTCTATCTCACGCGTTTCGGGTATCGGTTCTTTAAGGAAAAATGACAGGGGATGTTATTTTTTTAAGAAGGTGAGGGCTTTTGCTGGGAGAAGGTGCGGTTCAAGAAATATCTTTTGAAGTCTTGTTGAGGTTTTCTTCAGTTGTTTCGTCCTTATAATGCTGAATTAATTTGTTTAATAGCTTTTTATAAACTTCCGGAAACTCTTCGGAAACATCCTGCTTGCATTCCGGGTCATTCATCAAATCGTATAAAGATATATCCACTCTGTGTTCATTCCTTCTGATGAGAGGAGTCACGATTAATTTCCACTCTATTGTCTGGATCGCTCTTTGTTTTCTTCTTATCAATTCTTCATGAGATTCTTCTTTGACAGTAATAATTCCCTTTCTGTCCCATTCGTAAAATTGGATTCCCTCATCGACCATTTCTTGCAAAGAAGTGCCTATTCCTCCAGGAACGTCAATAGAAAATCCTGTTTCTAAAAATATGTGATTGTCAATGCCATCGTTATTTTCGTTCCCGTTCAATAGCGGCGTCAAACTTGACCCTTCGTATTGATAGTCATCTCGATCTAACCCTAACAAATCCAGGATGGTGGGAAAAATATCAGTCGTTCCGACTAGTCTATTGACGTGGAAATGAGAATTTTTTCCCGGAAGTTTGAATGACATCAGAATGCGATTCTGGTCTGATACTCTTAAATCAGTTCCATGACCTTCATAAGTTTCTCCATGGTCAGAAAGTATGATTATGATTGAGTTATCATAAAATCCCTTCTTTTTTATTACCCTGATCAATCTTCCCAGTTGATCGTCAACCATCCGTATGGCACCGTCATACTGATCGAAGAGAGGATTGGATTCTTTTTCATACAGGTAGGGATAAGGAGCCGATGAAATATAAGGCCAGTGAGGGGCACAAAAATGAACGGCAAAGAAAAATTTCTCCTTCGTTTTTAATGAGTTGATGGAAGACACCACATCGTCTGTAAAATATCTGTTCCTATAAAGATGATAAACAGCTCTGTTTATATCTGTGAAATTGAATATTTTGTATCCGAGAGGATTATTGAAAAATACATTCGTCAAACTAAAATCATGAAAATTACCGAAAACGAAATCTTTGACTCCCTTTATGGGATGTCTCATCTGCTGAAATCCGTCCTCTTTGAGGATGTTGCTGAATCGCGTCTCGTCAGTGAAATAAGCTGTGAAATATTCTTTTTCCTTTAGAATGTTCGGAAGAGTTTTGGATTTTTTATTGATATACATCCTTTTGATGAGGTTGTATCTGGCTCCGTTGGATATTGGGTATTGACCAGTCAATATCGAAAACCAGGAGGGAAATGTTCTGGCCAGAGGTGTGTAGGCATTATTAAAGACAACACATTCTTTGAGCAGTCTGTCCAGGTTGGGAGTGGTGTTGAATTCATAGCCAAAATGTCCAGTGTGTTTTGGGTTTAAGGAATCCAGGCCTATGATAATGATATTGGGCCCTGTGTTGTTTTTTAGAGGGAAAGAATAATAGAGATTTTTGAGATGATAAACGGGATTTAAAAATGATAATGCAATGAGCCCCAAAAAACTCCAGGTGAGAATTTTAACTTTTTTCTCTGCGTGTTTAAAAGAGAAATAAAGGAATCCAATAAAATATATACAAATAAAAAAGAAGGCTAGAATTTTTAAGAACTGATAATTATTATGACCGACAAACAAGGAGCCAAATCTTGTGATGTTTGAGTAGGGGTAAAAGACAGAATTGAAGAAATACAGGGATAGGATAAAGTAAAAATTGATAGAAATAAATAAATACACTTTTGTGGATAATGGAAGATTGGGCTTCCTTTGGGACAGATCCTGATAAACCAGTGTGACAAAGATATAATTGATCAAAGAAAAAATTAAATAGACACAAATAAGCGTCAGGATATAAAGAATAACATCAAATTTAAGAAGACTGATGATGTCACTTGCTTTTGAGAAAAAAGAAGAACCGACTTTTCCCGTGGAGTAGGTACTGATAAAGTAAAGAGTGTTAAAAGAGAACTCGGAGATCAAGAGTAAGAGATATAGTGAAATTGTGTAGATGAGTATTTTTTTATTTGAAAGTTCTCGCTTCATTTATTTCCTGAATACGGTTGCATTCCTTTTTCTCTTCGGGCAATCATACCACAGATTGCGCTGCGGTTTTTCATTTTTGAATGAGTATTCTGGCAGAGCCTTTCAGTTTAATCAATCGCCTCTAGTGGTGAATCATGGGATGATTTTTTCATTATTTACTCATCGGGAGGGGTGAATTCCGGTTTTTAATTTTCTGCCTCTTCAGGCCTATCGAAGACCGAATATCTTGTGCAGCAGGGCAGAAAGCCTTATGTTGTGCAATCCAGCTTTTATGGCTTGTCTGAGAAGTGTCATTCCCAGGTCCATGCTCCATTTTCTGTTGGATTGAGGCTGGAGCAAGAGCGGAATTTTTTCTGGAAACCACTTCCTCAGACGGCGTATCGACTCCAGATCCAGATTTTTCGTGATGACTATTTTCACTTCTTTGGCCTCTTCCCGGTATTCCGGCCGGCAGTCATACTTTTCCGGTTTGGGAGAGACGGAATACCAATCAACAGCTAGAGAGCGATAGATGGTGGCATTCGTTTCCACTTGAATTTTCAGGCCCTCTTTTTTCAGTGCTCTGGTCAACCCATCAATGTTCTGTAGAAGTGGCTCTCCTCCCGTGACGCAGGCCCACTCAGCTGGGAAGTTCTCCCTCGTTTTTCTCACTTCGTCCAAGACCTGAGCCACAGAATACGGCCGGCCTTCTTCCCAGGCGTACTGGGTATCGCAGAAGGAGCATTTCAGATTGCAACCAGAAAGGCGGATGAAGATGGTGGCTTCTCCTTGCCTGAGACCTTCACCCTGAATAGAGGGGAATATTTCAGTTATCTTCAGTATAGGTGGCTGAGGCATCTTCGGATTCCCAGACGGTCACTTGAGTCACGGGAAAGTATGTTTTCAGCACAAGGAAAAAGTGACGCGCCAAATTTTCAGCCGAAGGATTGAAATCATAGACCTCATTGAGAAGAGTATGGTCGGGCAGTATTTCGGAAAGCTGTTGTTTGATCAGCGTAAAGTCTATCCCGATTCCCGTTTTATCCAGCTTGGTGACTTCCACCTCGACCTCAACCTGAAAAGTGTGCCCATGGGTTTTTTCACATTTTCCCTTGTAATCTTTTAAAAAATGGGCGGCTTGAAACTTATCCCTGACTTTTAACGTCCAGCTCATATTTTTCCTTCTTTCCCCAGCCTGAGAATGAGATGGTCAGTCTCTCCGACTTCTTCCCAAGCCTTTTGGCGAAGAATGCAAGCAGAACATTTCCGGCAGGGAGACTCTGTGCCCGCATAACAGGACACGGAATAAGAGTAATCGGCTCCTAAAGAAAGCCCTTCCTTAATGATTTCAGATTTTTTCATGTTAATGAATGGGGCGATGATTTGAAGTCTATCCTGTTCGGACGAAAAGCTTGTTCCTAGGTTGATGGCTTCTTCCATGGCTTTCACGAACGACTCTCGGGTGTCGGGATAGTTCGGGGAATCCATGACATGAAATCCGCAGACGATATCTTTAATGCCTTCCACGTCAGCCCAGGCTGAAGCCATGGCCAGGAATATACCGTTTCTGAAAGGAACGTATGTCAAAGGAAGTCCTTCCTCGATCTTGCTTACACTCTCGTACTGAGGTAAGGGAATATGAGCATCAGTGAGGGACGAGCCGCCGATCTGCTTGAGGTTGACTCCAAGGATCTTATGAGAAATTCTGATCTTCTGGACTAGTTTTTCGGCCATCTGGATTTCAATGCTATGGCGCTGTCCGTAGTCAAAGGTCAGAGCCATGACTTTTTCGTACTGGTTAAGTGCCCAGTAAAGCGCAGTTGTCGAATCAATGCCGCCGGAGAAAAGAACGATGCTTTCTTTCATTTTTGTTGAGTTAATCCGATGATAAAAGATAAAGCAGTTTTTTTCAAGGCGCTTTAACTTGACATCCTTTTTGCAGTGCTATATCTTTCGAGACTCACGGTTGGCTGGAACAGAAATCCAGTGAAATAAAGACACTTGAGAAAAGGCATCCACCAATTCCTGTTTAATGAGGTAGATCTTGGCTGGAATGCCGAGGATCAATGATGGAAAACGAGAAGAGAAAAGAAGGGAATGCAGCACACGAAGAGCGCACTTTCGAGCCTCTGCCTTCGATCGTGCGCAGTGAAGATATCACGCTTAGGGATGACCAGTATGATTTCTCCTTCTTTCTGGATGCAGTCAAGGTTGCCCGGCGAAGAGGAGTCAGATTTCGTTTGATTGATACTGGAAAGTTCGACCGTTTCCAGCTGGAATGGCTGGCGGAGGCCGGGTCCGACCTCTACACTTCTAATGAAGCACGGACAGATTCCCTTGAGTTAGGGCTTGTGAATAAAGCATGCAAAAAAGGAAGTGCTATCTGTGCTTATTTCCATCATGGTCCTTTAGATGCGGAAGAAGAATCCGAATCAATTTCATATTCGAGCCTTCAAGATCTGGGAAGAGACGGAATTTATATTCATCTAACAAACCGACAAAACGAAAGAAATAGTCTTCAACTCAATGAATTGGCCTTTGCCTGCCAGAGAGGTGGAAGCTGGCTGGTCTACTATCATTTTGGCTCTTTGGAGTTTCCCCTTGAGGAGTTGGCCGGGAACGGTGCCTGGATCCATACATCCGATCAGATTTTTAAGAAGGCTGAAGATAAAAGTCTGGTTTTGGATAATCTGGAATCTGCGATCTCAGATGGATTAAGGTTTGTTCTGCATGTTGAAAAAGGATTGGATATATCCCTGCTACAAGATATGTTGAGCGCCAGAGCGTTTGTCCTTTTCAAATCTTCTCTGTTCGATCATAAGTCTCCATTTCGGGCGCTGGAAAAAAAAGCCAGGCAGAGAAAGCTGGACTTCCGTGCCTACTATCTCTATCCGAATATCCTCCCTTAATGCGTGGTGTCAGGTCTTATTATTATATGGGCTCAGGGTCCGTCAGTAGACAAATTCTCAACTTTTCGTTGTCTTTGATATATATCCTGGATTATTCACGAGTCGAGGTTGCCTCAGATACGAGGCACAGCGCAAGATGCTGTGGTCGTCCACCGCTCTTGCGCTGTAACGAAGTAGATGAGGTGAGATCGGCTCGCCCGAAGGGTAAAAGATGCCGATATAAGTTGAATATTTTACCTTATTCAGATGTTTTGACAATGGTATCGGCAGATTTTATGAATAATTCAGGCGAACGTGGATTATTCACGAGTCGAGGTTGCCTCAGATACGAGGCACAGCGCAAGATGCTGTGGTCGTCCACCGCTCTTGCGCTGTAACGAAGTAGATGAGGTGAGATCGGCTCGCCCGAAGGGTAAAAGATGCCGATATAAGTTGAATATTTTACCTTATTCAGATGTTTTGACAATGGTATCGGCAGATTTTATGAATAATTCAGGCTATTCATACCTCCCCATTCAGAATGAATGTATGATTTCGAGCCCTGAACCCATTAATGGTAATTTTTTTCCTAGAAAAAGGATGAGGCATTGGATATAATAACTCTTCTTAATTCGGTCAGACCATCGAGAATTATCTCGCAGAAAGACACCTTAACGTATTTAACAGCAAGCAGATAAAGTACCTAAAAACAAAAGGCTAATCCGATGAATGAAGAAATTAAAACAAAGGATGCTCTCGACGCACTCCAGCGCATAAAAGAAGCTGAAGAGAAGGCCCGAAAGATCGTTCAAGAGGCGAGAGAGAAAACGGCTGTGAAAATCATCCAGGATGCTTATGATGAGGCGGAAAAGATCAAGGACCGTCATTTAAACAGAGCCCGAAAGAAAGCTGAAGAGAGAAGAAGCGCACTAATCCAGCAAGCAACCAAGGAGGCTGGAGAGATCAGGGAAAAAGCGGATCAGGAGGGTGTTTCTTTGAAAAAGAAAGCAGAGAAAGCTATGCCCGGAGCAGTGACGCAAATTTCGGATAGAATCAAACATTTAATAGAAAAGGGAGAGCCATAAACCGTGTCCATTGCTGAGGTTCAAAGGATTCATGTTATCGCTCATTCAGGCGTGAAGTTGGAGGTCCTCTCCTCTCTTCAAGAAGAGGGTGTGGTCCAGGTTGAGAAAGCCAATTTTGATGAGTTGGATCTCAGGTCGTCCTCCGCAGACATTGGTAAGGTCGAGCATCTCCTGTACCGTTTATCGCATGCGTTAACCTATCTTTCGCAGTGGGAAGAGAGAGGATTTGCGAAAAGACTTTTTACTCAAAAGCCCCAATTGAGCCAGGAGAAGAAGAAAGATATTCTCAATTTTGAATATTTACCGGTTCTGGACGATGTTGAAAATCTTGAGGCCGAAAAGAATGAGCTGCTTTCAGAGATCAGGTTTTTAGAGAAAGAGAAAGGATCCCTTTCACTTCTTTCAGGCTTAGAATTGCCCCTCCAGTCATTAAAGAGAACGGATTCGATTGAAATCCTCATCGGCTCCATCCCTCAGTCTCAGTATGAAGATTTTCTGGAGATATCTGAAGAGGAAGCTGTCTGGCATGAAGTCATAAACAGGGACAAGAGGAAGCTCCATCTTTTGCTTATTTATCTCAAGAGAGACTACGAGCCTGTAGAGCGAATTCTCAAGGATCTGGACTTCGCACCGCATTATTTAACCGAGCCGGTTTTGACAAGGGCAGATGCAGAGGACACCGTCGATGATATCATGAGGAAGATCGATCAAGAGATAGAGGAAAAGAAGATAAAACTCGAGGACTTAGACAAGGAAGGCCGGAGACTTTCAGGGCACAGCGAAATGCTCATGTTCGTCCATGACATCCTGTTGAATGAAAAGGGAAAAGTATTGACATCGGGATTGCTGGGAGAAACAGAACGGGTTTTTTACCTGGACGGCTGGATTCGCTCTTCGGATATTGAGAAACTCGAATCCAGGCTCGAGCCATATTCAGGAGTGATAGAGCTTTATTTTCGGGCTCCTCTTCCTGAGGAAGAACCTCCTGTCGTCCTGGAAAATCCGAAGCCCGGAAAACCTTTTGAGTTAATCACGAAGCTCTACGGACTGCCTCAGAGAGGCTCTTTTGATCCTACGCTTCCTCTGGCTCCATTTTTTTTCCTGTTTGTCGGTTTATGTGTCAGCGAGGCAGGTTACGGACTCTTGGTGGCCCTTTTGAGCTTCCTCTACATAAAATTCGCAAAGCCAAAGGGTGGATTGCGACAGTTCTTGAAACTGCTAGGGCTCCTTGGGGTATCAACTGTTATCCTCGGGACTCTGGTCGGGGGCTGGTTTGGCTTCCCGGTCCGGAAACTCATGGTGATGGATCCTCTCCAAGATCCCCTTTCTTTTCTCTATCTTGCCCTAGCCCTGGGCTTCATCCAGGTCTGGTTTGGAACTTTACTGAACTTGATCACCGGTATAAAAAACAAACTCTACCTGCAATCCATATGTGTCCAGGGCGGATGGTTGCTTTTGCTTCCGTCTCTTGTCCTATTCCTGGGCAAGAAGGGGTCCATCTGGGGAATATTCACACTTGTCGGAGCGGCCGGGATTGTTTTTTTCGCTTCACCGAGCCGCAATCCGTTTGCCAGGTTTTTTGGCGGATTGTACAGCCTGTATGACATCTCCCGCTATTTAGCCGATGTTCTTTCCTATTCGCGGCTGCTGGCTCTGGGGCTGGCCACCACTGTTATTGCTATGGTGGTGAACAATCTCTGCCAGACAGCACTCGGAATCCCCTGGGTGGGCTGGTTGGTTGCCGCTTTGATATTCGTTGGCGGCCATATGTTTAATCTAGCGATTAGCTTTTTAGGTGGTTTCGTTCATTCCATGCGTCTTCAGTTTGTTGAGTTTTTCAGCAAATTCTTCAAATCTGGAGGAAGCCCGTTCAAACCTTTTGAGTTAGAAAGCAAGTTTGTTGAATTTATTTGAATAGATTTGGCCGATGAGAAAAAAAGGAGGTGGATGAAATGGAGTTAGGTTTCACTCTTGCTGTTTTCGGAGGAGCTCTTGCCGTTGTGTTTGGTGGGATTGGCTCAGCCATTGGCGTCGGACTTGCCGGCCAGGCTTCCAGTGGGGTCATGAGCGAAGACCCGGAAAAATTCGGAAGCCTTCTCTTGCTGGTGGCCCTTCCCGGCACTCAGGGAATCTATGGGTTTTTAAGCGCTTTTTTGGTCATGCTCAAGCTGGGCTTAGTGGGAGCAGAATTGAAGTCGGCAACAGTTTTTCAGGGTTGGCAGATTCTCATCTCCTGCCTGCCTGTTGCCATGGCCGGCCTGGTGTCAGGGATCCATCAGGGAAAAGTATGCGCTTCAGGTGTGTACATGGTGGCCAAACAGCCTAAAGACCTGATGAAACCTGTTATCATGGCTGCCCTGGTTGAGACCTATGCGGTCTTGGGCTTGCTCATCACGATCCTTCTGCTGAATGGGATTAATCTTTAAAACATCGAGAAGCCATGAGTTTAGAGAAGATTCTGGACAAGATTATCGATGATGCTAACGCTGAGGCAGACAAAGTCCTTGTGGAGAGCCGCGAGAAAGCAGAAAAGATTAAGGAAGAGGCGGAAAAGAAAGCTTCAGAATTGGCAGATGCGCTGGTAGAAGAAGCGGAGAGGCAAGGCCAGCTTGAGGCGAGCCGCCTCATCACTCAGGCCCGCTTGGAGACGAAAATTAACATCCTTTCTCGGAAAAAAGAGCTCATCCAGGAAGTTATGGAGAAAGCCTTCCAAAAAAAAATCCTCGGGGGAAAAATTCTAAAAAGGACGATCATCACTAAAAAAGGAGAAAGAGAAGAAGCCTTTGATGAGGACAGATTAAGAGAAGAGCTTCTCTCCAAACTGGAAAACGAAATTGTCGAGGTCTTGGGAATATGAAAAAACCGTCCAGACTCAGCTACGCGTATGCAGTCGGCCGGATTCGTGCTCTAGAAAAAGCTTTGGTCGAGCAGGCTGTTTTTAAAGAAGCCTCTGAGGAAAAAGACTTGGCTTCTGCCTTAAAGGTGATTTTTGATGCCGGGAATTTTTCAGAGGAATTGGTTCAAATCGAGGATTCGGACAAGCTGGATGAATACATCGAAAAAGAGGAAGAGGAAGTGCGCCGCTTAATGAGAGAAATCCTGATTGAGGAGGATCTCCTGAAAATTTTTATTGAAGAAGAGAATCCTGGTGAGGCGGTATCTGTTACACAAAGGACCGGCTATTCCTTCATTCAGGAATATATTCGGCATAGGCTTGATCTGAGTAATCTTAAAATCTTATTGCGCGCAAAATATTCAGATCTGCCCAGAAACAAATTCGAGAGCCTGATTTTACAGGGTGGTTTCCTGAATGATAGATTAATACTGGAGTGTTTTGACCTTTCCTTCGTTGAGATTGGAGAAAAACTTCAGGCCACTCCCTATAAAGAACTCTGGGCAAGAGCGAGTGATACATTGGAAGAGCGCGAGACGTTCCTGGATCTGGAGCGCGGGATCGAGGACTTTTTGATGACTTTCTTGAAAAAGGCGAAAACCATCGTGTTTGGGCCAGAACCGGTTTTTGCCTACGGATTGGCGAAAAAAAGAGAGTTGAGACTGGTGAGGCTTCTCGGGATCGGGAAAATCAACCAGATTCCTGATGAATTGCTCAAGCAAAGGATAAGCGCAACCTATGTTTGATAAAGTCGCTGTTGTGGGAGAGGCTGACATTGTCTTTTCGTTACGTGCCCTGGGAATGAAGGTTTTTTCTCCCAAAAGCCTGGAAGAAGCCAGGAAAGTCATGGAGACCCTGGAGGAGGAAAAATTTGCCCTCTGTTTTTTACACGAAGATTTGTTTGAGTTTTTACAGAAGGAGAGGGCCGCTTTAAGGAAGAAGCTTTGTCCTGTGGTGGTTGGGTTTTCTGACCACAGGAAGGTCACGGATCATCTTGAGAGGATGATGAGAGAACTGGCCATCAAAGCGACAGGCTCGGATTCTTTAGTCAAAAAAAGAGGAGAAGATGAAGCAAGGTAAGATCATTCGTGTCGCTGGCCCGCTCGTTGTGGCATCGGGCTGTTTAGGGGCTAAAATGTACGATATGGTGAAGATTGGAGAGCTCGGGCTCATAGGAGAAATCATCGAGCTCAGGGAGGATTTGGCCTTTATCCAGGTTTACGAAGACACCACTGGCATCGGTCCGGAAGAGCCTGTGTTTTTAACCGAACAGCCATTGAGTGTAGAGTTGGGTCCGGGTTTAATAAGTTCCATCTACGATGGCATCCAACGGCCTCTGGATATAATCAGAAGCATAGAAGGTGATTTTGTTACACGAGGCATCGAAGTGCCGCCTCTGGACAGGAAGACTAAGTGGGAATTCGTTCCCCTGGTCAAGAAAGGTCAGGAGGTTAAAGAGGGGGATTTTTTGGGAGAAGTCCAGGAGACCCCGCTCCTTAAACATAAAATCATGGTTCCTGTGGGGTTGTCGGGAAAGATTGCAGAGGTTAAAAAAGGAAAATTCCCGGTGGAAGAAACCATAGCCAAAATACAGACTGAAAAGGAAATCAAAGAAGTCAAGATGTTCCAGACATGGTCGATCCGCAGAAACAGAGAAGTTCATGAGCGCCTGATGCCTGACGAGCCTCTGACCACAGGACAGAGAGTCCTCGACACGCTCTTTCCCCTGGCCAAGGGAGGA
>Ga0209636_10007540_pt1 | contig 11092 bp, 9 predicted proteins | sample DeeMarSWOR152_54_FD_187464 | JGI IMG/M metagenome (GOLD analysis project Ga0209636, IMG submission 187464) | Marine sediment microbial communities from White Oak River estuary, North Carolina - WOR-1-52-54 (SPAdes) (version 2) | ecosystem: Environmental > Aquatic > Marine > Intertidal zone >... | reverse complement strand
CAACTCTGTCGTCAGAACGAAATCGCTCTTGTCGTGGATCCAGACCTCCTCCGAATACGCGCCGGGACCTACAAGTACAGTATCTCCATTCCCGGCCGAATCAACGCAGGCCTGAATGCTCGTGCAGTCCCCGCTCCCATCCTGCCTCACAAGCCATGTGCGGGCGTGCGACGCACCAGGCATGAGCACAGACAGACAAACGACAAGCAAGACGACTGTTCTCACGTAGAACCCCATTATGCCTTCACCTAAACAGAACCTTTATTCTTCCCCACGTTATCACCTCTGGATCCGGTACTCCTAGGCCAACACATCCCATGCCATATGCCCCCACTTGACCACACTCAGGATAATCCAGGCAAGGGGATGTATGGTTAAGATAGAAGTTTCCGGCCTCTGGAGCACAAAACTGAGGGTCGAGATGAAAGTCAAACAAATCGCAGCCATAGCAACGATCGGTGCCTATGTAGTCATTCGTGTTATTCCATACATCATTGCAGTATAGCGACGGCAATCCATGGGAGCAGTCAATGCCCGTCGAGTTTCCAGTGACGATGTTGTTGGAGATCACTGGCTCACATATACCAACGCGAATGCCGGTACTTCTATTATTAACAACGGTATTTCTGGTGAACTGTACGGTACCTGAGAGGAGAGCAACGGGCTGCCAACAGCCCGTGATTAGGTTCCCCGCGATATAAGCGGTTGTTGGCCCGCGTGTTGCGATACCCCCTCCCCAGGTTTCGTCTCCGAGGAGCGAGTTTTCGACAACCTGCGGGGAACAGTCCTCTACGAATATGTCTTTCTCCATATTGTTTATGAACGTATTGTTTCGAATGATAGTATTCGACGAACGGGTGACGACTCCTCCACCAGAAACTGGATATGGTGGCTCAATGTTTGTAGTGTAGTTATCCTGCATGAGGTTACTCTCTATAGTCATGTTGGAGGTCTCATCGCAGCCAATGCTCATGCCCGCAATCAGCTCAAGTACGCACTCGGCCACAAGACCGACTGAACCCCTGGAGAATATGCCGGCGCCGACGGAATTCTCCCAAGGGTAAGGGTACTCCATAAGTTCCCCATTTCGGATAGTAAGTCCCTTGATAAGAACTCCGGGTGAAGGTATGTAATCCAGAAGAATACACCGCCCCGTGTTTGTGCCGTCAATGATGGTGACTGAGCTTCCTGATTGGCCTATAAGAGAAATCGCAGAACTGATGGTGATGTGTTCTTCATAAGTTCCGGGATAGACCAAAACCGTATCACCGACCTGAGCCGAGTCAACGCAAGCCTGAATAGTCGTACAATCCCCGCTGCCGTCCTGCTTCACAAGCCACGTGCGAGCTTGACCCGCCGCAGGCATGAGCAGAAGCTGAAGAAGAACAAGCAAGACCACGGCTTTCATCTAAACAGCACCTTTATCCTTCCCCAGGTTGTCAGATTCTCTTCTTTCACCCCAATTGGCCCGCACGCTACGCCAAGAGCACCAATCTGGCCACAGCCGGGCCAGTTCACGCATGGGGAACTCTCGGAAAGAAAGAAATTGTCCTCAGAAGGGTCACAAAACTGCGGGTCCAAAGAAATGTCGCCTTCTCCCGGGCCGCATCCGTAGTAGTTGCCTAGCGTGTTTTCCCAAAAGTCATTGCAGACAAGGGTGGGATTGGGTGGACCAGACACGCACCGAATTCCATATCCCTCGTTGAATGCAATAATATTTCCAACGAGTATACAGGTAGGGCTGTTGGCAGAGACTGCAGCGCCACACGGAGAGCCACCATCATCCGTAATGGAGTTGCACGCTATCGTATTCTGCTCGACAGTAGATGCGTCGTTGAATAGCATCACCACCGCGGTAAGTCCGGAGGCTGCGATGTGAGAATTCCTGATGACAAGATTTCTCCTTATGATAGAGGTCCCGTATTGACTGAAGATTCCCGGAGTTGAGCCATCGCAACAGCAATGGTTGTCCCTGATGACATTCCCTTCAATAAGAACGCTGGACCTGCTGCAACAAATGCCCGCCCCTGCACCCGGCCACATTCCATAGGCTCCATTTCGAATGGTGAATCCTTTCAGGGCGGTACCAACCCCGGCAGAGTCTATCTTGACTACGCTCAGGTTCGCCATGCCATCAATCACGGTCTGCTCCGGGCCTGATTCGCTAAGGAGGGAGACCCCGCTGGCTCTCTTCCCAATTCTGATTCTCTCGTAGTAAATTCCGGACCCTACCAGTACCGTGTCACCTGCCGTGGCAGAATCGATACATGCCTGAATCATCGTGCAATCCCCGCTGCCGTCCTGCTTCACAAGCCACGTGCGGGCTTCTAAGGCTGCAGGGACGAGCAGCAAAATGGCAATGGTAAGCAACATCATTCTTCTCATAGGAGACTCGCTCATACGCTTCACCTATACAGAGCCTTTATCCTTCCCCAAGTTGTCAGATTCTCTTCTTTCACCCCGATCGGCCCGCACCCTACACCGAGGGCGCCCACCTGTCCGCAGCCAGATGCGTTTACGCACGGTGAGTTCTCGGATAGCTGATAGTCCCCAACTTCAGGATCACAGAAAAGTGGATTAAGCGAGAAATTGCTCTCTCCAGGTGTACAGTCCTTGTAATTGTCCCCGGAATTCCCCCAAGCATCATTGCATTCCAACGTAGACGCGATGCCAGACCTACAGAAGATACCAAGCCCTACATTCGTTGCGACTATGTTGTTGCAGAGAGTAGCACCGCCACCGACGTAAATCCCCCCAGCTATATGATCAGTAGTGTTACTAACAATAGTATTGCTGATGACCAACGAGCTATCGTAAGAAATCTCCAAGCCAGCACCGCCGCCAGTAGCGTAGTTCTGGGTTATCACGTTGCCCGAGAGAACACACGCACCTCCGTTCAAGCAAACGCCTCCTCCGCCTGCCATATCCGCGTTATTCTCACAGATGATATTGTTGACTACAGAGACCCTGGAACGCCAGCAGCGAACTCCTGCCCCACTGGGACAGAACGGGCCTGAAATTCGTCCATTCCTTATAGTGAAGCCCTCTATAACAGTGCCACTCCCCACAGAGTCGCAGGTAATGACACGGTCATGAGCGCCTCCGTCAATAATAGTGAGCGAGGGTCCAAGTTCACTTGTCAGAACCACACCTGTTGCGGCTTCTCTGAGCAGGAGGTTCTCATAGTAGATTCCTGGCCCAACCAACACCGTGTCACTCGCGGTCGCGGAATCGATACACGCCTGAGCGGTGAGGCAATCCCCACTACCATCTTGCCGCACAAGCCAGGTGCGGGCGTCGGATGCTGCAGGGACGAGCAGCAGCTGAAAAAGGACGAGCAAGAGCACGGCTTTCATCTGAACAGCACCTTTATCCGTCCCCAGCTCGTTGAGCGCTCCTCCACGCTGGTAGCTGGGCAGCCCTGCCCAAGAGCTCCCATGAGGCCGCAGCCGGGGGCAGCAAGGCATGGGGAGTCCGCGTGAAGTGTGTAGTCACCATCGTCGAAGTCCCAGTAGTCGCCGAGATATGGATCGCAGAACAGTGGATCGAGAGAGATATTGCCATTCAAACCAGTCTGGTCGCTGCAAGCTCCAGCATACTCACCCTCGTCATTTCCCCACACGTTATTGCAGATGAACGTAGGAGTCGCCCCGGGCTCGCAGTAGATACCGTACCCATCTGTGTTCAGAGCAACGATATTTCGCACAATCTGCCCGACATAATCCGAGCGGCAATAGATTCCTCCGGCGATTACGAAGTAACCGTTTGAGACTATTGTGTTTCCCTCGATCACGGCATTGCCGCATGCAAACACGCCTCCAGCCTTTTCGGGTGTGTCGATCCCGGAGGCTGTGTTATGCACAATCAGACAGTTCCTGAGCGTTCCAGATAAGAGGTATACGCCCCCGACACCGGTCCAGCCTACCGAGAGGTGCCCATCTCGTATTGTGAACCCATCGACCACCCCGGGCCGACGCATAATCACAACAGAGGCGAACGTCGACGGAGCGGCAATAATAGTGGCCAACGGGCCTTCATCACTGACCAACACAAGGGGTTCTTCCATATCCACGTGCTCTGCATAAGTGCCCGGCGCAACGAGAACCGTATCGCCCCAACCTGCCGAATCACAACACGCCTGAATAGTAGTGCAATCCCCACTACCGTCCTGCCGCACAAGCCAGGTGCGGGCGTCCGCGGCTTGGGGGAGAAGCATGAGGGTCCAGATTAGAGCTAGAAGCGTGAATCTCACAGGAACGCTTCCTCCTTAAGCAGCAAAAAAGGCACACTCCCATCATGGGAACGCGCCTATGACTTCGACAACACCATGACTCTACCGCCTGCCTGACCTGCTGGAATATACATCCCAACATCGACTATTATACTCTTGTGATAAGGCAGGGTCAAGTGCCATGCATTAACTCACAGCAAGTTATCGCAGTTAGGGCCACTGTACGGACTTTGCAGGGTCAAAACCACACACTCCTCCTCCACACCCTCCTTAGTGTCGGTACGTTCACACTACGGACCTCCGGCAGACTCGCGATCAGGACTTCCAGATCGGCGCGACACACATGCCTCAAAATGCTTAACACGCGTACCCAAAACGGGTACGTTCGTACTCGAAATGGGTACAACAACCGCCATCGATAGTCTCTCCTCGGTTCTATTTGGAAAAGCCAGACGGGCAGTTCTGGCTCTGCTTTTCTCTCATGCTGACGAACTCTTTTACATCCGACAAATTGTGCGCATTGCGGGGGTCGGACAGGGAGCAGTCCAGCGAGAGCTTACGCAGCTCAGTCGCGCCGGTATCGTTACGCGAATTGCCCGTGGAAGGCAGGTTTACTACCAAGCGAATCGGCAATGTCCCATTTTCCAGGAATTGCACTCCTGTGATATGTCAGACCTCGTGAGACAGTTTTCTCATTATTTTAAGATACTCCTCAACGCCTCATAAGGTGTTTTTCCGTTGAACGCTCCGTGTGGCCGGTCGAAATTGTAGAATCGCTCCCACTGTGCGAGCTTCTCGTTCAAATCCACGTCGTCTGTATAGGTCAACAGCTGATAGAACTCCTCCTGGTCCGACCGGTGGGATCTCTCGACCTTACCGTTGAGCTCGGGTGAACGCGGCTTGATATAGACATGTCTGATCCCCTTGTCCTCCACGTGCCAGTGAAACTGGGCCTGGAACTCATGACCCCGATCCGTACGGACCGTGTGGATACGAAACGGAAACTTCTCGATTACATAGTTGATGAACTCCATGGCGCTCTTTTGGTTGTGACGCCTGTAGATCCTGAACGCTCTTATGCGGGTGGCATCATCGATGGCTGTGTACTGAAAACGACGGACCCTGCTACCGTCCGCCGCCTTGATAGTGAGAAACTTCACGTCCACCTGAATGTGGTGGCCGGGAACCTGCTTGGCGTAATGACGTGTGTGGATAGCCCGACGGCCCACCTTCTTCGGCAACCTTCTCATGTCGTTCCGGACGAGAGTGCGATAGACGCTGGAGCAGGAGACCTCGATCCCGTGATAGCGCTCGAGGTACCAGGCTATTCTCTGAGGCCCTAGATGGTATGTACGTCTCAGGTGAAGGATCTTCTCCACGACCTGCGGGCGTAGCTGTCGTGGATGATGTCTTGCGACCGGTCTCTTCCTGACCAGACCTGCCCTCTGCATCAAAGGACTTCTTCCAGACGTAGAACGAGGATCTCGGTACTTCGAACTCACGACACGCCTCGGTGACACTTCCGAGCAGGCGGGCGTACTCCAGAACCACCATCTTCCGCCTGATTGCGAACGCCTCCCTGACCTCCTTTGTCATAGAAAAGACCTCCTTTATGTGACTTAGAATCTAACACAGAGTGTCCAAGGAGGTCTGATATATCTACACCAAGCGCTGGTGTAGTAAGTCTAAGGGTGTTCGACGTGCGTGGTTCCCTCGTCCGCACGCTCGTCGATGCCCGCCGAGAGCCCGGGAGCTACAGCGAGGTGTGGGACGGCAGGGCTGAGGACGGCGCAGAGCTGCCCAGCGGGGTGTACTTCTACAGGCTGGAAGCAGGCGAGTTTGTGGCTACACGGAAGATGGTACTGCTTCGGTGAAGATTCAGCTCTAATCATGAAGTACTTAACTCTTGGAACATTGACCCTCGTTTTATTTTGCACCTTGCCCTTTTGCGGTTCCGCCGAGCGCAGGCACACGGCCACTATAGCCATCGCAGAGGGTAACTTCCTGCTTTGCCGATACGGAGAGAGTGAGACTGTCATCCATGGTTTTGGCGACTCGGTACTCGTGGAGTGGGAGAATGGCAACCTCTGCGTGAATGGCCAGGTTCACTGGTCTTGGGACGCCGTGCCCCCCAAACTCTACCCCTTGGAACTCTTGAAGGATCTATACGGGAACGTGCCCTGCGTCGTGGAGTACGTGGAGGGTCACTCCGGCGATGAGACTGAGGTATGGAACGAGGCTGTCCGCCACTGGGAAAGACAGATAAGGAGTCTCGCGCTAGATGTGGCGCGCCAGTACACGTCCGACATCGAGAGTGGAAAGACTGCAGATGAGGCAGCCGAGGCGGTGCTGGCGATGCTACGTGCGAGTCCACTTGCAGATTCTCCCCGCGTGGATGAAGCTCGACGTAAGGAGAGATCGACCACTCGCATAGTACTCTTCCGGTGGACAGGGCGCAGTCTTGGAACTTCTTTTATGCTCACTCCCTGCAGGGAACTGGGTCCGCCTCCGCCGAGGCGTCCGATGAAGCTGGATGAGTTCAAGTCGTTCCTGAAAAAACTGCGCAGGCTAGAAGATAAGGGACCTGTGACTGTGGAGCTCAAGGGCCGACAGGCTCGCGTTTATACCGGGGCTCGCGCAAGGGACAAGATACGTCAGCAACGGCGACATTCACCGCAGTAGTGTTTCCGTTCCTTTCTGCCCTTTCTTGCCACAGAAACCTCTTGCCATCCCTCCCAGCCTCCGCGCTCCTGCACCCCGCCGCTGCAGCTGCCTGCTGCGGCAACGCCGGCTAGCGGGCTGCGAGCTGCGATGGGGGGAGGTAGCAAGCTGAGCGAGGTCCGTCTGCTGCAGCGGGCCTTGCTGTTTACTGTTCTGAGCGGACTCAGCGAAGGCTTGGTCATTGACAGGCAAGGGATTCACAGCTATCCTGACTGTGGCTGATTGAGCACAGTATGATGACAATATGAAGGACGCCATACGACAATCGGCCCGGTATAACCGCCCTTTCCCAAATGAGCTGATCAGTTCACGTACAGGCTAGAGGAAGCGCGCATGGTCGGCAAGACAATCTCTCACTACCGAATCCTGGAGAAGCTTGGTGAAGGTGGGATGGGTATGGTGTACAAGGCTGAGGATACAAAACTCAAGCGCACCGTTGCCCTGAAGTTTCTTGCGTCGCAGGCACTGGGAACTGACGAAGAGAAAGCTCGCTTTCTGCATGAAGCCCAGACCGCAGCTGCCCTCAATCATCCCAACATTTGCACTATCCATGAGATTGACGAAGCTGACGGACAGACGTTCATCGGTATGGAATGTGTGGAAGGCCTGAGCTTAAAGGAGAAGGTCAGCTCAGGTCCGTTGAAGTTGGATGAGGCTGTTGGCATTGCTGCTCAGGTTGCGGAGGGTTTGCAGAGGGCGCATCAGAAAGGCGTAGTTCACCGTGACATCAAGCCCGCGAATATCATGGTCACTGGTGAAGGTGCAGCGAAGATCATGGACTTTGGCTTGGCGAAGTTGGCTGGGCGAGCGAAGGTAACGAAGACAGGGACGACGATTGGCACTATCGCTTACATGTCGCCGGAACAGGCAAGCGGTCATGGAGTAGACCACCGTTCTGACATCTGGTCACTCGGTGTGGTCTTCTATGAAATGCTGACGGGTGAATTGCCGTTCAAGTCAGACTATGAAGCCGCTTTGATCTACTCAATTATCAACGAAGAGCCCCTGGAACCGAGCCAATTGGATCGTAAGATTTCCCCTCAGCTAGATGCGATCATCATGAAGATGCTTGAAAAGGATCTAGAGCAAAGGTACGCGAGCGTCGAGGAATTCATAAAGGACGTTCAGGACTTTCGAAAAGGATTGGAAAGCAAGGAACGTGATATGAAAACCAAAGTTATTGCGGTTCTACCCTTTAATAACATTAGTCCTGAGAAGGAAAGTGACTATTTCAGCGATGGCCTTACTGAGGAGCTTATCATAAACCTGTCCAGGCTGAAGGTGATGAAGGTTGTTTCTCGAACCACGTCCATGCAGTACAAAGGCACGAGAAAGAACGTCAAGACTATTGGGCGAGAACTCGATGCGCGTTATATCCTCGAAGGCAGCGTACGAAAGTTCCAGGATAATCTTCGCATCACTGCTCAACTTGTCGATGTCAAGAGTGATACTCAGCTATGGGCGGAGACTTTTAGCGGGAAACTCGCGGACGTGTTCGATATTCAAGAAGAAGTTTCAAAGCAAATCGTGAATGCGTTGATGCTTACACTTACCCCTACAGAGAAGGTGGTTCTAACAAAACGTTCGACGGAGAATCCGGAAGCATTTGACTGTTGTCAGAGAGCAAGAGAATTTCTCCTCCAATTCAACAAGAACAAACTCAAGATCGCTATTCAGCTTTTCGAAAAAGCTATCGAGCTTGATGCTCGCTACGCGAACGCGTATGCGGGCCTGGCCGAGGCATATGCGACTCTTTACCAGATCTTTGAAAGACAAGATATTTGGCTTGAGAAATCCGTGGAGGCCGGTCTCAAAGCCCTCATGTATGACTCTTCATTGTCTCAAGCTTATTCTGCGCTTAGCCTTTGCTATTTCAATAAACAATCACTGGATGAGGCGCTGGAAGCGAGCCAGAAAGCCATTGAGCTCGACCCGACAGATCATGTGGCTTACTGGATCCTGGGCAGGATTCATCATCTGACAGACCAGGATAGAGAAGCTATTGAACTATACAAGAAAGTTATTGAATTGAGCCCTGACTTTTATTCTGGTTATGCTGACCTGCTCATTAGCTATGAGCGGTTGGGTGAGAAGGACAGATGCGCGGAGATGCTTCAGGCTTCGCTTGAGGTTTATCCAAGATATGTCATGAAACATCCGGATGATGGCAGAGCTCATATGTTTTTTGCCATTCACTTGGCACGGGCCAAGAAGATTGAGGAAGCAAAGAGTGCGGCAGAGAAGGCTCTGGAATTGAACCCAACTGATCCCCTCATGTTGTATAATGCGGCCTGTTTCTATGCGCAGATAGGAGAAAAGAACCTTGCAGTAGAGTCATTGAAGAGCTCAATCGCTGCCGGGCACGAAGATTATGAGTGGTTCAAACGGGATCCGGATCTGAGCAGTATTCGCAATGAGCCTGAATATATGAAATTGATGGAAGGAAGGTAACCCAGAGGTTGCTCTTGCCCGGCTGAAGCACAAACGAGGGGCCAGCCAGTCGCTGGCCCCTCGCTGCTTGTTGCCCCTGCCTGCCAGCCTGCGCTCTGCTGCAAAGCCGAGGGCGGGCTTTTGCACGCCGGAGGTCGGGTTTGAACCGACACTCCGGCATGAACGGTACTATCGGACACGCGAGGCCGTTGAGCGCGGATAATGCGTTACAGCACCCTACTCTTCTGCTCTTCCTCCCAGATGCTTTGCCAGGAAGGCTTCCGTTACCGTGTAGAACTTTATTCTGTTCTCGGGTCTCGCGAAACCGTGACCCTCGTCCTCGAATAGTATGTACTCGACGGGCTGGCCCTTCTCCCGCAGCGCCTCGACGATCTGCTCACTCTCTGCCTGTTTGCAGCGCGGATCGTTCGCTCCCTGGCCCACGAGAAGCGGAATTTTGATCTGGTCCGCCTTGAACAGTGGCGAACGCGATTTCAAGAACTCCTCTTCGGTCTCGATGTTCCCGACACGCTTGTTGAAAAGATTCATGAGCGGCGCCCAGTACGGGGGGATTGACCTGATCAGAGTCAAGAGGTTACTGGGTCCGCACACGTCGACCGCGCACGTAAAGACGTCGGGTGTGAAGGCCGCTCCGGCCAAAGCAGCATATCCCCCGTAGGAGCCGCCGTAGATGCCGATGCGCTTCGGGTCCGCGTATCCCTTCTTGACGGCCCAGTTGACGCCGTCGATGAGGTCGTTATGCATCTTAGCTCCCCACTCACGATCACCCGCGTTCAGGAATTCCTTGCCGTAACCCATTGAACCACGGAAGTTTATTTGCAGGCACGCATAGCCTCGGTTCGCGAGCCACTGAGTCTCCGGGTGGTAGCCCCAAGAGTCTCGGGCCCACGGACCTCCGTGAACGTTCAAAACCATGGGGAGATTCTTGGGCTCGGCACCAACAGGAAGCGTGAGATAGCCGTGCACAGTGAGCCCGTCCCTGGCCTTAAACGAGATGGGTTTCATGGCCGCAAGAGTGTATTGCTCCAGCTTCGGCCTGTTTGTGAACAGAAACGTGGCCGCCTTCGTATCTCTGTCGTACACGTAGTAAGGGAGCGGTCCGTCATCGGTCGTGAAGGCAACGACCCAGTGCTTGTCCGCGTCGTCTCTGCTTACCAGAGAGAAATCGCCCTTGTGTATCTTCTTTATCGCCTTGATGTCTTTCTCAATCTGGGGGTCCAGAACCGTCCACTCGGCACGTTCCTTGAGAAAACTCACGGCCTGAGCGTGGTGCTTCCGAGGATGAATAATGACGTCGTCCACATCGTACTGGGCATCCGAAGCCAGGACGGTCTCTTTCCCGCTTTCAATTTCTATCTCAACAAGACGCATGGCGTTTGCGTTACGGCTGTCAAGAAGGTAAATCCCCTCGCCGTTCGGCGTAAATGCCAACGCGGAGCAGAAGTTGTCTTCGGGAGGCCAGGTAACGAGCGGTCGCCAGGGACTCTTGGTATCATCGCGCACGAGAAGTTGAGCACTTCCATCGGGCAGCGTGATGGCCGCACCTCTCACGGCAAAGGCCGGATCCACATACCACTCAATCACGTTGCCGGGATTCTCGGTGTCCGGCACCAGTGCGCCTGTCCGCAGATCCAGACGATGAACGTCGTGCGCACGCTCATCGCGCGTGTTTAGTCCACAAGTATCTCG
>Ga0209636_10007539_pt1 | contig 11093 bp, 8 predicted proteins | sample DeeMarSWOR152_54_FD_187464 | JGI IMG/M metagenome (GOLD analysis project Ga0209636, IMG submission 187464) | Marine sediment microbial communities from White Oak River estuary, North Carolina - WOR-1-52-54 (SPAdes) (version 2) | ecosystem: Environmental > Aquatic > Marine > Intertidal zone >... | reverse complement strand
CTTAGTTCCTGTATTCCCCTTTCGATTGCTTCATTGAGATCCTTACCAGACGTTTCAACCACTTTCATGTTATTCCTCCTCTTTTTGTTATGTAATGTTCGACTAACGTTAAAATATTATAGGTGAACCAATATAACTGCAAACCTGATGGTAGATTTAAAAATATTATTACTAAAAAGATTGGCATAAATAAAACCATAAATTTTTGTCGAGGATCGACTGTAGTTTTTAATGACTGGATGAGCATCATCACACCCATTCCAATAGGCAGCACATAATAAGGATCTTTGAGCGACAGGTCGGTTATCCACAAGATGAATGGTGCCTGTCTGAATTCAATCGAGGTGATGAGAGTCTGATAGAGAGCAAAAAATATCGGCATTTGGATCAAGAGTGGAAGACAACCTGAGAAGGGATTTACCTTGTATGTCTTATAGAGTTGCATCATTTCCTGATTAAGTCGCTGTGGATTATCTTTGTACTTCTTTTGAATTTTCTTTAATTCTGGTTGGATCATTTGCATTTTGTGCTGTGATATGATCATCTGTCGAGAGAGCGGAAAGAACACAGCCTTTATCAATATAGCGAAGAGCATAATTGCGAAACCATAATTTTTGAGAATAGAGTAGAAGAAGTTAAAGATTGCGAGAATGAATCGTGATATTGGTCCCCAAATTCCACCAGATGCTATATCTTGGTAATTTTTCTCATATTTTGCGAGTTCTGAATATTTAATAGGAAGAAGGAGAACTGAAACTTCAATTTTCTCAGCACCTACAATTTCAGCACCATATCTATTCCCTCCGCCTCGCATGTAGAATGGACAGCCGAAAATAGCTGTCGTGACGTCGTCAAGTAATTCCTGAGTTACCTCTTTCCCTACATCATCAGTTTCTTTTGGTATTTTATAAAAATTGATAGCTTCAATTGTTGCGAGATTATTGACCGCCAATACGAAATATTTGCTCCTCAAAGCAAACCAATCTAATGTTCCAGAATATCGAAAGGCATCTTTGATATCTCCCTTAATACTCTTCACTTTCGCATCTTTTACATAAACACCAAAATGTCTCAGGTCCTCTCCCCTATTTTTTAGTTCGGTGATACTAAGTCCTGCCCTCATACTCAGGATTTGAGAATCTTGAGAGGTATGACTTGTTAATCGAAACCCGAGGGGATCATTAAAATAATAGACCTTGGTTATGGTGGTTGCACCATTGCGATACGTAAATACAACAGAGTCATTTAAAATAGAATAATCAAAATTAACAATGTCATGAGAAGCGTTGTGTTGTTTACTCAAGAAAAGATATCTATCTCTGGGGATGATATCGATATTGTATTTTTTAAGATAGAACGACTGGACTGATGCACCGATATTTGATAAGACCACCCTGATTTCTTCTCTATCAATGATAATAGTATCGCCTGATACTGTATCGGCAATAACCTCTATCGATTCTGTTTCTTCAACATCAGCAGGAATGACAACATTTTCGAGTGAATCATCAGTGACTGTCTCAATGGGAGCCTGTGGTTTTTTGGGTTTATACAAAAGACTCCAGAGCAATAGAATACCAATTATCAAGAGAAATGCTACTGCTGTTCGGGTTCGGTCACTCATGTTCCACCTTGTTTACTATTGTGCGTGAGGAGGGAACTGGATCCCAACCACCAACACAAAAAGGATTGCACCTCACAATACGCCAAACACTTAATAAACCACCCTTAACCACACCGAAACGGTCAATTGCCTCGATTGCATAGGTAGAACAGGTTGGTTCAAACCGACATACCCTCGGAAATAGCGGTCCCAGAATACATTGATATGCCTTAACGATCGCTATGGCAATTGCCTTCAACGTTGCTCCTTGAATATTGTGAGGATATTTTGCACAGTGTCAAGGTCGAGATGACCTCGTGCATAGAAGATGACTTTGAGATCCTTAAAAATATCTTTATTCATGCGATATGCCTCCCTTAAAATTCTCCTGATTCTATTCCGCTTAACCGCGCCGCCAATTTCCTTGGAGGCAACAAAACCAGCTTTCCGGCCTTCCCCAGGTCGATAGATTATAACGAGATTCCCACGTGAAAATCTGCTTCCTTTCGAGAATAGCCTTCGAATTTCTCTTTTTTTCTTCAGTCTCTCGGTTTTTGGTAAGCCGTACTTCTTAAGCTTATAATGTTTACGTTCTTTTCGCCCGTTTAGGTTAGGCTTCTGATTGCTCCTAGACGACAAGCCTTTTTCTACCTTTTTTCCTGCGCCGGCTCAGAATTTTCTTTCCACCTTTACTCTTCATCCGTTTTCGGAATCCATGTGTCTTTTTCCGTTTTCTTCGACTCGGCTGATAAGTCCGTTTCATTTATCTATTATACATAAAGAATAAAAGAAGTCAACAGCTTAACACACAAACGGCTTATAGCGACAACTACTTGACGAGGCATAATAAATATTTATAATATTTTACATCATGGTTGAGAAGGTTACTGACATAATCTTGGCATTAACAAAAGCGATAAAGGCATTCCAACTTTATGGTATAGACCATCCTTCATCCAAAAATTTTTACACGCCATTATATCAAAAACTCTTTGAATTTCTCGAAGAGAATAGTGAATTGACCTTCCAGATTGAGCGGTTTACTATTCGCTATTCAAATCAGATTGTTTATGAAGAAACAGAAAAGGATATCAATATTGCCTTTAAGCTGTTTCGAGACGGTATTAGGAGTGTCGGTTTTACTGAAGGATTAGCATCAGATGAGTTATTACGTTTTTTAGAAATTATCTCTCGTCCATCAGAGAAACAGGATATCGTCCTCAATCTGTGGGAGACCGATTTTATTCATATCCATTTCTATGTTGTAGAGGAAGAGGATGAAAAGGTAGACTATAAAGCCCCGAGTGAACCAGCACAAAAGATTGATTACAACACATGGATTAAGGACATGATGAGTAAAGAAAATATTGATCTAACAATACCAATGATACCAGATCTCAGCTTTGATGAAATCAAAACGTTGAAGAATGAAATTACGTACAACGAAAAGAGTTCAATGATTCCACTGACAATTAATACACTTGTCTGTTTTCTTGATATTGAGAAGTCAAATGAGGTTATTGAAAGTTTAATCAAACTTCTTGAACAGTGTATTCAAAATAGGGATTTTTATAATGCGCGGATAATCGTACACAGTTTACTCAAGTACCCGGACGTCAGTGTAATTGAAAAATTTGAGAATGAAACAACGATATCTGGCTTTAAAAAATTATTTGACATACCAGAAGATGATATTTTTAACGAATTTGTTGCATTCATTGGATTCTTTTCAAAAAAATCTATACCCCATTTTATCAGAATGACTGCACATGTCAGACGTCAGGACCGATTAGATGCATTACGACATAGAATTGCATACATTGCACAGGATGACGTAACTCCGATTGCCGATTTTTTGAAGAGTGATGATACCCCATCCTTGATTAATGCAATTGCTATTCTCGGTATCACGAAGGTAAAAGATATCGTCTCTTTGCTCCAGCCATTATTGAGGCACCCGGATCCAAAAGTGAGGATTGCAGTAGTATCGACCTTAGGACAAGTTGGTAGTCTGTCGCTCGTTACACAATTTATTGATGATGTTGATCTCGATGTAAGAATTAGGGTATTGCAGGTTCTCACACAAATGAAATATCCAAGCATATTCCCTGAACTCCTCCGCCGGGTAAAAAGAAGAGAGTTTCTCAATCTTGAATTTGCCGAACAGAAAGAGTATTTTAACTGTCTGGTTTCTAATGGTGAAAATAATCTCATAAAACATCTAAAAAAAATACTTTTCAAGTGGTTACTATTTGGCAGAAAGCGATATCGAGTTATGAGAAAATTAGCCGCTGCTGGACTCGCACAGATACAAACTGAGGAGGCTCATGAAATTTTACAACAAGGTGTTGCGAGTAAGAATAAAGACATCAGAACAGCCTGTGAGATGGTATTGAAATGAAAATATCATTACGCGAGGCAGGAGATAATTTTATTTCGTTTTTCTATACACTGATAAAAGCAGTCCAGGTACATGATTTGAGAAATGATGTAGTTCAAAGCGCAGCACAGAAACTCCTTGAATATATTAATTCAATCCTTACGGCAACATCGACGATTGAAATCGTTCGCTATCGTGATTATATATTTTTTAATAAGCAACGGTTGAGATTTAAAATAGATAGATTCGCAAGTTTACAGTTTATTGACAGCAAGTTGAGGGTGTTAAAGATTAAGTCATTGACATTCCTCCCAGGTATCAGTAAAGAAGAAATTCTTAAGTTCAGTTCTATTTTTAAACTGGAGAGAGATATTTTCTTAAAGCAATTCACCTTAGAGAAATTTAATCATATCCAGCTTGAATTTGCCACAAGAGATGATGAAATTCCGGAACTCCTCAAGGATGGAGAACGGGTTAAGAGAACATACTTTAGAGCATTGAAGGGGTTGAGAAATTTGATGCAGAACTTATGGACTAATCGACCTGTCGACGTGATAAGTTCACGACGTATTGTTTACAGCCTCCTCAATGCCCTATTTCAAGATGAATATGGCCTCCTGGCACTTGCTACACTAAAAAATATTGACGAGTATACATTCAATCATTCATTGAATGTTGGTATTCTTTCGATGGCCCTAGGACAGAGAATTGATCTTAATAGAAAAAGTCTCGCACAGCTTGGTACTGCAGGATTGCTGCACGATCTTGGCAAAGTCGATATTCCAAAAGAAATTATGTATAAGGTTGAACTATCTAATGAGGAATGGGAAAAAATTAAACTTCACTCTGTTTATGGTGTTAAAGAAATTGTGAGAATCAGAGAACTCGATGAGATCGGTATGGTTGGAATGGTAGTTGCATACCAGCATCATTGGAACTATGACGGAACTGGTTATCCAGCAAGAGAAAAGGATGAGAAACCGATGCTCTTTGCTAAAATCGTACGTATATGTGATGCATACGATGCGATGACATCACCGCGAACATACCAACCTATCCCCTATTTACGTCACTACGCCCTGAGGATCCTGTGGGCTCATAAACATACGTGGTTTGATCCAATTTTGGTAAAGGCGTTTATTCAGTTATTAGGAGTATACCCTGTCGGGAGCTGTCTTGAACTCAATTCCAGAGAAATAGGGCTCGTGATCAGACAGAATGTAGGGTATCTCGACCTACCGCTTGTAAAAATTGTCATAAACAAACAGGGTGAAAATGTAGATGGAGCAACTGTGGATCTCTCCCTAGAGAAAGGAATAAACATAGTGAGGCCGGTTTTCCCACAACAATACGGAATTAATCCAGCAACCTATTTCGTGTAGCTCCACTACGTTAATTGTAGTTGACTTTTTTTTGTTTTATGTATATAATAATTTATGGTGCGTAAACTCATCCTGGGCAGTAGGGATTCAATACTGCAGGAATTAGCCCGAATAGGTGTTGACAAAAAATCCTACCCCATATTCATAAATAAATCAGACCACCTCATTCTGAAATTTGAAAACCTCTCGTGCGCACAGACACATATTCTAAAGCAAACGGCACTCATCTGCGGAGCAGATTTAGCGATTCCCAAAACTGCCTATCAAGGAGGAAAAGGAAAAAAATTTTCTGTCCTCTTCTTTGCAAACAAACGAGAAATCGAAAAAATAGAAAAAAAACTTGATGATCAACCATGGATGGAACCAATCAGGCAGGAGCTACAAAATATCTTGGCACAAAGACATCTACCAGTGTTAGAACTTGGCCGAAAAAAAATAACTATTGACCGAACCTATATAATGGGTGTAATTAACATTACACTTGATTCATTCTACGGTGGCAGTCGATACACAACACGAGCAGTACTCGAAAAGGTTGCAAGGGAAATGGAAGAGGAAGGTGCTGATTTTATCGACATTGGTGCCGAATCTACCAGGCCAGGTGCTTGTCCAATTGATGAAAAGGAAGAAATTGAACGACTCAAACTCATTCTACCGAAGCTCGCTAAAATGACCCACATTCCAATTTCTATCGACACACGTAAAACACGTGTCGCATCATTTGCTATCGACCATGGTGCTACAATAGTAAATGACATCTCGGGACTCGGTTTTGATAAAAAAATGGCAAAGGTGGTCGCAAAAAATAATGTTTGTTTAGTAATCATGCATATTAAAGGATCTCCCAAAACGATGCAGTTAAATCCATCATATGACGATCTGATGGGAGAAATTCACAATTTTTTAGAAAAGAAAATAGATTTTGCTACACAATCCGGTGTGAAGAGAGAACGTATCATTATCGACCCAGGTTTTGGTTTTGGAAAGAGACTCGACGATAATTATGAAATAATGAGACGGTTAAATGAATTGACGACTTTTAAAAGGCCCATTTTAGTTGGTCATTCAAGAAAATCATTTATTGGTGTCCCATTTAATTTTACTCCTGAACAGAGGCTCGAGGGAACACTCGGCGTAGAAGCACTATTAATCAAAAGCGGAGCCTCTATATTGAGAGTCCATGATGTTTTAGAGGCAAAAAGGGTCGCTCTCTTAATCGATAGGATTGAGCGATGAATTTATTCGGATTCCTCACTGTCAGGATTATTGATGTCATCGATATAATTGTCGTTGCCTTTCTCCTCTACGAATTTTTTAAATTTATTAAGGGTACTAAAGCAACGCCAATACTCGTTGGTTTGCTGCTTTTCTTTATGATTTCATTTATTGCGCGCTGGCTCGATCTAAAAGCCCTGTCATGGATTATGAGTTCGATTCTCGCGGTTTGGGTAGTAGCATTTGTAATTGTCTTCCAACCTGAAATTAGAAATGCATTAGCACGTATTGGGCGTCAGCGTCCAATAAAATTTTTCCTCAAGGTCGAAGAAACACCAGTGATAGCCGAAATCATCGATGCAGTAAGGAAATTATCCGAAGAAAAAATCGGTGCACTCATACTCATTCAGAGAAGTATCGGATTGAAAGATATCATTGATACTGGAATACGCATTGACGCTCAGGTAAATTCTTCTCTCCTTCGAACCATTTTCTTCCCTGACACACCTCTCCATGATGGTGCTTGTGTTATTCAGGGCGATACGATCGTTGCGGCGGGCTGCGTTCTACCGCTCAGTGAAAATCCAACCTTGAGCGGCAAGTATGGTTTACGACATCGTGCCGCCCTGGGTGTTGCTGAACAGAGTGACGCACTCTGTATTGTCGTTTCAGAAGAAACAGGAAGAATATCATTTACCTACAAAGGTAAACTTGTAACTAAGGTCGATGTCGAAATTTTGAGAAGATCATTGGAAACCATATTTGCGGAGTAGTGGCAACTCACTACTCATCTCAATTAACTTTTATAATTTTGGATCTGGTTTTTTCAGTATGACTTTCTATCTGTATAATGTAAATACCTGCAGGTACGCTTTTGTTTTCATCGTCAGTACCGTCCCAGATAATGTGGTCTGATAGTCTGATAATCTTATTGTCGAATTGCCTAACTAATCTGCCTGTCACATCGTATATTTTCAAGTCAGCAGCGATGTTATTAAGTAGATGATATCTGATATCAATTTTGTCCTTGAATGGGTTCGGATAGGCGTCAAGCACGTAACCTTTCTCGTGAGCGTGTGCTGTAGTCTTTTCTTCAGAACCTGGGAATGGAAATAATGTACCCCATATGCGAAGCGTATGTGCTGGTTGACCATTGATTTCTTCGGTGAAGCCAGAATACAATATGAGACAATCATTATTTGGTCCATGTACAGGTACTGGATCGAATTGATTCCCCAACTGAAGAGATACAGAGAATGTATCAATTACGTTTACATCGGGAGTAACGACTGCTCCGTAGATATCATTTTCTGAACCGCTCAACCACTCTTCCCATACGATTACGTAATTTGTACCATCAAAGGTGACTGAAGGGTAGAATTGATACATTACACCAACAGTGAGAAACACTCCAAATGAATCGAGAACTGTGCCTTCTTGATTTACCCGTGCTGCATAAATGCCGTGTGAACCGCTCCGTGAATCAGACCATACAACAAGGTAATTTGTGCCGTCAAAAGAAACATCTGGAAACCACTGATCGTCTTCAGAATCAGAGACAATAATACCTGATGGGTCGAGTACCATACCTGATGTATCGACTCGCGTGCCAAAGATGTCAAAGTATTCAAACCCAGGTGTATAGTTTTCCCAAACGACGAAGTAATTTGTACCGTCAAAGCTGACTGAAGGGTAGTTCTGCCTTCCTGACACCGCAGATGAAACGGCAATACCTAATGGATCATTCACATAACCTGAAGTATCGACACGCGCACCATAGATATCAATCAATCCATTGCGAGCATCCTCCCACATTACGAGATACTGTGAACCACCAAAGGTAACTGTTGGAACACGCTGGTCATTTGTTGCCGTCGAAATGGCAATGCCTAAGCTGTCGAGCACAAACCCTGATGGACTCACCCGTGCTCCATAAATGTTATGATCTATAGCATCGACAAATGATTCACCACGTTCATCATCCCACACTACCAGATAGTTAGTACCGTCAAAAGCAACTGAAGGAAACCACTGATCCGCAGCATCTGTTGAGATTGCAATGCCTAATGGATCAAGGATAGAACCTGATTGATCTACTCGTGTGCCGTAGATATCGTATGATGAATCACTTCGGTAATCGTGCCAGACAACAAGATAATTGGTTCCATCAAATGCCGCAGATGGGCTCCACTGGTCGTATACTGCAGTAGAAACGATGAGGCCCACTGTGTCTTGTACAACACCTGATTGGTTCACCTGTGTTGTATAAATATCACCGGGATAATCACCACCATGCCGTTTGTCTTGCCACACGACTGAATAATGTATACCATCGTAGATAGTTGCAGGATACCACTGATCAGATTGAACAGCCGAGATAGCGATACCAGAAACGTCGAGAACACTCCCTGATGTACTCACACGCGACCCATAGACATCACTATCAATACCAGTACGGTCATCATGCCAAACTACAAAATATTGTGTGTTGTCAAAACAGATCGATGGGTTCGATTGATCATCTGGAGCAGTTGAGATGGCAATACCGAGAGAATCGAGTACTGTACCTGACGTATCTACGCGTGCACCATAGATGTCACTCGATGAAATATTGCGATTATCCTGCCACACAACCAAGTAGTTGGTTCCATCAAATTCGAGTAAAGCAGACTCCTGGGCTTGTGAGGCACTCGAGATCGCTATTCCCGATGGATCGAGCACAACTCCAGCCTGAGTGACACGTGTTCCGTAAATATCGTGCGATGTTCCAGCGTGAATATCATTCCATACTACAAGATAGTTTAGTCCATCAAATGCAACAGATGGAGCGTATTGACTGTTCACCGCAGTCGAGATGGCAATGCCTGTAGGATCGAGAACATTCCCTGAGGTATCAATACGTGTACCGTAGATATCATATGATGATGCTACATTTCGATTGTCTGTCCACACGACGAGATAATGAGTACTGCCAAAGGCACAATACGGAGACCCTTCACTGTGTACGCCATAGGCAATGGGAATATCTGATGAATCGAGGACACTTCCTGAAGTATCAACACGTACGCCATAAATATCCCAGGATCCGTTACGAAAGTCTTCCCAGACAACAAAATAGTTTGTACCATCAAATGCTACTGTAGGATTTTTCTGGAAGTGTGGAGCCGTAGAAATAGCGATGCCAGCCGGGTCATGGACAGTACCTGATGGGCTCACCCGAGCTCCGTAGATATCATAAGAATAGAAAGAATTGGGTCGCTCATCAGTCCACACAACGAGATAGTTTGTGCCGTCAAAAGCGACTGAGGGGTACTTTTGTCCATAGTAGGCAGATGTGTAGCTAACAGTAGTATCAAGGAGGAATCCATTGCGGTATATTACGTGTTCAATGACTCTGTTCATATCAAAGGCCGGCGCAGTACGTAACATATGGTGAATTTTTTGGGAATTGAGGGATACAGTAAAGAAAAATATACAAATTAATCTCTTCATTTTGCTCCGTTAGATATATTATACTGATGATTGTTTATTTGTCAATACTTAAGTCTTTTGAAGCATTCTGATAATACTATAAAAGTTCCAGGTATTGACAGTACAGTGTATTTTAATACAATATACTCAGGACGTACAATGAAAACAACACAGATCATTATCATCGCTGTAGTAACAGTTGTCATTGTTCTCGGTTTGATCATCGGGCTCGGCATGAAAGGCATTATGGCTTCAGGTGATATTGGTGTTATTGAAATTGAATCAGTCATCATATCATCCAAGTATGTTGTCGAAGACCTTAAAGCATTCAGAGATGACCCGTCAATCCAGGCAGTCATCATCAGGGTTGATTCGCCTGGTGGTATTGTTGCTGCCTCATGGGAAATCTATGATGAGATACAAAAGTTAAGAGAAAAGAAAAAGGTCGTTGTATCAATGGGAACGGTGGCTGCTTCTGGTGGTTACCATATATCTCTACCTGCAGATGTCATTGTTGCCAATCCAGCAACACTTACTGGATCGATTGGTGTAATTATGGAATTCCCTATTATTGAAGAACTACTAAAAAAAATCGGTGTTGATTTTCAGATTGTTAAATCAAAAGAATACAAAGACATCGGTTCTCCACACCGCAGGATGACAGAGGAAGAAAAAGAACTTCTCCCCCTTGATTTAGATTGTTGTTCTCAATGTCATAGGCTTGGATATGAGACATCAGCTATTGATGAAGAAAAAGATTTGATGTGGCTTTGTGTAGGAGAAATAATTAAACCCGATAATCCCCAAAATCTTCATGAAAAGTTAAACGAAATTAGAATTTGTCTCATTCGTGGCGAAGATATTAATGATATAGTCAGTTTTGAATGGACCCCTTTTGAAGCATCAAGGGCAGCTATGGCATTAACATGGGCTGTAAGCAATTATCTATGTAAAGATCAACCTAAACTTGAAGAAATGGAAGAATTACAAAAAACTTTACAAAAGGAGTCTAAAGAATGAGTCTAATAGATGTCCCAATAGA
>Ga0209636_10007537_pt1 | contig 11093 bp, 6 predicted proteins | sample DeeMarSWOR152_54_FD_187464 | JGI IMG/M metagenome (GOLD analysis project Ga0209636, IMG submission 187464) | Marine sediment microbial communities from White Oak River estuary, North Carolina - WOR-1-52-54 (SPAdes) (version 2) | ecosystem: Environmental > Aquatic > Marine > Intertidal zone >... | reverse complement strand
CTTATGGCTGCGATTGATTCTTCGCAGATATGGCCAGCCGGTAATACCCGCATCGGGCATTCGGGAAACAGGCCCCATTTTCGCGAGACGATCCGTACAACTCGACTACAACCAGGAGGCTCACGGTCTGGCAATTCGACAAAAATGTTCACTTCATAAGCTCTGTACCGAGCAGGCTTTACAAAAATCAAAAGAATTGGCAACGTTTTCAATGACCGTTGACCGGAGGAACATTTATCAGTTGCTTGGTTGCGGCTTTGCCCTGGTGCAGTGGACTGGATTTGTCTGGTTCATACTCAGTGATGCAAGCTTTGGTGTGGTTCTTGCGGTGGCGATACTTGTACTTGAACGTCGTGTATCTGCCGAATGAAAGAGGATGCCTCAAAAAAAATTTGTGGCAACAGAGATTTTTGGTATTTGACTTTGAGTTCTTCCCAGGTGACCGTTTCTTATTGTGGCTGACCGGCAACTACCTGTGCATCTTTTTTCCAACACGCTTTGATTGGGAATTCGGCTGTTTTCCAGTGGTCCGATGTTCACCTGACAAGTGCACACGGGACAAGGTTCACAAATATCTTCGATGTCAACCGATCCTACTCTTCTGGCAAAAAATCCACTTCGGTATCTTCAGAATGATGAGCAGTATGTGTAAACCAGTTCTGGGGCAATTGCTTCTGGTCCCTGAGGTCGAAAATTAGTTTCTTGGGTTCGGGATTATCTTGCAAGTGAATATCAGCAAACTCGATTCGCCGCAGCAATCCTGTATCCGGATGTGCCCAAATTCTAATAATTCTTGGTCCTTTGAACCCACGATTTTGCTGTGTAGCGTGCAAATAAGTCCATGATGCCTCCTGATCCTGCTCGACGGGCACAGTTCCAATATATTTGATTTTATAACGTTCTCGGATTTGTTGCAGAGTATCACTGAAATCAAGTGTCAACAGATTGGCCAAGCCCTCTGGCATGGGTATTCTAAATGCTTGCGGATCATTGCTTACCAGCACTGGATGTTCTGGACGAATCAACCAATTTGTTTGTCCGTCACTGCCATTTATAACTGTTTTACCAGAGGGAGTATAACGGTACAGAACATACTTGCCTCTGCCTCGAAGGTAAAGTGTGGCACCATCAAGGACCGCGCGTTCCTGGCGATTCCTCCTCTCAACAACAAACCTGCCGGACTGCCGCTCTCGTCGACCGGTCTTCTGGTCTCTGACGATGATCGAGTAAGTGCGGTCGCCCGCGTTTTCGATGGCCGCAATCATCTGATCTATTGTTGCCATTGCTTTGTTTGAAGGTAGGGATGTAAGTAGAATTGTGAGCGATACAATGATCATCGCGGCCGTACCCCACCTTATAGCAGGGCCAACATATCGACGCGGCTTTTGGGGACTCGTTGCTTTTTCACTGGCCTGCTTCTTCCCATCTGCCCTTATTGATTGCATGAGCTTGTTTATGCGGCATTGCCTGGCATCCTTACTGTCTTCGGCAATACCCATGAGCATGGCATGTACAAGCTGGACATCCGCCGCACGACAAAGCTGTTTGCTATCCAGTGATTCCGACACACCTATTGCAGATTCGCCGAATTCATAGTCGCCGGGCTCTGCATCTAACCACTGATTGCCAAGTCGATCAGCAAGATTGTTCTCAGATTCATTCGGCTCAGTTGTCATGTATTGACCTCCATAACGACTTTCTTTCGTCTCAGGCAGTCAAGTAATCGTGCTCTGGCCCGTTGCAGTCGTTTCCTAACAGTCTCCAATGAGACTTTTGTCATCTCGGAAATCTTTGACGCAGATTGATGTTTGAAATAGCGAAGCTGAATCACGTGTTGATAATGATCGGGCAAAGCGTCAATGCAATGCTTTAATGCATCGATTTTCTGCTCCCAGGTATCACCAGACCTTTCATGGATATGTTCGATTTGCTGACTTAGATATTCCAGCGTATCACACCCCGTGATCATAATATCAGACTTTGCTTTGCGAAAATGTGCCATGATAAGTTTTGCGGCAATGCCCCTAATCCAGGGTCCGAAGGGGCATGATCGGTCATATTCGTTGAGCTTTCGCCAGGCGACCAGCATGGTTTCCTGAAACAGGTCTTCAACGACCACCTGATTGCGCACTGCAGCACGCAAGTATGTCATCAGCATGGCCTCATTCTCTCGAACGAGGATTTCAAAGATCGCCTGAGCTTCATTTTGCGTATTTCTGAGCTGCATACAGTAACTTCCGAGTATTATTGTCGTGGACTGCTGATGGCAGGACAAAAAAAACGTGCTTTTTCAAATTTCGTACTCGACCAATATTTTTCTGTCCTCTCAACATCCGTTTCAGACAACAACAGATACAGCTTGCAGGCTTACTCTAACCGAAAGGGCAAGAAAATGCAAAGAGGCCCAACTTGTTGTGTCAATCTGCTTGGCGAAAGGACATGGTTCAATTGGAAACATTTAGGAAGGTTAGGTCTCAACAAAGGAAGGTGTATTGTGAGAATAATAGTCTTAAGTATAATTTGTGGGTTCTTTCTTACCATGAGCATGGCTTCTGCTTATGGACACGGTGTATTGAAGGGTCCGACGGAACTGAGATGCTGGGATAAAGAAAAGGCATATAACGGCTATACCCTATTTTCCGCCCACGGGACGACTTATCCGATCGATATGGAAGAAAGCGTGATCACCATGATCTTGGCGGAAAGGAGCATAGAAGTGACGAAGTACCGATACATACTGTCAGTGTAGATGCTTTTTATATCGGAATTGCCGAGGTGACCAATCAGCAGTATTGCGCGTTTCTAAATTCCGCTTTAGCGAAGAATCTGATCCCAGTCAGACAAGGCCAGGTATATGGTGCTCATGGCGGCAAACTCTATTGCGAGACACTAACCTCGGCCCCTTACAGCAGAATAGTCTACGATAGTGCAAGGTTTTCTGTTGTCGAAAACAAAGATGACCATCCAATGGTTGGAGTAAGATGGATCGGGGCGGCGGCTTACTGTAACTGGCTAAGCTCTCAAGAAGGATACGAGCAGTGTTACGATCTTTCTACCGGAGTGTGTGACTTTTCCAAAGACGGCTATCGACTTCCAACCGAAGCGGAATGGGAATACGCCGCGCGCGGTGGTAATTACGGCCCATACTATATATATACTTGGGGTAATGATGAGGACTTTTCAAAAGCTAACTGGCCACACTCAGGTGACCCCTTCGAGTCAGGTCCCTACCCATGGACGACACCGGTAGGTTTTTATAACGGCCAGGTTCATAAGAAATCAGATTTTGATTGGCCCGGCCGACAGGACAGTTATCGAACATCAGATGGTGCCAATGGTTATGGTCTTTATGATATGGCGGGCAACGTCTGGGAATGGTGTAATGAACTCTATTTGCACGATTACTACCGTATGAGTACTTCAGATAATCCGGTTGGACCTGCTAAAGGATCAGTGATGCCGGACGGAAAAGTGTACCATGTACTTCGAGGGGGTAACTGGTATAACGGGCCGGCCGGTCACTCGCGTAGTTCAAATAGAAATCCCGCACACTTCCGTGGTCCAAAAGATCCTGATCATGAGTGGTATCACATCGGATTTCGGGTGGTTCGTGATTATCCTGATGATGGGGCCAGGGCAAACCAGAAGCCGCAGCAGGTTGATGAGAGATACTCGCCACGGCAGCGCAGAAGCCCGGAGCCTCAGCGGGGCAGGCAAGTACCTGGCGGCAGAGGTAGAGGGCCAGGGAGACAGCAGCGTCGGTAATAATTATGTATAAAATGCAAAGCCATAAATTATGGGGAACAAGAAGATGAAAGACAAATGGATTCACAGGATCGTTGTGTTGATATGTATTTGGCTTGTGGCAGGATTGAGTGTCGCCGCTGAGGAGCCTGAAGAGAGGCCAAGAGGCCCGCAGGGACAAGGGCGAGGCGGAGATCGTGGAGGTCAACAACCACCGGGACGAGGACAGTTTGAGGGCGGTTCAAATCGTGGCCAGCAGACACAAAGAGGTCAGCGCAGCAGTACATTCAATCGGGAAAGCGGGGAGACCATCAGCCGTAAGATCGGGTTGATCCAGAATACGCCTGCGGCATTCGAAGGTTATACATTGTTTGCTCCTAAGCATTTTAATATTATTTATTTGATAGATAATGCAGGCCAAATGGTTCATTCGTGGGCCAGTGATTACGAGCCTGGGCAATCGGTATACCTGTTGGAGAATGGGAACCTGCTTCATTGCTGCTTCACGAAATCAGGGGCTAATATCGGCGGCGGTGAAGGGGGCAGGCTCGAAGAGTTTGACTGGGAAGGTAATCTTGTCTGGGAATACTGGTGCTCGGACAATCAGAAATCGATGCACCATGATGTCGAACCGATGCCGAACGGCAATATTCTGGCAATGATTGTGGAGAGGAAAGCTTATGAGGAATGTATAGAAGCCGGTTTTTCGCCACAGTCTCTGCGTAATGGTTATTTGCTACCGGAATATATCGTGGAACTAAAGAGGAAAGGCAAGGCTGATGCAGAGATCGTTTGGGAGTGGCATGTCTGGGATCATCTGATCCAGGACAATGATCGCACGAAAGATAATTACGGTGACGTCTCAGCCCATCCTGAGTTGATATCTGTTGAAGTTAATGGTGGTCGCGGAGCACAGGCTTTCTGGAATCACATGAACTCGATCGACTATAATCCTGATCTTGACCAGATTATGCTTAGCGTGCGAGGGTGCAGCGAATTGTGGGTAATCGATCATAGCACGACAACAAAGGAAGCTGCCAGCCATTCGGGAGGCCGATGGGAAAAGGGAGGTGACCTCCTTTACAGGTGGGGTAATCCACAGGCTTATGGCGCCGGAGGATATAAGGATCAGCAGTTATTTCAGCAGCATGACGCTCAGTGGATTAAGCCAGGTCTGCCCGGAGCGGGAGATATTCTTGTCTTCAATAATGGCCTGAACCGGCGTTTCGGCATGCCGGGCGCTACTTTATCGCGCGGTCAGGGTGGATATTCATCAGTGGACCAGATAGTGCCTCCGATGGACGAGAAGGGGAATTACATTTTGAAGGCAGGGGACGCCTTTGGACCTGAAAAACCTTGCTGGACTTATGTAGCGGATAATCCAACGGATATGTATGCTGAAGCAATCTCAGGGGTCGAGCGTCTTCCAAATGGAAATACTCTGATCTGTGACGGAACCAGCGGGGTGTTCCTTGAAGTGTCGCCGAGCGGAAGGAAGGTTTGGGAATATGTCTGCCCCGTTGCTGGTAATGGGCCCCTCAAACAAGGTGATCCGATCCCGATTGATCATAGAGGGCACGCAATGAACGCTGTGTTTAAGATAGAGCGTTATGCTCCTGACTATCCCGGACTTGTAGGGAAGGACCTTTCAGCAAAGGGACGTGTTACCGGTTCAATACCTGAACATGTGCCGGAAAACCTTAGCAGAAGAGCACCGGGCGGTGGACAAAGAAGGCCGGGAGGTGGTTTTGGTCCTGCAGGCGGAGGCGGGCCAAGGGGACGACGCTGATTGAATTACAAATTAGAAGGGTGTGAAATTGAAGAACGTGTGGTATCTTGTTTTGGTTGCAATTATATCATTTTCTGTATGTACGGTCTTTGCAAAAGATGTGCAGGATAATCGGCAGCGAGAAGGCGGGCGAGGGCGTAATTATTATGACCGTGCAGGCAGAGGCGAAGGACGCATAGGTAGCGGGCAAAGCGGACGAGGCGGCCAGTCACGCGGAGGTAATGCTCCACCTGCTATATTTCACAACAAAGTGCCGGAACATGAAATAGATATCATTCTTGGGAGGCCTACAGATAATTCAATCACTTTTAATATTGTCGCTTATGACGATGTAGAAGCGTGTTTAGAGTATGGAACAAAAAAAGATTCCCTTTCCAGCCGAACGAAAACGTATCAATTCAAAGATCAGGAGCCGGTCGAAATAGTTCTCACCTCACTCAAGCCCGACACCAAATATTATTACCGGCTTTCCTCTGAGGAGTTGCCCAAGGCAACAGAAGGAACTTTTCATACTCAAAGATCATCCGGAAGCAGCTTTACGTTCACAATCCAGGCCGACTCACATATTGACCTCAATACAGATGTAAGACTTTACGAAAGGACCTTGCTCAACATGCTTGCGGACAGGCCAGATTTTTTAGTCGATCTTGGTGATACATTTATGACGGGCAGGGCCCGTAAATATGAACCGCTCAGTCTGTATCTTGCGCAAAGGTATTATTTCGGGAAGGTTTGTCACTCAGTGCCTTTGTTCTTGGTGCTTGGCAATCATGATGGAGAGTTTGCTGGCGGGGATACGGCGCCGGTGCTTCTTAGGAAGAAATATTACCCTAATCCTTTTCCAGATGGATTTTTTACCGGCAACGAGGTTGAGAAAAAAGGAGTTGGCCTGCTGGAAGATTATTATTCGTGGCAATGGGGCAACAGCTTATTTGTAGTTCTCGATCCATTCTGGTACACGGATCGCAGACAGCGCGGGCGTGATGATAACTGGTACTTTAGTCTGGGAGAGGCTCAGTACCGATGGCTGAAAGAGACTCTTGAAGGAAGCGAGGCTGCATTCAAATTTATATTTATTCATCATCTGGTTGGTGGTCTGAACAATAACGGAGTAGCAAGAGGCGGTGCCGAAGCCGCAAAATATTTTGAATGGGGCGGATACAGTTTTGATGGACGCTACGATTTTAGAGAGAAAAGACCTGGCTGGGAGATGCCAATCCACGATATGCTCGTTAAGAACAATGTCTCAGTTGTATTTCATGGGCATGACCATTTCTTCGCAAAGCAGGAACTCGACGGCATCGTCTACCATCTTCTACCTCAGCCTGGCCACCTGAAATGCACCTTCCCGCGAAACTCCGCTGACTACGGATATGTAACTGGAGACATAGTGGGCGGATCTGGCTATCTGCGAGTCAGCATTTCCGCTTCAAAAGCGACAGTGGATTTCGTAAGGGCATTTTTGCCAAGTGATGAGGCTGGAGGTCGAAAGAACGGAGAGATTGCTCACACATATACAATCAAAAGTGGCTTTGCAAAATAAGTTGCCCGCGAGAAGGCTGACATGCGTTCCTCCCAAGAATAACATACCTGTTCAACTGCAAAACATATGTATCTTATTGTCATGTACTGCTACCGAAAGGTGATCTTGCCGTTCTCGACAAAGATGATTTGGTTGCTTGTGATGGCAAAAGAATATAATTCTTCTATATTCTGTACCTTGTCACATTTTTCTGTCCTGTAAACACCCGTTTCAGACAACAACTGATAGAGCTCGCAGGCTTACTCTAACCGAAAGGACGAGAATATGCAAAGAAGCCCAAGTTATTGTGTCAATCTGCTTAGCGAAAGGACGTGGTTCAATTGGAAACATTTAGGAAGGTTAAGCCTCAACAAAGGAAGGTGTATTGTGAGAATAATAGTCTTAAGTATAATTTGTGGGTTCTTTCTTACCATGAGCATGGCTTCTGCTTATGGACACGAGGTATTGCAGGGGCCAACCGAAGTCCGGTATTGGGATATCTCCAAGGCCTATAATGGTTACACGCTTTTTGGGGCCCGGGGAGGAACGTATTTGATCGATATGGAAGGACGCGTCGTGCGCAGTTGGTCTAAAGTGCGCACCAATCCGCGGTTCTTAGACAATGGCAATATCCTGGATTCGTCCACAGACGATCCCAGCCGGGGTAGCGGTTTTGTGGAAGTGGATTGGGATGATAACGTGGTGTGGCGTTACACTGAGACCCGCTCCGACTATGCCCCCCATCACGACTTCATACGTATCTTCAACAAGAAGCTCGGCGCGTATACCACGCTCTACATTGCCAACAAGTCCATTAGCCATGAGCAGGCCATCGCTGCGGGTTGCGATCCATCTCGTAATTATGACGATGCCCAGATGGATGCCATTATCGAGGTGGACATGAATGGGAACATCGTGTGGGAGTGGTGGTTCTTTGATCATGTGGTTCAAGATATCGATCCGACCAGGGCCAACTATGTGGGCGAAGGCAAGACCATTGCTGATCATCCGGGACGCATTAACATCAATCTGCCCGGCCGACCGTTGAAACGCGATTGGCTCCATTGCAACTCGCTGGACTACCATCCGGAACTGGGGCACATCGTGACCAATTCTGTACAAGGCGAGTTCTATGTGATCGATCATGACGGCACGTTTGTGGCCGGCGATCCACAGGCCAGTATCAACCTGGCGGCCACTGAGGCGGGCGACTTTCTGTATCGCTTTGGTGATCCTGCCCGGTATGAGCAAGGCGATCCACCCGCCATCCTGGAGGACTGGACTCAATGTACGGTGGGCCATAAACAAATCGGCGGATCCCATGATGTCCAATGGATAGATGAGGGCCTGCCCGGGGCGGACCACTTTCTGGTCTTCAACAACGGCCAATACCTTTATGATCGTACCTGTCAATCCTACGCTGTGGAAATCAACGGTTTCCTGAATGCCGCCGGACAAGATACGGGTTACTATGTCAATCCACCGGAGGCGGGCTATACGCGCTGGGAGACCGAGAATAAGGACACGCACAAGCAGAAACGAAATGTATCCAATCAGATCGTGTGGCAGTACGGTTCCAAGAGCAATCAGGGTTTCTTCAGTCACATCGGTTCCGGTGCTCAGCGATTGCCCAACGGTAACACCCTGATCTGTGCCATGACCGAGGGGCATGTCTTCGAAGTGACCTCCGACGCCGATTTGGTCTGGGAGTACATCAATCCGGTGACGACCAAGGGTATTCGAGAGGTCCGATTCGACGATTATCCCATGACCAACGCATTATTCAGAGCGTATCGATATGCGGCCGACCACCCTGCACTGGTGGGCAGAGACCTCAGCGGCGGGCAGACCCTCACAGGCCGAGAGCCCTTCTACAACACCCCGCCGACGATTCTGGAGGTCGCCCAGGACCCCTTGAATCCCGGCCGAGATCAGATCGTCACGGTCGAGGCGTTGGTCACAGACAATGAGCGGGTTGCGGCCGTCTCGCTGACATATTTCGTGGGCGACGAGGACCAAACCCTTGACATGTTCGATGACGGCACGCATGGTGATAGCTTCACCGGCGACGGTGTGTTCACGACCCAAATCCCGGGCCTGACACAGGGTACGGTCGTGGACTATCTTATTATCGCACTGGACAATACTTATGACGAAACAACCTCGCCAGCTCTGGCCCCACGGGAGATCTACCAATATACGATTGGCGCGTCCAGTGGCGGCGGCGGTAACCCTTCCAGTGCGCCGAGCCTTCCCGATACCGGCCAGACCGGAGACTACACCCACATCTTTGGAGAGGACTCCGACTACACCATCAATCCGCCATCGTACACAGACAACGGCGACGGGACCATCACGGACAATGTTACGGCTCTGATGTGGCAGAAAACCGATGGTGGAGAAATGACCTGGGAGCAGGCCATTACCTACAGCCAGAGTCTCATCTTGGCCGGCCACGCCGACTGGCGTTTGCCTACGAGCCAAGAACTCTTCGGCATCGTCAATCACGACCGGCTGGACCCGGCACTTGACGCCGACATCTTCGCCGATACCGGCGCCCAGTACTGGTGGACCTCCCAGACACGGGCCGACGACTCGGCAAGAGTCTGGGTCGTCAACGCGGGTGGCGGCATCGGACCCCACCCCAAGAGCGAGTCCCAGAGTGCCGGCGGAGACAAACGCATCCACGTGCGCTGCGTAAGGGCTGAGGCGGGCGGCAACGGTGGACAAACGGCCCAACGACTGGTTGACAACGGCGACGGCACAGTCACCGACACCACCACGGGACTGATCTGGCAAAAAGCCGGACCGCCGGCCATGACCTGGGAAGAGGCCCTGCTGTACGGCGAGGGCCTGTTTCTGGCCAGCTCTGATGACTGGCGTCTGCCCAATATCAAAGAACTACGATCCCTTTGCGATGAAGGCCTGACTGATCCAGCAATCGACACCGCGTTTTTCCCGGACACCCAGGTGACCCCATACTGGTCCTCCACCACGCTCGTTCAGGACGCCAGCAAGGCCTGGACCACCGATTTTCGCTTTGGTATTGTTAGCTACCAGGCCAAGACCGGTACCTGCCACGTGCGCTGTGTACGTGGCGGCAGGGCAGCGCAGCCATCTACCGAAATCCCTGAAATGAGACTTCTTCCGGCCGGCCAGTTCGAGATGGGTGACCATCATGACCTCGGTGGGGCCGAGCACGCAAATGATGAAATCCCGATCCACACCGTTATCCTGAACGCCTTCCACATCGGCACCTATGAGATCACGAACCAGCAGTTTTGTGATTATCTGAACAGTGCCCGGTCGCAGGGTCTTGTATACGTGGATGGAGGTTTTGTCTACGGCAGCGGCACGGGTCAGTTGTACTGTCACACCCACCAGGCTGACGGCTACAGCCGCATCCACTTTGATGGCAGCCTGTTCAGCGTAGCAGATGGCAAGAGCAATCACCCGGTGGTCAGCGTAAGATGGCTTGGGGCCGCGGCCTACTGCAACTGGCTCAGTGCCGCCAGTGGATATATGCCCTGTTACGATTTGAACGCCGCCAGGTGTGACCTCAGCAAAGACGGTTTTCGTTTGCCTACAGAGGCCGAGTGGGAATACGCCGGTCGCGGTGGCCAGTATACACCTTACCGAATCTACCCGTGGGGTGACGATGCGGACAGGGCCAGAGCAAACTGGCCCGATTCCGGCGATCCTTATGAGGCAGGGGAATTGCCCTATACCACGCCGGTCGGGTTCTACAACGGTCAGTTGCGCCAGAAGGCCGACTTCAACTGGCCGGGTTCCCAGAACAGCTATCAGACCGCTGATGGCTCCAATGGTTTCGGTCTGTATGACATGGCAGGCAATGTCTGGGAGTGGGTCAATGACTGGTATAACCGCGACTACTACAGTGTGAGCCCGCAAGACGACCCCGTAGGGCCTGAGACGGCCACCCTTATGCCGGACGGCCTGCCCTACCACTGCCTGCGAGGGGGTAACTGGTACAACGGCCCCGAAGGACACAGTCGTGTCTCCAACCGCAACCCGGCC
>Ga0209636_10007535_pt1 | contig 11095 bp, 11 predicted proteins | sample DeeMarSWOR152_54_FD_187464 | JGI IMG/M metagenome (GOLD analysis project Ga0209636, IMG submission 187464) | Marine sediment microbial communities from White Oak River estuary, North Carolina - WOR-1-52-54 (SPAdes) (version 2) | ecosystem: Environmental > Aquatic > Marine > Intertidal zone >... | reverse complement strand
CAATATGCTATAATTACAAAGTTTAACAGGAGGCAAAATATGCAAGACAAAATCAGATCCGAGCTTAAAGAGAGCATCGAGGTTAAAAATCAGGTTATTAAAAAAATTGTCCCACAGATTGAGCAGGCGGCCAGGTGGATCATCGAAGCCTTAAAAAAGGGAAATAAGGTCCTTCTGTTTGGAAACGGGGGTTCAGCGGCGGATGCCCAGCATATCGCCGCGGAACTTGTGGGACGCTACCGGAAAGATCGAAATGCGATGTCTGCGATTGCCCTCACTACCGATACTTCCATCTTAACCTCACTTTCGAATGATTATGGATTCGAAACCATCTTTGCCAAGCAGATAGAGGGACTGGCCAAATTTGGAGATATTGCCTTTGGGATCTCAACCTCTGGTAACTCACGTAATGTCTTGGAAGGACTGGAGAAAGCCAAGGGAATGGGCTGCAAAACCATTGGGCTCCTGGGCTGTGACGGCGGAAGAATTGCAGATGTGGTGGATCTCTCTATCGTGGTTCCCTGCCGATCGACTCCTCGCATCCAGGAATGTCACATTACTATCGGGCATATCCTCTGCAGCCTGATCGAACAGGAGATTTTTCCTCAGTGAACAAAGCGGTATTCCTGGACAGGGATGGAACTATCGTGGAGGATGTAGGATACATGAATACTCCGGAGCAGATCAAATTCATCCCGGGCGCAATTGAAGCCATAAAGATGTTAAATGAAGGTGGATACAAGGTGGTCATTATCAGTAACCAGGCTGGGGTTGCTCGGGGATTGATCACTGAAGACATGCTGCAAACCATTGACAAAACTCTTCACAAGTGGATCCTCCATGGCGGAGCGCATTTGGATGGTATCTATTATTGTCCCCATCATCCGGAACATGGAGTTTATCCCTACAAGCAAGTTTGCGAATGCCGAAAACCACATCCTGGGCTTATAAAAAGAGCACACCGCGATTTAAATATTAATCTTTCACAGTCTTACATGATTGGAGACAAAGCAAGCGATGTACAGGCCGGCAAAAACGCCGGCACCAAAACCGTTTTCGTTACGAGTGGGCGGGGAAAGGAAGAAAAAGAGAAATTAAAAATAAAGCCAGATCATGTTGCTGATAATCTTTTAGAAGCGGTGAAGTGGGTTTTAAAGCAATGAAAAAATACAAGCCTATTGATCTAAGTAAAATAAAAACCTATTCTGCCAAAAAGAGGAAAACCAAGGTTGAATTAAATTCCTTTGCCAAGCCAGCGGTTAAAGGCTCCTCATTTAAGAAATTTTACAATTCGCTTCCTAAATTTCTTGCCGTAAATTCCTTGGATGAAGTGGTCAAAGCCATCCTTTCTGCTCATAAAAAGAAAAGACCGGTGATCATTGGGATCGGCGCCCATGTTATCAAGGTTGGCTTGAATCCCCTGATCATCGATCTAATGAAAAAGAAAATCGTTACCTGTGTAGCGATGCATGGCGCAGGAGCCATTCACGATTTTGAGATCGCCACCCTCGGAAGAACATCAGAAGACGTGGCGGAAGGGCTGGAGACCGGGATGTTCGGGATGGTAGAGGAAACTTTAAGAGATTTTAATCAAAGCATCAGCGTATCAGAATATAAGGACCCTAGAGGCATGGGATATGAGCTCGGAGAACGGCTGATCCAAATGAAAGCCCCACACCGAGAACTAAGCATTCTGGCAACTGGCGCAGAACTAGATATGCCGGTAACCGTGCATGTTGCTATCGGAACTGACACGGTCCATATGTCCCCACATGTTGATCCCGAAGCCTTGGGAAGCGCAACCTTTACCGATTTCCGTCTTTTTTCCTCCGTCATCTGCGATCTGGAAGGAGGAGTTTACTTGAACATCGGCTCGGCGGTCATTCTTCCTGAAGTCTTCCTTAAAGCCTTAACTATTGCTCGGAATCTTGGAAGCAAAATTAAAAATTTCAGTACCGTCAATATGGATATGCTCCAACATTACCGCCCGCATCAAAATGTCCTTTCTCGACCGGGCGGAAAAGCCTATGCCCTAACCGGCCACCACGAAATCATGCTTCCCCTCCTCCACCAAGCTCTTCTGGAATCGCTTTAAAAAATACGGTATAATTGTCCGTTATGGAAAGCCTGAAGAAAATTATTCCTAGATTGAAAGGAAAAAAGATTTTGGTCTTTGGGGACTTAATGCTGGATGAGCACATCTGGAGCAGGGTCAGCCGCATTTCCCCCGAAGCCCCGGTTCCCATCGCAGACGTGGTACAGATAAACCATGTTCCGGGCGGCTGTGGAAACGTGGCTGCCAATATCGCAACCCTGGGCGGCGTTCCGCTCCTGATCGGGGTCATCGGACGGGATAGCTCAGCCGACAAGCTTAAAAAAGCGCTTTCCAAAGCAAAGGTCTCTGCCAATTATATCATCGTAGATGCCGGGCGACCCACCATTTTGAAATCCAGGATCATTGCCAGCTCTCAACACGTGGTAAGGGTGGACCGGGAAGATCGGACCGTCCTTTCTTCCAAGCTGATCGACACCCTCATTAAACGCCTAAAAAAACTTATCCCGCAAGCGGACGCGGTCATCATTTCAGACTACGGAAAAGGATCGGTGACTGAAACCACTGCGCAAATTTTGATCAGGCTTGCCCGCAAGCTTAAAAAACCAATTGCCATTGATCCCAAAGGGGTAGAATATTCCAAGTACAAAGGAGCCACCATCATCACCCCCAATCTGCGTGAATCGGCTCTTGCCACGCGAAGAGTCGTCGTTGATGAAAAAAGCCTGATAAAAGTAGGCAAAATCCTTCTTAAACTGGTAGGAACAGATTATATCCTAATCACCAGGGGAAGAGATGGAATGTCCCTCTTCTCCAGAGAAGAAATCGCTTACATCCCGGCGGTCCCGCGTGAAGTATTTGATATAACCGGCGCGGGGGATACGGTGATTGCCGCCTTAACCCTGGCATTGGCAGCCGGAGCAAAAATTAAAAATGCTGCGATTTTATCCAATTACGCGGCTTCGGTGGTCATCGGCAAAATCGGAACCGCCCCCTGCTATCGCGAAGAACTTGAAGAAGCCCTGGAAGGACATGAGCCCATCACCAAAAAAATCAAACTCCGCGGCGAGATCGCAGCCCTTGCCGGGAATTTAAAGAACGAGGGGGCAAAAATCGTCTTCACCAACGGCTGCTTCGATCTTTTGCATTTGGGCCATGTGCGCTATCTGCGAGAAGCCAAAAAACTTGGAGATATACTTATGGTCGGATTGAACAGCGATGACTCGGTGCGAGCCTTAAAAGGAAAAGACCGTCCCTATGTTTCAGAGATGGAAAGAGCCGAAATCCTGGCCTCGCTCGAATGCGTTGATTATGTAACCATTTTCCCGGAGCTCAAACCAGACCATCTCATCAAAACCATAAAACCCGACTTCCACGTCAAGGGCGGAGATTATAAAATAAGCGAACTCCCGGAAAGAAAGCTGGTGGAAAGCTTAGGAGGAAAGGTCATGGTCATCCCTCCGATCCAAGGGAAGTCAACCACCGGTATTGTGGAAAGGATACTTTCCAAGAAATGACGAAACGAAACTTCAAACTTCAAACTTCAAAATCCCAAACAAGCTCCAAATCCCAGGCCCAAAATCCCAAATTTTGGATTTGGAAATTGGTGATTGGGATTTGTTTTGGATTTTTGATTTTGAGCTTTGGATTTTCTTCAAGTGCCTGGCGAATAACCCCGGAACTCCAGAAAGAGCTTGACCAAAAAAGAGCAGCAGTTGCTAAAAATCCTAATGACCCGGCTGCCCTCTTTGACCTGGCAATCGCCTACAGTTACACCAACCATATTATAGACGGCATGAATACCCTCAAGAAAATCCACGAAATCGACCCGGAATTTAAAAAGGTGGCAAAAAAAACCTATATCAAAGAGGTTACGGAAAATCCGAATGATTGGAAACTGCGCTTCCGGCTGGCTTTTGCCTACTATGCCAATGAAGATAAAGAAGACGCCATCCGTGAGCTCAACAATGTTCTGATTCTCGATCCCTACAATGTCTGGGCCTATGGATACCTTGCCCTCATTTACGGTGAAATGGGAAATATAGACAAAGCCATGGAATTAACCAAAAAGGGGCTCAAAATCGACAACCGGGTCGCCGCTCTCCATCTGCTGCTTTCCGAAGGTTATTATAAGAAGGGAGACAGCTGGAAGGGTTTTCTGGAAAGAGTGGAAGCCCTTCGCTTGAAGGCACTGGGATACTAAAATGAAAATCTGGAGCCGGGTTATTCTTCTTGTTTTCACCATTTTCATCGCGGGCATCTTTTACTGGGCGCTCTTCACCCCCAAAGAAGACATCTCCGACCGCATTCATAAAACCATCAAAGAACAGGAAAAAAGAGCAGACCTGTCTTTTAAAGATGTTACCTTTGAAGAAGTGGTGGCCGGCGTAAAGTTCTGGCAATTGGTGGCAAAAAGCGCGATTGTCAACAAATCCACTGGGATCGCTACCCTCAAAGACGCGAATGGAACTTTTTTCAAACAAGGCAAGGCAGTACTGCGTTTTAGATCTCCCGCCGCACTATGGGATATGAATAAAAAAGAGATCCTGCTGGATAAACCCCTGGGTTATGACATAAAGTTAGAGAGTAAAATATCCACCATAATTAAAACCTTAAAAGACTCAAGCTTCTCAATCTTTAACTTGCCCAAAGTTTACAAAAAGGGTCTCGGTTACTGGTTCCGAGCAAACAATTTGAGCTGGAGACTTGCCGATCAAAAACTGCTCTGCACCGGAGGGATAATACTCAATAAAGGTGAAGTCACCGGCTATGCCGAAAGATTGGAAGGAGATGTGGCTCTGGAAAGAGTTGTTTTAGAAGGCCATCCCAGAGTGGTTATTAGTCCCAATAAAATTTCTCCGATTAGTTTAGAAGCAGATGTTTTCGAAGTCATAAGCCCGGAAGATGTAATTTATGCGCGTGGAAATCCAAAGATATTCTGGGAAGAGGCAAAAGTTCTGGCTGACATCTTAAAATATGTTCAAGACCATAAAATTTTAGAACTTACCGGAAATGTAAAAATAACCTACAAAGATATTCGGGCCTGGGGCAATTCTGCCCAATACCTGACGGACGAAAATAAAATTATCCTGGCCGGAGAAGCCCGCGCCCTGCAAGGAGAAAATAAATTGAGCGGGGAAAAAGTAAGCGTCTCGCTAAAAGATAAAAAAATATCTGTCTTAGGAAAAGGCAAAGCCATTATAACCGAAGAGGAATTAAAATCAGAATGATCCTGCAAGTTAAGCCCAGACCTAAAGTCCAAGCGCTGGATATCGAAAGGGGTCCCCGCCTAGATCTGATCATAATTGGAGGAGGGCCTGCCGGCCTGACGGCTGCCCTGTATGCAGTCAGAGCAAGATTAAGAACTCTCCTGATCGAGAAAATGGTCTTGGGTGGAATGGTCTCCACCACCTTTTCCATAGAGAATTTCCCTGGCTTCCCCGAAGGGATATCCGGCTTGGACCTCGGCAACCGCATGCAAGATCAGGTAAGAAGACTCGGATTAGATATTTTATGGGGAAATGCTCTGAGTGTAAAAAACAAAAAAAATCATCGTGAAATTCAGGTTGACAGCAAAATCCTGACCTCTAAAGCGGTCATTATAGCCACGGGAACTGAAGCCGCCAAGCTTAAAGTCCCTGGAGAAGACGAGTTCAGGGGGAGAGGGGTTTCATATTGTGCCACCTGTGACGGACCCTTCTATAAAGATAAAAATATTATGGTGGTGGGAGGGGGGAATGCCGCCATCGAAGAAGCCCTCTTCCTGACCCGTTATGCCCAAAAAATTTCCGTCGTTCACCGCAGAGACAAATTGCGCGCAGAAAGAATATTTGCAGAAAGAGCTCTTTCTAATCCGAAAATTTACCTTTTCTGGCACTCGACCGTGGAAGAGATAAAAGGCAGGGAAAAGGTAGAAGAAGTGATCTTGAAAGATCTTTCGACCGGCAAAAAAATCAAAGTCCCTATCGACGGCATATTTATTTATATTGGATCCAAGCCAAATTCTGAAATAGTTAAAGATACTGTCAAATTAGATTCAAAGGGGTTCATTTTGGCTGACGAAAATATGAAAACTTCTATCCCTGGGATTTTCACCGCCGGAGATGTCCGGGCAAGGTCGCTTCAGCAAATAATAACTGCCGCAGCTGACGGAGCAGTTGCCGCAGAATCGGCTCGAAAATATATCGAAGGTAATCACAAGTAATGTCTCTTTTTGAAATCCTTAAAGTTATCGCCCCGATAATTATCATAACCGGATTGGGTTATATATTTAGCCGGCTCAGGAAAATAAACATTAAAACCCTGGCCGATTTTATCATCTATATCAGCACCCCGGCCCTGGCCTTAACTCTCCTCTCCAAACAACAAATCATTTTGAAAGAAATTTCAACCATTATACTTTCAGCGGTCCTGGTCATTCTTGGAACAGGATTAATTGCTTATTTTTTTTCCAGAATCACCAGAATCTCTATTCCTACCGGGCTTTATCTTCCAATGATGTTCATGAACTCGGGGTTCATTGGCTACCCCCTAGCCCTTTTCGGATTTGGAGCGCTGGGTTTGAGCAAGGCCATAATTTACGATATCATGAACGCCATTTTAATCTTTACCGTGGGAATCTACATCGTTAGCCAGGGGAAAGACCACTGGCAGTTCCTAAAAATCCCCTTTATTTATGCAGCTTTGGCGGGAATTGTTATTTCATTGACCGGAACTAAAATTCCCGGATTTATTTATTCTCCGATCGACCTCATCGGAGGAACCACCATTCCAGTAGCGCTTTTTATGCTTGGCTGCCGTCTCGCCCACCTAAAAATAGTCTCCTGGAAGCTTCCTTTCATTGCTTCTTGTTTTCGGCTTGGAATTGGTTTTGGTCTGGGGTTTCTGGCTGTCTCTCTGCTTAAGATTCCGGGCATCTCCGGCAAAATTGTTATTCTTACCTCTTCCCTTTCTTCGGCGGTGACCACGGTTGCCCTGGCCGAAGAATATGAAGCCGATCCAGAATTGGTTGCTTCAACCATTGCCTTGAGTACCCTTCTTTCAATAATCACTATCATAATCATCTTAAATTGGCTGAAATGAACCAGGCAGAGAGTTGACAAATTGGAAAAAAGGGGTATACTTTAAAAACCAAAATGTTTCGGAAAGTGGTTATTATCATTATCGTTGCTTTTCTGGCAGTTCCGGCCTTTGCCCAGCCGGTTTTAAAGATTGGCTCCTCTCCCCCGTCTTTCACCCTATCAAATCTAAAAGGTGAAATCATTTATCTTGATCGATATTTGGGAAACAATATTATCCTCCTCAGTTTCTTTGCCAGCTGGAGCAAATCTTGCCGGGAAGAAATTTTGTTCTTGAAGGAACTTGATGATCAATACCGAAAGAAAGGTTTAAAGATCATCGCTATTTCTTTTGACAGGAAGTTGGAAAAATTGCAATCCTTGGTTGACACCCATGACCTCAAATTTGATGTCCTTCACGACAAAAAGCTCACAACTTTAAAAGACTTCCGGATCCTCATTATCCCCACCCTATTTGTGATCGACGGGGAAGGCAAAATAAAAAGTATCTATGTGGATTTTGATGAGAATGTAGAGAAAGCCCTTTCCAAAGAAATCCAGATGCTTTTAGCTCCGCCGAAAAAGTAACTATTCATACCGCAAGGCCTCTACTGGATCCAGTTTTGCCGCCCGCGTGGCGGGGTAGACCCCTGAAACGACCCCAACTAAAATAGAGACAAGAGTGGCCATAAAGATTGACCAGGGGGTGATAATTAGCGGAAGACCAATAAAATACATGGCTATGGAAGAAACCCCTACCCCAAAAATTATCCCAAGCACTCCACCCATTAAGCTAATGATAACCGCCTCAATTAAAAATTGAACCAAAATATCGCGTTTTTTCGCACCGACCGCTTTACGGATACCGATCTCCCGGATACGCTCAGTGACCGCTACCAGCATGATGTTCGCAATCCCAATCCCCCCTACCAGCAAAGAGATTGCCGCAATGCCCGTTACAATCCCAGTGAGCGCATTCATGACGGTGTCAAGCATGGCTATGGATTCTTCCATGGTGTCGATGCGGAAATCCTCTTGGCCATGTCGTTTTAAAAGAACCGCATGTATCTCAGAAACCGCCTTCTCTACTAGATCTTCTGACTTTGCCACCACCCCGATCTCTATGAGTTTTTTAAGCTTGAACAGATCTATGGCGGTTGTCACAGGAATAACCGCATATTCATCCAGGTCAAAACCCATCATCGCTCCCTTTTCCTGCAGAACACCGATCACTACGAAATTTGATCCATTTATTCTGATTTTTTCTCCGACGGGTGAGAATTCTCCAAATAGATTCTTGACTATCCTTTTGCCCAGAACGCAAACCTTTCTGCGCATTTCCACATCCACTTCGGAAATAAATCTTCCCTCATCCACTCCCCAGTTCATCATCTCAATTAAGGCTTGGGTGCTCCCCGAAAGCATGGGAACCGAATAGGTTTTATTCCGATAGGTAAATTCTGCCGGGCGCAAAAGACGCGGATCAACCAGCTCCACGGATGGGCATTCCTCCGCTATGGCCCGGGCATCCTGATAAGTGATGGCAGCCGCAGCCATGCTGCCAAACATCTCTCCTTTCTTTCCGGCATGCACCTCCATATAGGTCGGACCTGTTCCAAAGCCCATGATCTGCTCGTACATGAAACCTTTCATTCCTTCACCAATGTTTACCAAGCTGATCACAGCGAAAATCCCAATAATCACCCCGAGCATGGTGAGGAAGCTGCGCATTTTAGCCCGCATAATATCCTTGATCGCCATTACAATCGCTTCTAGAATAGTCATTTTTTATCCTCGCAAAGCCTCCACCGGATCAAGGCGCGCTGCCCGCATGGCCGGATAAACACCGGAAACCACCCCAACCATGATGGAAACAAAAAAACCAATCATGACCGCGCCTAAAGAAGGCGCCAGCCTTATATTTACAAATTTACCGATAATAAAAAGGACCAGGATCGAAAAAGCGATCCCTGCAATTCCGCCAACCAGACTGATCGATACTGACTCAAACAGAAATTGAAAAAAGATATCCATCTTCCTGGCCCCCACCGATTTCCGGATACCTATTTCATGGATGCGCTCGGTCACTGAGACCAGCATGATATTCATGATCCCCACGCTTCCTACCAGAAGCGATATGGCAGCAATCGCAGAAATCACCATGGTTAAAACACCCATGGTTTGATCGATTCTCTCTAACATGTCGGTCGCCTTTCGGATCTGAAAATCTTCTTCTCCGTGCCGCTCCAGCAATATCTTTCTAATTTTTTGTTCGGCGATTGGAACTTCTTCTATGTTTCTGACCACTGCCCAGGTTTCCATTATTTCAGAAGTATCAAAGAGATCTTCAGCCGTGGTTATGGGGATACAGCACATCTCATTCAAATCCATGCCAAAAAACGAGCTCATTTTCTTTCCCACGCCGATCACCCGGAAAGTAACTCCGTTCAGTTTAACCTGCTCGCCTACCGCCGGAAAAGTGCCAAAAAGTTCATCCTTTACCGCCTGACCAATAACCACTACTCGCCTCCGATAAGCAACATCCAGGGGGCTTATAAATCTCCCTTCTGCCGCAATATCCTTGATCAATGCCTCATAATCTTCAGTGCTTCCCACCACAAATGAAGTATCATAGGTTTTCTTGCCGTATCTGAATTCTCCGCTTCCCATAACTGCCGGAGCGACGGCCTTTAAGTCGGGCATTCCTTCGCGAATGGCCTCGATATCCCGCCAAGTAATGGAGGATTTCATCATGGCAGCCATCATTCCCAATCCTCTTTGCTCGGTCTCTGGAGCGCCATAAATGCCGACCATGTTTGCTCCAAACCCAAAGGAAGTGAGCTGGTCGTAAATAAAATTCTTGGCTCCCTGCCCCATGCTCACGGTGGTAATCACGATAAAAACGCCAATCACCACACCCAGCATAGTCAGGGCACTGCGAAGCGGGTTGGACTTCAAGGCACGGAGCGCCATGGGGAATATGAGCAAGATTCTCACGTTTACACCTTGACGATCCGGTCTTTGACAGGTTCGTCAGTGACCACCTGGCCATCCTTTAAGTGAATGGTTCGCTTGGTGTGTTGAGCAATGTCATGCTCGTGGGTGACCATAATGATGGTTGCGCCTTCATTGTTCAGCTTTTGAAAGATGGCCATGATCTCTTCACTGGATTTTGAATCCAGATTCCCGGTGGGTTCATCTGCCAGGATAATGGAAGGATCGATAACCAGCGCTCGGGCAATGGCTACCCGCTGCCTTTCGCCGCCGGAAAGCTCCGGAGGGCGGTGTTCCGCTCTGTGTTTCAACCCAACTTTCTCCAGCATCTGCATGGACTTTTCCCTCATTTGTCTCGGAGAAAAATATCCGTAAATCAGGGGGAGCTCAACATTTTCAAATGCGCTCATGCGCGGCAGGAGATTGAAGGTTTGAAAAACAAATCCTATTTTTTTGTTCCTTATCTCAGCCAGTTGATTATCATCCAGAGTGGAAACATTCGTCCCGTCAAGAAAAACCGATCCGGAGGTAGGATGGTCAAGACAACCAACTAGATGCAGCAGAGTCGATTTTCCGCAACCAGAGGGGCCGATAATAGAAACAAACTCGCCCAGATTGACTTCGAACGAAAGCCCGCGCAGTGCCGGGACCTCCACCTTCCCCAAAAGATAGGTTTTCTTTAAATCTTCAACCTTGACAACCCTGGCCATTACTCAGATAACACCTTGACCCTTTCTTTATCTTTCAGTTTGTCCAGATTAGAGATGGCAACCTTCTCACCCAGGGAAACTCCTTTCAAAATCTCAACCTTTTCCGCATCTTTGATTCCCAACTCTACTTCCTTCTGCCGGGCTTTATTCCCTGTAATCACATAAACAACCTGTTTTCCTTGGCGCAAGGTAATTGCCTCGCGCGGCACAACCAAAACATTCTTTTTTTCGCCGGTTATGATCTCCGCATACACTGACATGCCGGGACGCAATACCCTGCT
>Ga0209636_10007533_pt1 | contig 11097 bp, 7 predicted proteins | sample DeeMarSWOR152_54_FD_187464 | JGI IMG/M metagenome (GOLD analysis project Ga0209636, IMG submission 187464) | Marine sediment microbial communities from White Oak River estuary, North Carolina - WOR-1-52-54 (SPAdes) (version 2) | ecosystem: Environmental > Aquatic > Marine > Intertidal zone >... | reverse complement strand
TTGATCTCTGTAACCACCCTAACCCGTAACTGCTTCTTTGGAGTGGGATCAAAGATGCAGGCGTCGATGGCATTGGAAACGAGGTTCAACAGAGACCTATGTATCGCCTTTGGATCCATATGTACCTCACCCAACTGAGGATCAAGATCTCTCTCTATTCTAATGTTGTTCTCCCTTGCCTTTGGTTCCATAAGTGCGCAGACCTCTTCAACTATCTCATTGGGGAAGCAATTCTCAGGTTCGGGTCTTCGTTCTTTTGAATAGGCAAGCAGGTTGAGAACCAGATCGGATATCCTGCCTACATTCCTCTCTATCATTGCCCAGCCGCTTCTTATCTTACCTGTCTCATTGTCGTCAAGTCCGGCATTGAGGACATACGTGCCGCCCTTCAATCCATTTAGTATGTTCTTGATATAATGTGCCAGTCCTGCGACAGTCTGTCCCGTGGCCGCCAATCTCTCGGATTTAATCAACTCCCCCTGCAACCTCTTTATCTCCCTTAGGTCCTGAAAGAACCCAACGCTCCCTATCACCTCTTCTTCGCCATAGAGGATAGATCCCGAAAATCTCGTGGGAACAACCTCTCCACCCTTGGCGACAATAGCAATATCCCTCCACTCCAAGAGATCGGCATCACTCCTCCCTTCTAATGCTGGCCTAAACTCCGAAACTATTGCCGGTGGGTAGAGGCTGTCAATGCTCATTTTCCTTATAATCTCGGATCTACGGTATCCAAATATCCTCTCCGCTCCCCTATTATAGATAACAATATCGCCTTTCTCGTCGGTCGCAATAATGGCGTCATTTGAAGATGTAATGAGCTTATTCTGAAAATCAGACCTCCTTTTGACCTCCTCGGTGGCCATCCTCACCATATTCTCAAGGTCGTTTGTGTATGCCTCCAGTTTCTTCTTGATTGCTATCCTTTCCTCGGCCCTCTTCAGGGCTACCGAAAGTGCCTCATCCTTTATGGGCTTGTTGAGAAAATCCGAGGCATCGAGCTTAAGGGCCTCTATGGCTGAATCCATATCCCCATGCCCAGTTATCATTATTACCTCAGCATCGGGATTGAGAGCCTTGATCCGCCTCAAGACCTCAATCCCATCCATGCCCGGCATCTTTATATCCGTTAACACTATGGAGGGCAATTCCTCCTTGAAGATCTCAATGCCCTCTTGACCTCCTGCTGCTGCTAGCACATCATGCCCGTCGCTCGCAAGAGAAACGGTGAGGACCTTCCTGATCCCCTCTTCATCGTCTATGATCAAAAGCTTGGACATCTCCTATCACCCTCAATCTGCGGAGGGGAATTTCAATGTGAACGTTGTGCCTTTATCTACCTCACTTTCCACCTCTATTGTTCCGCCATAATCGCTAATGATTCGGTAGCTGATGCTCATCCCTAATCCCGTGCCCTGCCCCACCTTTCTGGTGGTAAAAAAAGGCTCAAATATCCTGTCAATTATCTCCTTCGGAATCCCTTTGCCCGTATCAGATACCTTGACCACAACCTGACCGTCAGCGGAGAATGACCGTATCTTGAGCAATCTCCGCCACTTCCTATCTCCCCACCTCAAACCCTTATCATCCATGGCATACATGGCATTGGTTACTAAATTGATGAAGACCTGCTCCAGTCGGTTGTGATCTGCCGTTATGTAAGGCACATGTGGGTCAAGATCGAGTTCAACCTCTATCTGATGAACCCTCAATTGCTGACCCATAAGCTTAAACACGTCCTTAATGGGTTCGTTTACATGCAGCCTGGTCCGGGTGATATCGGATTGCCTGGCAAAGTCCCTCATATGCTTAATTACCTTTGACGCCCTATCCAACTGGCTGCCTATCTCTTCGGCCATAGTCCTCAACTCATCGGTAGAGACCCCTTCACCCTTCTTGATCTTCTTCAAAAAGAAATCACTTGCGACCTGAATCACATTCAAGGGCTGTGTCAGTTCATGTGCCATACCTGAGGCCAAGGTCCCGAGCGTAGCCAGCTTGCTGGCCTGTATTAATTGGGCCTCCTTTTCCACACTTTCATTAATATCGGTTGTGGTTGCTATCAGACAATCCATGCCCATATGCCGTGCGTGACACGCTACAATATTTACGTAGAATGGTTCGTCTTCTTTTCTGAAGTGCTTCCTCCTAGGATAAAAAGCGCATTGATGGTTCGTGAGTTTCCGTAAAGCTTCCTCAAGTTCTTTATCCCGCTCAAATAGCAGATCCAGGAATGTCATTTTTGACAATTCTTCTTTTGATTGCCCATAACAATCCAGGGCCGTCGCATTGACATCTATGATCCGAAAGGTCTGCCCCTCCATGATAAAGATAGGGTTCGGAGCGCTATCAAACAGTGTCTTATATTTCTCCTCCGACCTTCTGAGCTCCTCATTGAGCTTCCTGAGTTCAGCAGTCCGTTCTTCTACCCTTGTTTCGAGCTCATCGTGCGCCCTCTGTAATGCCTCCTGCGCCTCCTTGCGCTCCGTCGTATCCCACAGGGTCTCGATTGAGCCCAGGGTCTCCCCGTCAGCCCCTCTTATGGGTGCGGCTGTAAAGAAGAGCCATTTACCCTCTTCCCCTATATGCGGGAAAAAATCCTCTGCCTCATAGGCTCCTTCAATGAAAGCCGACTTCCTCCACTTATCGCCGTAGTACCGCTTGATCTCCTCCTCTCTCATTCCATCTACTATAACATCTGCCATGACCGGCCTTTCCTCTGGATAGAAGGCTAGCCATTGCTTATTCGTCCCAACTATCTCCTCGGCCTTATAGCCAGTGAGGTTTTCGCAGGCCCTGTTCCAGTGGGTGACAATATGGTCCTTGTTTATGACGAAGGTCGGTATGGTATTTCCCTGGATTGTCTGTGATAGGGCCCTTTCCCTCTCAACGAGCTCCCGCTCCACGGACTGCAAATGTCTGGTCCTTTCTTCCACAATCTTCGCGAGCTGCTGGGAGAATAGATCAAACTCCTTCTCAATCTTCTCGGGTTCCCCTATATGTTCGCCTAAGTCCCTCTTGATCCTTACCCTTTCCCTTTCTATCTGAAGAAAATCCCAGACTGACATGGCCTCGAAATGATCTATCAACCTTAGCTTTGCTGGCTTGGTTGCCTTCAGTTCTCCCAGAACCCTATCATCTCCTGTCAACTCGATAATCAAATTCAGCCCCTTGATGGTATAGAGGTCCTTGTAGTCCAGGGTCGTGAATACCCCTTTGTCTCTGGCATATATCAAACCCTCAGCCTTATCATCTATGTCGGCTACACCTAAGACCTTCAGCTTCTGGCCCGCGATGCCCTCTCCGAGGACTATTTCAAGGATAGCCTTGCAGACCTTACCTCCACCGACGATAGCAATCTTAGCATCTTGTAGAATTTCTCTCATGGTAGGCCCTTTTTCTCGACTTTTGCCTCCACCTGCCAGGGGCCGACGCTAATAATATAGGATCTGATCTGCCTCTAACATGAGTTTACAGGTCTCGTATAGATCAATTGGATCAATAAAGTCCTCAATATTTGATCTATCTTCAATCCCCTCTGCAAATCCCTCGAGCACGTGAAATATGCCGCTTGAGACTATGGAGATCTCCATTTTCTCCCTTTCAAATCGCGCCAGCTGTTCCAGGTGATCCGGCAATCTTTCCGCCCTTAGTCCCTCAAACTGAGATGCAGTGAGCTCCTTCATATCAGGCGTCATGACAAATTTTGCCAAGCTGCCCTTCTTGGTCATCTCCACCGCATGGGGACCATACATAATAGTAACCTTCTTGACCTTGTAATACCTCCGTGCAACCCATGCAAAGGTATATGCCGCATAATGATTCCACCTCTTATCAGGGCCTGTATTTATGATGATAAGGATATTGTTTGCCACCGCCATTATTCTTACCCCTAGATCATCCTAATTGCCGAAAATGTCCGTGGCCCTACGCTTCCCCTTGGGCAGATCAGTTGTAGTTGTATTTCCGGGCAATTGGTGAGTACAAAAAGTACCAGTTTGTGGATTGCAATCTATATGAGATGATTTATGCTTCGCTCCTCTTGAAGGGGGAACGGACGATGATCCGCTCACGTCAGCTGATGTTCTGACAACCGCTTTAGACGAGAAGTATATTATTCTCCCATCTCCCTGTCAAGCCTGGGCGCGGACATGATCTTCTTCAAATACTGGCCAGTATGCGATTCCTCAATGCCAGCGATTTCCTCAGGAGCGCCAATCCCAACAATAGCACCCCCCTTCTCCCCTCCTTCCGGACCCAGATCAATTATATAATCGGCTGACTTAATGACATCCATATTATGCTCTATTACTACCACCGTGTTTTCCAGATCGACAAGGTGATTTAAGACATCCAAGAGTTTCTGTATGTCCGCAAAATGCAGGCCCGTGGTAGGCTCATCCAAGAGATAGAGGGTCCTTCCAGTATTCTTCTTCCCCAACTCCCTGGCCAATTTTATCCTCTGTGCTTCACCACCCGAGAGAGTCGTCGCAGACTGCCCGAGTTTTATGTAGCCAAGCCCAACGTTAAAAAGAGTCTCCAATTTCTCTCGGATAGGGGGGATACGGGAAAAAAACAGCATGGCCTCCATTACTGTCATATCCAACACATCTGTAATGTTCTTTCCCTTATACCGTATCTCAAGGGTATCGCGATTGTACCTGAGCCCCTTACACATATCACAGGTAACATATACATCTGGCAGAAAATGCATCTCGATCTTGATGATCCCATCACCCCTGCAAGCCTCACACCTTCCTCCCTCTACATTGAAGCTGAACCTACCTGACCTATATCCCCGAGCTCTCGAGTCCGGCACCCTCGAGAATAGCTCCCGGATATGCGTAAATACCCCGGTATAGGTAGCTGGATTGGACCTCGGGGTCCTTCCAATAGGGCTTTGATCTACGTTTATGACCTTATCCAGATATTGCACACCCCTGATCCGCCTCATCTGGCCAACCCTTTCCCTTGAACGGTAAAGCCTCTGGGTGAGGGCAGGATACAGAATCTGAGTTATCAGGCTGCTTTTGCCAGAGCCCGAGACCCCTGTAATACAGGTAAAGGTTGCCAGGGGGATAGCCACATCAATACGTTTGAGGTTATTTTCAGCCGCACCCTCAATAACTATCTCCTTTCCGTTACCCTTCCTCCTGACTTTCGGAACAGGAATAGAGAGCCTTCCTGAAAGATACTGACCGGTCAATGACCTCTCGTCTTTCACTATGTCGGCGGGCTTGCCGGTACAGACTACCTGCCCCCCCATCTGGCCAGCCCCCGGCCCCATGTCCACCACATAATCCGCTGAGAGGATAGTCTCAGGATCGTGCTCCACAACCAGCACGGTATTACCCAATTCCTTCAATTCTTTGAGGGTGCGTAACAGCCTGCTGTTGTCCCTGTAGTGCAATCCGATGCTCGGTTCATCCAAAACATACAGGACACCGGATAGGCCTGAGCCAATCTGGGTGGCCAACCTAATCCTCATCTCCTCCCCGCCTGACAGGGTGGGTATAGACCTATCAAGGGAAATGTAATCCAGCCCGACGCTCTTCAAAAAGCCGAGCCTCTTGGTGATCTCTTTGAGTATTTGACGCCCTATTATCTCCTCTTTCTCTGTCAGCTTGAGCCCTTGAAGGTATTCCAGGGCTCTGTCAATGGACAAGGAGGTGACCGCAGCGATGGATTCTCCATCTATCTTCACGGCAAGGCTTTCAGGCCTCAATCTCGCCCCATTGCATCCAGGGCAGGGCCTGATATTCATAAACCCCTCTACCTCTTGCCTGGAAATTGAAGAATCCGCCTCATGGTACCTCCTGTCAAGCTCTGGTATAATACCCTCGAAGGGCCCCACCTCTTCCTCTCCCAAACCGTAAAGAAGGGCCCTTTGAACGTGCTCCGGGAGTTCCCTGAAAGGCGTGTGTATATTAATCTCGTAATATTGGGCGAGGGAATCCAGCATCTGTTGAAAATGCACCGAATACCTATCCCCCCATGGTGCAATTGCGCACTCCCGTATGGACAGATCCGGATCTGGAACAATTAACTCGGGATCGAAATACATCTTGGTTCCGATCCCACCACATTCCCTGCATGCCCCTAAGGGATTGTTAAAGGAAAACATCTGGGGAGCTAGCTGGGGAAAGCTGAAGCCACATACCGGACATGTTGCCTTCTGGCTAAAGAGAAACTCCTTCTCCCCTATCAGATCAACAATAGCCAACCCATCTGATAGAGAAAATGCCAGCTCCAGGGAGTCGGTGAGCCTCCTCCTTATGGTCTGGCTTACTGTTAATCTATCAACAACTACCCTGATAATGTGCTTCTTGCTTTTGTCCAGCCTGATGTCAGAGTCAAGCGATATGATATCTCCATCCACCTGGACCCTTACAAATCCTTCCCTTCTCAAACGCTCAAAGAGATTGGCGTGTTCCCCTTTCCTGCCGTCTACTACGGGGGATAAGATCTGGATCTTGCTCCCAGCCTCAAACTTCATGACCTGATCAACAACCTGTTGCACAGGCTGAGATGTGATGGGAATGTTACATCTTGGACAAAAGGGATGCCCGATTCGGGCAAAGAGAAGCCTCAAATAATCATAGATCTCCGTAACCGTGCCAACAGTTGACCTGGGGTTCTTGCCCGTAGACCTATGCTGGATAGAGATGGCAGGAGAAAGGCCTTCAATGGAATCCACGTCTGGCTTATCCATCTGTTCCAGAAATTGCCTGGCATAGGTGGAAAGTGACTCCACATACCGCCTCTGGCCCTCCGCATAGATTGTATCAAAGGCAAGGGTTGATTTACCGGAACCAGACACGCCCGTAATTACAACCACTTTGTTCCTGGGGATACGGACGTCTATATCCTTAAGATTATGCTGTCTGGCCCCCTTGATAACTATCTCCTGTAAAGACATGGCTCTGTTAATTCAGGTACTTGGGTTTATTGAGCTTGCCGGCTCTCCCCCTCGAAACAGGACGGATGAACCGCTGTCGCTACCATGAATTTTTATTATTTCTGGTTACTTATCCTGTGTCAACACGAATTCATAACCCTTTCAGGGTAACGTCAAAGTCCAGGGTATGGGTATCTTTTTTTTCAGTATGCCCTATAACGCGAGGCTTTATTGGGTCGTTTCAAAATGGTTTATTGCGCCATAGGCCTTAGAATAATAGGCTCCATCTATATAAACCATTTTGAAACACCCACTAGTCTGAGCCAAAGAATCACTATGGTAGCTTTTACTATGACCTAGCCCTGATAACCCTTTTGAGGACAGCCGACAACTGACGATGGGCACTACCGGGAATCAAAAAAGGCGACAGAAGATCTTGCAGGGCCTCAGGGAATGCCCCTGATCTGTTGAAATCCACTTACCATAAACTGGACTGCAATCACCGCAAGCAACAATCCCATGAGCCTGGTCAGCACCCTAATGCCCCCCAAGCCAATAGCCCTAATAATCGAGGTCGCACTATGAAAGACAAAATAGACGATGAGACAGGCTATTGTTATTGCGCCTAATAAAAGGGCTATGTCCATGGGATTATTCGGCCCTTGCTGCCACACTAACACAGCAGTAATGGCACCGGGCCCGGCCAGCAAAGGGGTTGCCAGTGGTACCAAGGCAACATTCTGCTTGGTAACACCCTCTTTTTCCTCTTCAGAGCTGGTCTTCAGCCCACTGGGTATCAGGTGGAGCATCTGTAAGGCATAGATAAAAAAGATAAAACCCCCTGCCAGTTGAAAAGCCGGAAGGCCGATCCCGAAAAAGCGCAAAACAAAATTGCCAGTAAGGCAGAAAAAGAAAAGGATCGCCCATGCGGCTGCAGAGGCAATAGCCGCCATCTTCCTCCTCTCCGAGTGGGTATTTTGTTCAGTAAAGAGGAGGAAGAACGGCAGATTTCCTAAGGGATCCATAATGATCACTAATGGAATCAAGATCGTAAGCAGCGATTCAACTGTTCCCATACCAAAACCCTACAAGTGGAGCTCGACAACGTCACCATCTTGAAGCACATGGTCTCTTTGAACCATCTGACCATCGTAGACGTCCTTTCCCCACACCCTGGCATACTTGAGCTTTTCTAAAAAGTCCTTGTGGATCTTTGAGGCAAGATCTTCCAATCTAGATCCCCTTCTTAATACGAAGGGTTCGGTGAGATCCGGCTCCTTGCCGGGGACTTTCGTATAGACCCTGATGATTTCCAATGTCACAAACAGGCCCTGTTTTAGTAGATCAAAGTTGTGGCCGGTCTTCGCCGAAACTGGTATCAGGGGCCAATCATCCTCTAAAAGCGACTTGAAGATCTCAAAGTTTTCCTCACTCGCCTGGTCGTCGGTTTTATTGACCGCTACCAGCAGGGGCAAGGACGTCCAGCCGGATTGCCCACTGTAAAGATGAGCCAATCTACGGGAAACAATCTTGTGTTCCTTGAGCACGGAAACAGCCTCCTCCAGTTGTTGCAGCGGGTCTGTCTGCACATCAACTACGACAAGGATGATATCTGACCTCCGTACCATATCAAAAAACAGCGGTTCCATATATTCTTTACCTACGGGAGGTGTATCAATGAGCTGGATCTGGATGTTTTCAAAATACATCATGCCTGGAGTAGGGTTCCAGGTGGAGTGGGGAAAATCTGCCACCTGGGGATCCGCGTTTGTGAGGGCTCCCACCAAGGCGGACTTGCCAACATTCGGTGCACCAACGAGGACCACCTGCCCCACCCCTTCCCTTTCAATCCTGTAGCTGCTGTCTCGCTTCCCTAACTTCTTTTTCTCTTGCTGTTTAGACCTCAGCTTGGAAATGCGACGTCTCAGGTCGGCCTTGAGTTTATCCGTGCCCTTATGCTTGGGCATAATAGCGAGCATCTCCTCAAGGGCAGCTATCCCCTCTGCCGGGGTCTTGGCCTCCCTATAACGCTTTTCGGCCTCAAAGTACGCCGGGGGCAAGTTAGCAGGCAATTTCTCCTCAACTATACGGGTTATAGGTGAAAGCCGCTAGCTAACAGCTGAATCCTCGCGTGATCTCTGCTGATTAGTGTCTTTAAGGCAGGCGAAATTATAGGAAAAGGCACAATCGCGGTCAATACCTATTTACCCTGTGTCTTCTCCCTCTTATCTGCCGCATTCACGAATACACCCACCCCTCAACAGTATATGGAGGCTTGTTGCAAAGGCCGAATCCATTCCGAAGTGCCCTGAATGTTGTGAATGCGGCAACAACGCTGTCAATCGCATCTCCACCCGGATTGTCCAGGATCTTCAAGCGTAACCTCGCCTCCTTGGTAATCAGGACTCCCCTCTTCTGAATACCCTCAAGGATCCTTTCCCTCGCAGCTCTGTGTTTTTTATCCCTCCCCTTGTAGGGCAGGCTGAGGTGTTCCCGCTTTAAGGTGGAGGAGGGGCAGATCTCAACAACCCATGCCCTACCTGACAGGGGCCTCTGCATGGGCAGAACACAGACCGCGTTGTTCCCGATGAGGGGTCCAAGCACATCCCTGATACCATAGTAGGTCTGCCGGTAGATGCGGAGGTTATAAGGCGAGAAAGGCGTCTCCTGCTCAAAATCAGTGCATCTCTTGAGCTCCCTGCCGCCAGATCCTGACTTGCACGCTTTTCTGAACTCGCCCGGGCCGCTGTGGGTGTCCTCAAAGGAAACGATAAACTCCTCCCAGCTTGCTTCCTTTACCAAGGCCCTGGGCAGGCCGAAGGGGAAATCCAGACCGAAGATGCCATGCTTTTGCTCTGAGAGAAATTCCCTCAGCGCCTTAAGACTTCTCTCCCTGTCCCTCCCGGACCCTGGCAGATCCTGTGCCTCAAAACATGCCGTAATCATGAGGACACCATCTGTGATGAGACCACGTGCAATCCATATCCTCTTTCCTGCGTCCTTCGCACCACTGAAGTCCACGCCGTAAATAACACGCCCTGAATCTCCAAAAGCCATCATCCACGCCGCCTTTTATCTCATATCAGCGCTCAACCTCACATCTCCGAAAAATGGGATAGGGATTACGAGTTTGAAGTGGAGGTCAGCAAAGATAACAACTACGGGATATCAACTACATAGAAACCCAACGGAAAACCCACAACTATCCACCTACATCCTATAGGTCAAATTCCGCCAAAATGAAGGTATGATCCGAGGGCTTTTCTAGTTGCCTTGGAGCAAGGTCGATCCATGCCGTACTGGATTTTTCCGCTAGGCATGCGGTAGCCCAGATATGATCAACCCTCCATCCAAGGCCCCGGCGAAAGGCATGGGGAACCCGATAGTCCCAAAAGGTGTATGCCTTGTCACTGGGATTGTGCATGCGAAATACATCAACAAAGCCCCATGCTTTAACAGCTCCGAGGGCCTTGTGTTCATCAGGATGAAAGCAGACACTCCCTAAGAGGCCTTCAGGGTCATACACATCGATTGGCTCTGGAGCCACATTAAAGTCCCCCACCCATAAAAGGTGCTCGCTCGGTTGAAAGTGCTTGGAGAAATAATCACGGAGACGGTGAAACCACTGAAGTTTATATTGAAACCTCTCCGAGTCCGGTGCAGTTCCCTGGGGCACGTAGGTATTTACAATGGGTATACCATTAATATATGCGGTTATCATCCTTGGCTCGTCCTTTTCATCTCCATCGTCAAAGCCAAAACACACCTTTGCTGGCGGGGTCTTGCTCAATATAGCAACACCATTAAAGGACTTCTGTCCCCGAAAGGTGCAGTGGTATGATATATCCTCAAAGGCCTCCTTGGGGAAATCCTCATCCTGCACCTTTGTTTCCTGCATACACAATACATCTGGCCTTTCCCTTCCTAACCAGCCCTTAATGATGGAGAGGCGGGCCCTTATACCGTTCGTATTAAAGCTGGCGATTTTCATGGGTCATATAATGTCCAATGCCTATACTTACTAAGGAGGGCATATTATTGTTTGCATTGGGCAGAATCGAGAAAGCTTTAGGATGGTCATGAGATCTTTTCTTCTGTTCCGAGGCTCCCGGCCTGGTCTTTTCTACGACTTATCTGCGGGGGACTCTTGCCCCCTCCGCATTCCCCCGATAACTCGGGGGCTGCGGCTTCCCCCATTG
>Ga0209636_10007532_pt1 | contig 11097 bp, 9 predicted proteins | sample DeeMarSWOR152_54_FD_187464 | JGI IMG/M metagenome (GOLD analysis project Ga0209636, IMG submission 187464) | Marine sediment microbial communities from White Oak River estuary, North Carolina - WOR-1-52-54 (SPAdes) (version 2) | ecosystem: Environmental > Aquatic > Marine > Intertidal zone >... | reverse complement strand
TGACAGTCCCTTCACAGCCAGCCGGGCAAAATATGGGACCACTAATCTTGTTGAATTAATGCAAGAAATCGGTCGTCTTCCCAGCTATAACATGCGATCAGGTGTTTTTGCTGAATATCAGAAAATTAGTGGTGAAGCTATCAGAGAACACTATCTGGTGAAACCCCGTGCAGATTACGCTTGTTTACAGCGATGTGGACGATATACTCTAGTCAAGGCTGGTCCATACGCGTATTGTGGAGGAAGTCCTGAATATGAATCTCAGTCGGCATTAGGAAGTCGATGTGGTAACGAAAACCTCGAATCCATCCTGTATGGGCACCATTTGAGCAACTTGTATGGAATGGATACTATTTCAACGGGGGCAACGATTAGTTGGGCTATGGAGGCGTGGGATGAAGGACTAATTACTGCAGAAGATACTGGTGGTCTCGATTTGAGTTGGGGCAATCATGAAACGATAGTCAAGCTAATTCATATGATTGCCCATCGGGAGGGTTTCGGGGACATTCTCGCAGAAGGAAGTTTCAGAGCAGCACAAAAGATAGGGAGAGGAACCGAGAAGTTTGTAATGCATAGTAAAAAACAGGAGATAGCTGGACAGGAACCTCGAGCCCAGAAATCTATGGGATTAGCTTCAGCCACGGCGGCACGGGGAGCCGACCACTTGTACGCGTTTCCAGTGCTAGATGAAATTGGGTTTGATGAAGAGATTGGAATTCGATACGGCGAGAAATACCTTCCAGAAATTGGAGACCGTTTGGATCCGAAATACAAGGGAATTATGGTGAAAGAAAACGAGGATTTCTGTGCGGTAGTGGAATCCCTTGGAGTTTGTAAGTATGGTACAGTGATACCCCCTGTTCTCTTTTACGAAGATATTGTCACGACCTACGAAGTCACAGTCGGAATATCATTAACAGAAGCAGAATTCCGGCTGGCGGGTGAACGCATAGTGAACCTGAATCGCGCATTCAACATTCGTGAAGGTATTCGTCGAAAAGATGATTCACTACCACGTCGTCTAACCCATACACCAGCCCCAGAAGGGCCTTCAAAAGGTCAAGTTGTGGAACTAGATCAAATGCTCGATGAATACTATGAACAGCGAGGCTGGAATGTAAAGGATGGATTACCTACCAACCACACAATGCGTAGAGTAAAACTCGAAGATGTTGTCGAAGATTTAGCCAAACATGGTATAGTTTTACCTAATTGAAATGATTCTGAATCATCTGAGAAGCAAGGTGTGACATCCTCCCCTTCTTTGAGGAAAGGGCTTCGGACTGTTCCTTCGGGTTACCCTCGTCGCCGAGGCGCGTTTGGCCCGTAACTTGCCAGGTTCTGACGTTGTTCCGCCCCACACCGGCCCCTTAGGCAGGGGAATTTCTTGCACATGCCGGAGGGGGCTTCATGTGCGTAGATGCCGCCCTGCCACGTAATGCCTGGTGTACAGTGCTCCAGTCAGGCATACTTTGAGCTATGACAAAAGAGTCTATATACCCCGCGATTTTTCCTCATCTGCAGGAAGGGGACTTTTCGCCAACAAGGTTAAATCTATGGTATGAAGGTAGCGATGAGGTATGGCGCTGGCAATCGGGAAGAATCGAAGTCGTATGGTGGCGTATCTAGCGATTTTTATTGCCCTCGTAGCTGTTTTTGATGCGATTCCTATTATCCCAGGATTGTACAGTGGGATTTGGGACTCGTGGATATTTCTCCTCAGTCCCATTATTGGTGTCTTATTAGGTCCTTTTCTGGGGTTCATTGCAGTTGGACTAGGAAGTTCACTGGGGCATTTTATCTATTATCGAGATCCATTTGAATTCGTTTTCATGCTAGGTGCCGCTTTTGGAGCTGCCTGTGCTGTACTAATTTACCACCGGCGTTGGAAACCCGTCCTCATTATCTATTCGGGATTACTACTTGGATATTTCCTAACCCCAATAACTTGGTCTCTCCCGTTGATTGGAATTTGGGACATTCTTCTTGGATATGGAATCTTGCTCCTCTTCATTCTCCTTATTAGCATCCAAATATGGCCCACTCACCACACGCAAGATCAATGGCTGCGACTGCTCTTCTGTGCCATTATAGGGCTAGAAGCCGATATTCTTCTGCGTGTTTTCATTCTCATTCCTCTTGGGACCTACTGGTTCTTCTATGGGATGACACCAGGATTCTTGTACTGGCTCTGGTTAACGGCGGGAATAATCACTCCGTTAAAAGTCGCAATAAGTGGGGTGTTTACTGTCACTATTGGGTTTAGTCTCCTTCAAATTCTTCCCAGGGTAGGAGTTCCGTTAACTGAAGAAGTCGCCGACATAAAACCTGAACAGCCTCCTCCGAATCTGGTGATGGATTGAAGAAAGGTGGAAAGGAGGAGAATTCCGTCTTTTTTTCATACTGAGCTCCAGAAGGTTTTTACCTGCAAATTCCTAGCCAACAGCTAGATATTTTTCTTCGATATCGAGGTAGAAGGAAATGGCAAAACTACCCCAATTAGATACAAAAATCACCGCCGTCACTATCTATCGTGACGGAGCAAAAATTGAACGCACAGGATCCATCGAATTAAAACCTGGTACTCATAAAATCGAAATCGCAAATTTGACACGATACTTAGATCAAGAAAGTGTCCGTGTGTCAGGGCGGGGGCATGCTTCGATTACTAGTTTTGATACGGTTGATAAAACCACAGAAGTGAGCGGCTACGACAAACTCGATACGCTCATCAAGAAAAAAGAAAATCTGGAAAAACAACAACGCCAAATTCAAGGCGAATTGCAACGGATAACTCAACGAATGGTTTTCTATTCACAAATCTTAGAAAATTCAGCCGGTGAATTCTCACGCTGGATTCCTGCAGGTGAAAGTGACGTTGACAGGGTCAGCACCTTGGAAACCCTTGTTACCACCCAGCTGGATAAACTGCACACATCCCAATTCAAACTCAATGAAGATCTCGAAAAAATCCAAAAAGATATCGCGATAGTCCAACGAGAAATCGATAAATTCCGAAGTGAATTCAACCAATACGAGATTACACACAGCGTGTTGGTCAACGTTGAAGCTTCCAAACTCGGTAAATGTGAATTCAATCTTTCCTATTTTGTTCACAATGCAAGCTGGGCACCCACCTACGATTTCATCCTCTCCGAAGACTCGACTGAGGTTACAACCTATACAATTGTGCATAACAACACGCAAGAAGACTGGGATAGGGTGAATCTTACAGTTTCCACGGCTTCCCGACGGCCAGCAACTATCACCGAACCCTCACCCTACTTCATCCGAATCTACACTCCACCTCCACGACGACCATCTATGAAGATGGCTCGCAAAGAAGCAAGAGTCGCGGCACCCTCGGCAGGGGCTGTAGCAGATGAGGTTTATGAAGCTGAAGAACTCCTAGCTGAAGAACCACTTCCCGATATGCAACCAGCGCCAGTCGTTGCCACTACAATGGAAGTTGGCGGCGTCTACGTCTTTGTATTACCTAACCCAGTAAAGGTTCTGGCAGATGGTGAACCACATGCGTTTCGAACCAGTCATACCAAATTAATTGCAGATAGGAAGTTCTTCTGGAACGCTGTAGATTTCGCTGAAGCTGTTGAAGTAACAATTGTTGAGAACGGTGACACCGTAATACTTCCTGGCAAGGCACGAATCTATAGTCAGGACGAATATCTCGGGGAAACGTATCTCGAACTCATTGCACCCAACGAAAAAGTGGATGTAGGTATGCGGTTCTCCTACGATCTCAAAGTGGAGAAGAAACTCGTCGCAAAAAGTACCGAAAAGAAAGGACTCATGAAAGGCAATGTCGCCCGAGACTACAAGTATGAGCTCACTATCACAAATTTCCGAAAGAAAATGAGCTCCATCCAAGTAATGGACCGAATTCCCCACAGTGATTCAGAAATCATCAAAGTGGAGGACCGAAAATTCAGACCTGAGCCAACAAAGGACGAACTTGGAGTTCTCACTTGGGAACTTGAAATTCCTGCTGAAGGAGAAACCAAAATCACATACTCATTCCAAGTGGAATATCCTCGCGGGCAAATAGTCAATCCTCCATTACCCTAAACGTGCCGGCAAAGTTGGGTCAGCGGAGTTTCCAAAAATGCCACCTGCAGACAAATCAGTGAAACAAGGGGATTCATTGAAGACTGGCCAACGAACTGAACAGTATGTCCTTCGACCAAAGTTTCATCCCGGTGGGTGGAAGCTACTGATACAGAAAACCTCTGGACAAACTCTACTCCAAATTACACGTCGTTCCACTACTCCTCCTCGTTACCTTGCAAAGTCTATTCCACCCTTCGAAATCAAACCCTTTTTCATTAAGGCTATCACCGTTGGAGAAGTACAACGTTATTCGTTAATCGCGAATGGACACGAAGTTCTATCAATTCGTCAGGCTGCTTCTCCTCAAGTGGTTCTTCTTCGAGATGCACAGCGACAGGTTGTCGCACGATTTATGCCGATTTCACCAAAAATAATTCTTCTTCGTACAGACGCCACTTCAGTAGGGCGGATTCGGTTTAAAGATACGCCTGGTGCATTCGGATTCATTGCTTTCTGCAATACTGTTGCTGAACTTCGATGGCTTCAAGGGGTCTTACTCTACGTGATTGCCCAATTGGAGGAAAAGATAACTACCCCGCCCATTAAAAGGCCAGAATTAGAAGAAAGTAATGCAGAACCCGAAGCTGAAGCTCCTTAACCTTTTAGAAGTCTAACATACACAGGTTCCATTAGAAGCTGCCCTTCATCATCAGAGGATGTGTATTTGCTCATTGCAAATTGAAGTCTTAGGAAGTTCCTCATTTTTGCCGACCATAAAGGGAAGCTGGTCTAGCTTTTTCATCAATCTCGGCAACGGTGATCGCATCCTCATTGACGCAGGAACACGGCGCATCCTGGGATTTCGAAAAGATATCCTTGACGTGAGTCACATCTTCATCACTCATCGTCATACCGACCACATAATGTTTCTAGGAGCCCTTTTAGAGCGAATGAAACGAAACAAACGAAAAAAACCACTAACGATTTTTTGCCCCGTGAATGCCTTTTACCATATTCAAATGTTCATCCGGTTCTTCAATCCACGAGGAGTTCCCGGATTTGTAGATTTTGAAACCTATACTCCTAATGACCCCGAATATCTTATTTCTTTTCCGAAATCGAACACCGAGATGTGGGCCGCTGCCGCTTGTCACACTACTATGGCCGCAGGTTACGGAATAATTCAGGGAAAGAAAAAAGTCGTAATCGTACCAGACACTCGCCCCAACTGCAAGACCCTCTTAGCGCTAGCAAAAGGTGCAAGGGCACTCTTCCATGACTGCACCTTTCCTACGGCCGTTCACACCTTTGCCTTTAGTAAAGGACATTCAAGCCCCGAAGGTGCAGGTGTAGATGCAGCCAAAGCAGGTGTTCAAACCTTAGTGTTGATTCACACGAGTCGTGTTCGCGCGCGTGATCAACAAACCCTCATTGACGGAGCCGCTCGACACTTTAATGGTGAAATTCGCGTCGCTGCTGATAATACCACATTCACTTTTTAATGAAGCATACAAAGAGAAGGGTTTGATGAATGCGTCTAATCCTGAAGATAAAGTGCCACTTGTTGCTTGTTTGGGTGAAGTGTTAATTGATTTCATTTCAGAAGAAAAGGGTTCTCTCGACTCAGTAGCCTCATTTCGAAAGCATTCTGGGGGTGCCCCTGCCAACGTTGCAGTTGGAATTAGTCGGTTAGGCGTGACATGTGGGTTTATCGGAAAGGTAGGTTCAGACACATTTGGAGAATTCCTAAAAACCTCATTGAAAGAGAATGGCATCAACATTGAGGGTATTGTGGAAACAAAGGAAGCACCAACAGCACTCGCTTTTGTAAGCCGATCAATAACTGGTGAGCGTCATTTTATTTTCTACCGTGACCCCTGCGCAGATGTTCTTCTTACCGAAGACGATTTACCTAAAGATTGGCTTCGCAAAATCAAATACCTACATGTAGGTGGTGTAAGTCTAACTCGAAATCCGAGTCGACAGACAACCCTTCGCGCAATAGAAATCGCACGGAAAAACGGAGCGGTCATTACTTTTGATCCAAACCTCCGGTTAGATCTCTGGTCAGGGGGGCTTCATGAGTGTCGAAAAATCTTGCATATCGTGTTGGCTAGAACTGATATTTTCCTGCCGTCACAACACGAGCTTCTGTTAATCATGGATACAGAGCAAATAGATGATGCCTTTTCCCGTGCACATAAGCTGGGACCACACACAATTTGTCTCAAATGTGGAGCTGATGGCAGCCGAATTTCTACCAAGACAGCCAAGGGGAAATATGACCAATTTTCCCAAAAAGCGTTGGATGTGAATGTTGTGGATACGACCGGAGCAGGGGATGGGTTCAATGCTGGATTAATTGTGGGGCTGGTAAAAGGGATGAACATTCGAGAAGCGGTTAGGCAAGGAACAGCAGTTGCTTCTCTTGTAATTACAAAAATTGGTGCCATGACAGCCTTGCCAACTGAACAGGAGCTCTCGAAATTTCTTATGAAAATGAAGGCGGATTAAGCGACACAGAAACGGTAAACTTGGTGTTTCCCGGCTGTTTCCGATTTTCGTTTGATGAGAATGACATCTCCAGGACGAGCCCCAATGGCTTTTGCCGCGGGATCTCCTGCTTTGATTTTTGGAAACTGCTCACGTGAGATTCCGTATTCTTTCTCGAGTTCAAGAATCTCTTTTTCTTCAACGATGTCATGTTCGGGGACAAGATCATGCATGAAAAGATCTATGGAAAGGAACCGGCGGTGTAGTAATTCCACGTCCATTTCCTTGGCTTCGCGCCTGGCAGCATAGGTGTAACGTTCACCACCAATGAGAATTGCATGGCTAAATTCGCCATTATCCCGCTCCTTGATTGTATTCCGAAGAATTTCGACACCCACGGTCGGTGTATCAAGAATAATTCGTATTAAGAGGGTTTGTTTAGGCTTTTTCTCAACAGATTTGGCATGAATGTCGACAATCCCCTCTTTTTCTCCTTCGATTTTCTTAGATATCTCAAACCCGCGGCGTTTGATGAGCCGGTTAACAAAATAATGTTGTTTTTCTGTTAAACTCACGAGTTTCACCATTCTTTAATCGAGAAATCTTCTTCTTATCCGCACTCGAGCCGCGACAGTGCTAAAAATCTCTTATAAACGTTTGTATCATCTGTGTTTCGGCGAACTTATTGTGGTGGTTGAAGAAGCAATTTACGAATTCCTTCTGGGTCAACAAGCTTGGTAATAACCTCTTTTTCACGCGTTGTAGGAGATGCAGTTGTTGTGATTTTTCGAGGAATTTTGAACGGGAATCCTGTTTGATCCTTGATTAGTTCAATACTCGAACCTGGATGTATTGATGCTAGTTGGATACTTTCCTCCTGTCGGTTGAATTTGAAGACACACAGATTGGTGATGATAGTATCAGGTCCTCCGTTTCGGGTTCCTTTAGCTTCTGGAATCCAGCCTGGGCTAGTGACAAACGGGACTTGGACAACCAGATTTTTCACACTATGATTTGGGCGCCAAGCGATAATTCTTTGAAAACTTCGAATCATTATCGGACCACCTGCTCCACCAGGCAATCGTACTTTTGGACGGTTGTAATCTTTCCCAATAATGCTCATGTTAAGGTTGCCATACTGGTCAATTTGTGTACCACCAAGAAATGCTACATTCATCCGACCCGTGTTGGCTAGGTCAAAGATTTCTGGAAAAGTAATGGCGTTTTCACAGTTGTCAAAGAGATGGGGATTTCCAGTTGAGAAGGGTAGTTTTTCAGGATGCGGATTTATTGTTCCCAGTATGGTGAAGTATAACAAGTTGGGGGCATGAGTGGCTTTGGCAAGGAACACTGCCATCATTTGGATGGGGCTAGCAACTCCTGTGAATACACGATCGCCATCCTGAAGTTGACGAGCTAGAGTTGTGAGTATCAGTTCATCATATGTGAAATCAGTGGAAAAGTCTGTCATTTGGTCTCCTCCTTCGTCTTTTGGGTTGGTGCTTTCTTCACCCAGGAAGGTGGGAGACCCACTTTCTCAATGAATTCTTCATGATTACTGCAACTGAGGATGTATTCCTCCAGATACCGATCAAACCCTTCCTTAGTTTTTGCTGCATCTTGATATAACTCAATGTGACTTGCATCAATCTCATAGCGATGGTTCAAAGCCGTTGGGGCTGCACCGTACGGTGTGTGTGCGACAGCATCAACAAGGAAGTGGGGGATAGTAATCTGATTTGGTTGCATTGAACCTTCTTCTACAAGCTCTTCAACCGTAACCAAGACGCGATTGCAGGCTTGCGCTGTCGTCAAGGTGAAACTAGACCAAGGCTCATCGAGAACGACGTTACCCCGTTGATCTGCTGAATGCGCATGAAGGATGAGGGCATCCGGTCGTAATGCGGGAACCGTGATTACTGTTTCTTTAGGGTTGTAAGGGGATGACATGACTTGGTAGTCTTCTCGAATGGTTAGCAGATCTGATCCGCGAAAATCAGGAAGGGGAATAAATGGGATTCCAAAGGCTCCCGCACGTAATCCCATACAAATGGCATAACCCATGCTCTCTTTAATTTGCACAGTTCCGTTCTCTGCAGCAGACCGGAATCTCCGCATTGAAGCAAAGCCTTTCTCCGTCATGAAGCCAAGGAAATAGAACTCAATTTCAGCTACCATGCCGGCACCAATAAGCTGATCCACAGCTAAACCATTCGGCGCGCTCACTATTCGCAATCCTGTTCTCTTTGCACGAATAATTTCATGAACTGTGGCCATAGGCAGACGATTGACGAGTAGCCCCTCCAAATATATCTGACACTTATCTGGAATGAACTGTTGAACCATCTGCTTCAAAGACATAATCTTCTGGGAATCAACCAAAGCTAATCCAACCTCAAATTACTCTAGAGTAACCGTATGAGAGGATTGGTGTGTTAAGTTATTTCTTTTCTCCCGGTGATGATATGCGAATCAATCCTTTCCTAATCACCCAGAGTAACGGAATAAGAATGGCAGGAATAAGAATCAGAAATTGAACCTGAAATGTGTAAACGGGGAATCCTCCTGGAAAATAAAACAACGGATCTGGATGGAAGATGTTATACATCCCCAGGATATTCGCCACCAGAGATGGGACCGCAACGCTCACAGTAATAGCTGTTAATATTACAATCACGCGGTTCAGCCGGTTCGCTAAAAGAATCGAATGAAGGGAAACTAGGTCTGTGAGGTTCCGTGCATTGAGTTCCAAAGTTTGTTGTTGTCGCTCTAACTCAGAGAGGGTTGTGCTGAGGAGTGTTGATAACTCATCTGTAATATGTAAATGGCGAGGAACATGTTGAAGCATCATGTCTACGAAATGCCGTTGTACCGTTAAATGTTGATATAATTCGTTTTGAGCACGCCGTAACCGTTGTATTTCTTTAAGCAGAGTATTGATGTCAACGCTAGCGTACAGTTCCTCCAATTCCATCGTGGCTTGAACAATGCTGTTTATTATGGTGAGATTGCGTTCGATGATTTCTTGGATGATTCGAACTGCTACGTAAGAAGGTGTCACTTGTTGCTCCATTGAGACAAGATTTCGAATGGTGTCTTCCACTTCACCGATTGCATCGGGTGGGATATTTTTTCCGATGGTCGCTACCATTCGTTCGCCAAGGAGCACTAATGCAGTTTCGACATCTTGAACTGGTTGTGCAACCATTACGGGGAAGTGAAACGCGGAAAATTCATAGAATCGGTGGTATCTCCCTCTGTTAGATTGTTCAAAGACGCGTGTCAGGCTTTTTGCATCAACCGAGAGATACAAACCGAGAAGGCTTTCCTCTTCTGGTGTAGGTTCAACTGTGCTAATCCAAATAAAATCGAGGTCACGCCAAATTTTCTGAAATTCCTCGTTACGGGCTAGCTTACGAAATTCTCCATCTTTGATATAGTACACCTGAATCATCAGTCTCGCACTTCCCTTTCATAGTTTGGAGGAAATGATTCGTGTACTGATAGGGGTTGCTGATTTTAAAAAGTTGAATAAACGCCTTGAGATGTTACTTCCGACGTGCGAGGGTGACTTTTTCTTCCTTTAGATCAAGCAATCTAGCGCGAACTAATTCTTGAACACGACGGCGTGCTTCAAAGATGCCGACTCCAAGTATTTTACTCAGCTCTTCAAGGGTTCGTTGCCCAGTTTCACGTACTAGCATGTAGATTCGGTATTTCGGATCCTTTTCAAGAGCTTTCTTTAACTTCTCTAACTCGACTTCCAAATCGGTGACTCGCCGACGGAGGACTGTGGTGTCTTGCACAGCTTCTCGTTGTACGATACCTACAGTGCGAAGCTGATCGGCTTCTTCTTGGGCATCATGTGCAGTGTCCTTTTTGACGAGTATGTCCTTTTGAAGGGCGACAAGCTCCTCATCTCGTTTCCTGATGACCTTCTGCTGCTTCTCAAGTCGTTCTCCCATTGCTTCAAGCTGAGAAAGCATATGTTCTTCTCGCTCTTTCGCTGTTTTTTCCAGTTGCTTTAGCTTCTTGTCCAGGTCAGAAACTTGCTTTTCAGAGTCAGATAGCGTGGTTTTTAATTCGTCAATTTTATTTGTCTTCTTTTTCGCAGTCTCTTTCGCCTGCTGTAATTCTTCAGTTAATTCTGTATTCTTTTCAGTAAGCTCATCCTTCTTACTTTCGATCTCTTCAACCTGCTTAACGAGTTTATCTACTTCGCGAGTCAAGTTTTTATTCTCTTTTTTTACCTCAGCTATTTGCTCGTTCAACTCAGAAATTTGTGCACTGAGCTCAGCTGTTTCGTCAACTTCCACAATTTCAGGAGGTTCTGCTGGCTCATCGGGTTCTGTGGAAATCTCTGTGTGTTCTTCGGGTTCTGCTGGGGCTTCCTCGTTATCTTCTGTGTCTTCAATTGTTTCTGGTGTCTCTGGCTCTTCGGGTTCTTCTGGCTCTTCGACTTCTTCGGGTTCTTCTAGGTCTTCGACTTCTTCGGGTTCTTCTAGGTCTTCGGGTTCTATTGGTGGTTCTTCT
>Ga0209636_10007530_pt1 | contig 11097 bp, 6 predicted proteins | sample DeeMarSWOR152_54_FD_187464 | JGI IMG/M metagenome (GOLD analysis project Ga0209636, IMG submission 187464) | Marine sediment microbial communities from White Oak River estuary, North Carolina - WOR-1-52-54 (SPAdes) (version 2) | ecosystem: Environmental > Aquatic > Marine > Intertidal zone >... | reverse complement strand
AGCCTGGCTCAAAAGGTTGTACGTGTTACTGGCGAGGTGAGAAATATCGCAAGCTTTCGACCCGGGGGTTCGCCTCCTTATTATCTGATGCGTGTAATGCCACTTTTCCTTACGCTCCTATAGTGAAAAACGAGCTTATTAACCGACGTAACCTTTCATCCGCAGCGGCGGCAGCTAGGCGAAATCTGATTGAGGCTATGATCTCATCGAGCGAAAAGCAAGGACTGGGTATCACAGGATATCCACCGCAAAGAAGCATCTATGAATCGCTGCTACTGCGCAGTGGCATTCACAGAAATACTGAAACGGGCAAGTGGATATTCGATAAGCCAAACAACTCAGATCCTGGTTTACAAAAGGCGTGGGACCATATTTTCAAAGCAGTCGAATCAAATAGTCTGGAGCCAAAGTCTGTAGCCGAAGTTTTTACCGAGCTTAGCGGTGCGCCGTACGGAGTTGCAGACGGATTTGTGCCAGTACTATTCTGCGCTTACTTGCTAGCGAATAATGCTACTATAGCGTTGTATGAAGAAGGTGCCTTTGTACCAGAGTTGTCGGTGCCAGTTCTGGAGAGGTTAATGCGAAGACCTGGGAACTTTTCAGTATTGAAATTCGGATTGGGCGGTGAACGCTCTGCCGTAGCTGAACGCTTTGCTCGGGGATTCAAGGTCAATAATGGAGTACTGCCTGTTGTGCGGTCACTTTATGCTCGGGTAGGCTATCTTCCTCGGTACACGTTGGTAACTCGGAATTTATCGCCAGTGGCAATTGCGGTTCGCGAGACGATACTTAGAGCAAAGAGCCCTGAACGTTTGCTATTTCTAGACTTACCAACTGCCGTAGGCTGTCAACCATTTCAGACATTATTGAACGATTCTATGAGCGAGGGTAATGTTGAAATATTTTTCGACTCTTTGAATAGTGTCTTCTCCGAACTTGTTGCTTGCTACCCAAAGCTATTAGACCGAATTAGGGACGGAGTTCTCTCCATATTTGATATTGCTGAAGATGAGAACGAATGGCTTACCAAGATCCGAAAACGTGCTTCACACTTGTACAATGCGGTCTTCGATTCGAAGCTACGTTCGGTAATGGTGAGGGCTAGCAATGCACAATTACGCGAAAGAGAGTATTTGGAATCTGTAGGGGCAGGAATCACTGGACAACCTCCTAGTCTGTGGAGTCAGGCAGACGAAGATGACTTCGCGCGTCTCGTGCCACAGCTCGCATCTCAGGTGCGGGCAGCCGAATCCGTGCAGCATCTGAAGGCAACTCTGGAGGATAGTGAAGACGGCTATCTGCTCACCATCAATGGCAGGCAAGGAGAAGCAATACGTCAGATCGTACGGTTCTCCCACGAAGAACGGGACGAGGTAGAGAGACTAGCACGCATTCTCAGTAATCAGGGCTCATTTAATACGAACCGGCGCATATTGCTAGCTGCGATCACTGAGGCTGCACGCCAACTGGCCAGTTCGACTTCAGCCAAATTGGATGCAGAAGAAATCAGAAGGAGCGCTTGAGAAATGGGAAATGAAAAAGTTCGTCACATATTGTCAATATCAGGGGGAAAAGACAGTGCAGCGTTGGCAATTTATATGCGTGATCGAATCCCTGATATGGAATATGTTTTTTGTGATACCCACGAAGAGTTACCGGAGACCTACGAATACATAGGTAAACTGGAGGCTTTTCTTGGAAAACCCATAAACCGTCTTAACCCAGACAGACCCTTTGAACACTACCTACGGATAAAAGGCTTCTATCTCCCATCCCCAAGAGCGAGGTGGTGCACAGAACTGATGAAGTTAAGACCATTGGAGGCTTTTGTGGGGTATGATAACGTGCTCTCTTACGTCGGTATTCGATCAGATGAAGACCGAGACGCGTACATATCCACCAAGCCAAATATTGCACCTGTATATCCCTTTCGCGAAGATGGTCTAGAAATACGGGACATCTATCGAATACTAGAAGAGAGTGGAGTTGGTCTTCCCGAGTACTATTCTTGGCGCAGTCGCTCAGGATGCTACTTCTGTTTCTTTCAGCGTAAGATTGAGTGGGTCGGACTCTTGGAAAGACACCCAGATCTGTTTGAGAAGGCACGCCGACTGGAAAGCATGAAGTGTGGAGAGGGCAAGCGCTACACTTGGTCAGAAAGAGAGAGCCTAGATGAATTGATGCAACCGGAACGCATCAAAGCAATAAAGGAAATGCATGAGAAACACATGGAGCGACAACGCAGTTATATGAGACCCAATGCGCGTTTGATAGATGTATTTGGTTCTGTTACAGAGACCTACCCGGAGCCCTGTGCCATATGCACGCTGTGATTGTGAAAATAGGCAGTAGATTCGAGGATATAGCTGGTTCGTCGGACGCAGGAGGTAAAGAATAATCATGAGTGCGGAGTGTAATACCGAGAACGATGACATACACTTTTACGTAGATAATGCGCCACCAGACGAAGTGACTCACGTGTTACGTGTTCTCTCTGTAGAGAACTCATTGACACCCGATGAGATAGCTAGAGTGATGGTCAATCAGTACGGATTCGAGATGCAGCGGGACCATAGCTATTCCCCCCGACGCCTCTATGATTTGGGCGTGGCAAGCCAGGAGCGACAGAGGTCAAAAGTCACGTACAGATTGACAGCAGTTGGTGCCAAATTACAGGCAATTCAGGCTATGAACCCCGCTTTGGCGACAGACTTACTGCACTATCTACATTACACAAGCTATTCCGGCAGTCCACACGGTAGGAAGTATCTTTGGAGTTACCGAAAATGCTGTGAAATAGTTTGGTCGACTCAACGCTTAGTTCCAAATCAAAATCTGGCAAGCCAGATACTCAGCAGAATGAGCGAAGAATTCAATTCCTTGGATTGGACTGCAAGAGCAGGAGCTCGCTTTGATAGCACGGCAGTAGGACGCGTTTACACTTGGTTACGTGCTTTGGATCCACCGCCTTTCACAAAGTCAGATAAGGATTTGCAGCCGCGCTTCGTCCAGCGCTTCGAACTCGCTCTTCTGGCCCTTGATGATACTTACCGTTCCCGCCAATACCGCTACGGTGATGCTGTTCTAATGAACGAGTCTCTGGTAAATCAGATTGCTGGAGTCTTTTTTCTTGACCTGAAGTGCTGCGCCGATTTGCTGCGACTATCGGCAAATATCGTTCCATCTGTGAAAATGTCTGACACTTTGGGTGGAGCGTCTATAAATCTACTCCGCCCATTTTCCATAGACGATCTCTGAGGCCTACATATGAGCTTGTACGTTGAATGGTTAAATCAAATTAAGCTTAAAGCTGACTACGAGTGGCTGACTAAAAACCAGCGTGAAGCTTTCGATGACATCGTAGAACGGTGGCCAGCAGAAGTTTTTTTGTGCCTTTATGGGCCGCCGGGTTGTGGCAAATCGTTTATTGCCCGTCTACTAGTTAAGATACATGGCTACGTCTATACCAACGAGCTAAAAGCTTTGGAACCGGGCCCCCAGCTGGTTGTGGTAGATGGCGAGGAATACAACCGTTTGATGAGACCGCGCGCACAGATGCTACGTTTTAAGCGAGTCGTCATATTAATGAGACGGCCTCCGAGAGATCCTATGCCTAAGATTGAAGTGTCTCTGGATGAACATGATGTGAAGCAGTTTCAGCACAACATTATAAAGTACGGCGTGCTGCAGTCCTTTAAGACCGAGGTAGATGGTACAGATCTTGGGGAGATACTCCGTGCTGAAGCGATAATGAGGGGAGGGTGACAGTGCTTGAAGAATTAGACGTCATACTAAATAAAGATGCAATTATTACCACATTTCCTGTGAAGTATCTGATCTCCACACCTGACCAGGTAGAGTACGTGTATCGTACTCATGCACGTACCCACATACCTCTCGGAGACACAACCAAGTATGTAGACACGATATTCAAGTGGATTGGTGGAGGCAACAAGGGAGCATTTATCGGTGCGGTTGTGGGGGATTATGGTCATGGCAAAACCAGCTTCGAAGTACACGTCTGGGACCGCAGCGAAGAGCGAAGAGTCTTTTCGGTGCCACCTTTCAAATGGGAAAAAGTATCCGATATAGTGGATGGTGTCGATGCATGGATTCAATATGTTGTTGGAAGGACCCATGCTGACGTAGCCGTTAAGGCTAAGAATGTATACGAGAGTTTCAAAGAGAAATCGCTGAGAGAACAAGCCGAACAAATTGCCAGGAGTACCAAGCAGGACGCCGATGACGTGTATCTAACACTGCGTGCTATGGACCAGTCGGGCGATAGCAGAGACATACAACAGGTAACGCCTGAGCGGTTGCTCGATTATTGCGAGCAAGTCGCTGAATTACTAAAAGAAGCTGGCTATTCCGGACTACTAGTATTGTTGGATGAACCCGAGGTGACTGCCAAAGCTCTGGGTACTGCTAAGGTCTCGCAAGTTCTCTTCGATATTGCTGATGGTCTTCGACTCCGCGAGGGTGACTACGGCATTTTCATCTCCATGCCCGAAAATTTCCTGGCTCAAGCACAAAGTAGTTTCGCTTCACTTCCAGCGAGGCTCCAAACCCGAAATTGTCTTCCTCGACTCCGGGACATATATGGTGCGGATTTCGCCCAAGCACTCTGGGAACGTTACATCCAAGAATTCAATCTCGGAGAACATGGCCTACGAGTAGTTTCTCCTGAGACGTTGCAAGCGATAGGACAGGTTGCTTCATCCGATCGTAGTGACTTGTCATATGGACCTAGAACCGTAGTATCTGCGTTCAGGCGAATGGTTCACTGTTACAAGGAGAAGAATACTACTTATTCTCCGAATGAATTTGTAAAAGACTGTCTCGAAGGGGAGATATACGTTTCAAATTATCCGTCCCGCATTCGCCAGATTCTCGAATCACCAGATGCAGAAGGGGTAGATCAAAGAATTCTCATGACTCTGGCCGCGTTCCCCAATGGTATGACCCTTCAAGTAGGAACAAGACTGGGAATTGACAAAGATCTGTCGGAGTTGTCGCGCCGTCCTAGCCTCGTTTACAAACGCGGTAACCTGTTTGGTTTGACGAGGCTACAAAAAGCGGCAGAAGTTATCGTGCGTGATGAACTTCGTGATGTCATCGTCAACATTGCCGAAGAGTTTGCGCCGGGCCCAGCAAGTCTAGCTTCAGCCATCAACGCATTCATACACTATTTGGTACCGGGCGTTTTCGAGCCAAGGCAAGGACAGCAACTATTGGGCTGGGACATACCAAGCCTCTGGAGAGAAACACAAGACAAGACTCGCTACGCAGAACTTGTAGGTGCTTTTCGACAAACCGTGCGCGATTACCCAAGGCGAACTCTGACTGTAGCGGTTGGTCCATTGGAGGCTGACCCGCAGAAGCTGTATTCGGAAATCCTGCTTCTTGAATCTGACTCAGACATACTCATCCACTTCAGGATACGCTGGAACAAAGAAGACCCTATGCCGGAGAAGCGGATCGAGATAGATCCAGGAGAACCAGGAAGTCAGCCGGGTATTGTTAGGCTCGTCCTGAATTGCGCTGATAACCCGTTAACCAATGAATTCTTGGAAGAGATTATTGAGAGAGACCTCTTGACCCCACTAGGTGTTCTATATCTGATTAATGATAAGGACAAGCGAACACTACAAAGAGATTATGAGGCACAGTGGCAAGTTAGGCAGGAACAGTTATTACGCGAACTTCTGGATCGCTTTTTGGGGGATCAGGCAGTGAGGACACAAGCAGCAGAGCAAATTGGACAAACGATATCAGGAGACGCCTTAGCTCTATTGGGCGGTATATGTCGGGCTATTTTGCTTAGGCGCTATCCCAATTACTCAACGCTTATAACCCAGCCTCAGTGGGAGAAGAAAGTAAACGAGTACATAGGAGCCCTCAAGAACGCTGATATCCCCATGGGTTGCAAGCGCGGGCATGAGACTTGGGTAGCTCCTGGTGACCGTGTGGCCAGGGTATTTAACACAAGCTTGATGAACTTAACAGGAGGCGGTTTCTTTGCTGGCCTAGAGAATTTGATCTCTATAAGGTCACTGGGGGGACGTCGTGGCGATGTTGAAGTGGACTTCAGGCTACATCCCTTGGAAAAAGCCTTAGTTGAAAGGATCACGCTTGACAATCCACTCCCTAAGCGTAAGTTTGATGGTGTAGAATGCTGGTGTGTTCCGTTCGAAGATGTCAAATCAATGGTACTCTATTCCGGTTACCTCTTGGAAGAGCTACAGCACATAGTTGAGATAGGTCGGAGTCGTGGCAGCTTCGAATCAGGGAAGCATAGAGACGAAAGAGTGCTATACTGCAAACCATTAGACCTAGATCAGATGAAGAACCAGCTAAAAGAGAAATTAATGGATCTTGAGAGAGAAGCAGTAGAGTTCAGGAAATTACCCAAGTTCCATTCGTCATTCGACTATGATGCTACTCGAAGCACTATAAATGAAATTCAAGACGAAGCCCAGTATGACACACTACACAGTAAGATGAACCGGGAATTCGAGAGAATGCACCACATGCTTCCAAACTACTTTGAGGAATTAGGTAATGACATAGGAAATATACAGAATGGCGCAATCGATGTGAAGAGAGTATTACTGGAATCTCGAGAGGTTGGAGCAATACGAAGTGCACCTAAGGCGACTTCGAAGTGGTGCGCAGACTTAAGCACATACGTGCTTGGCAGCCTCAAGGATTTGGTCCAACAGGTCCAAAATGAATGCTCGTCTATACAAACATCTGCTAACAAGGCTTTGATGGAGTTCAACGCAGATAGACCTGGAAAACCGCTAGATAAGGTTACCCTATTGTTACAGGGTTGGAGTCATGTGAGTGAACTGAAGCAGCAGCTTGACTCAACAACGAAGCCGAAGGCTTCTACTACTCTGACCCATTTGCGTGACTACGACAAGTGGATACAGCTGCTGTCAAAATCAGATGAAGTGCATACTGGCCTAATTGACCTCAAGAAGGAGCCCGCGCACGAAGCGAAGGCGGGCGAACTCATTTCGGAGCTCGAAGCTATTTGGCAGGGCATCTCGGTACACCTGAAAAACCGTAGCGTCACAGGGTTAGGCAGTCACAGACAATTCTATGAGCAGCTTGAGAGACTTAATGAAGAGCGCCGGAAATACATCCTGGAGCTTCGTTCTGCCTTTGAAGAGAACAAGGGGAGCATTAACGGACTATTGCACGAGCTTGATCTAGGCCAGGATTACCGATGTAAGGAAGCTTTCAATCCAGATGACATCCAGGGCTGCTACAAACGATTACATGAAGAAGCGGCCGGCCATATAGCAGAGGCTGTGTCCATTGAGAGGGGACAGATAGACTCTCAACGCCAGGAGCTTATGTATGCCCGCGACATCTTGTCTCGGCTGTCTCAGGATGAGACGGAGCCATTGGTAGTCCAATTGGATAACTGCGCTCAATCACTCGACACAATTCTAGCCAAGGTTAACGTAGGCTGGGTCTTACAGCTAATGGAAGGAACCCAAGAAGAGCGATCGTCAATCAGAGATGCGCTTCAAAGGGCAAGAGAAGCAATACGGTCCGCCAGAATAGCAATTCGACAGGCAGAGGGTGGAGAAGAAGAGAAGCTGAGCCCCGATGCCGAGAAGATGCTGCAAATGATCCCTGCTAGCGCTACTGAGAATCTAAAACAATTGATACTAGATATGATGAAGAGCGGACGGAGTTCCAGCGAGGTTCTTGATGCATCACTCAACTGTCTAGCAGAACTTTTCCGCAAGGGCAAAATCAGGATCACCGTGGAGCGGCACCAGAGATGATGGAACATCCTAATAATCAAAGTACTCGTACGAGTCAGGCAACAGTGTCAATATCGCGCATGTCAGCTGCTATGGATGCTTACCCCCCCGCTTTTCAAGGGAATGCACTGAATCTCTTGTTCTTGGACGATGCTCAACCCATCAGGCATGCTCCGGCTTACTTGCATGGTCTCGATGGTCCCAACTTATGCGATGTTTGCCGGGAGTATTTGATGCCTGAGGAGTACGCTTTCTGGCCATTTCCAGTGTATTCTATAACTGAGCGCCCTGAACCTCGGTTGTTGTCAGATACGCTTTATGATAGCTTCAATACTGCAGAGCATTTACTACCGACTCAACGTGACGTGGGACGTATTCTTTATGAAAGAGCTGCAAGACTTCAGCCGGACATCGTTGCTTTGATGATTGTGGACGGGTTGTCTTATTACGATTTGCCGGATGAAGCGGATATGCAACCCTGCTTAGTCAACGGAGTGTCCACAACCGAGTTTGGCTATCGCGAAGTTATAGGAAAACCGACGGTCTCTGAGAGACTTTTCTCGCTTGGTTACAGCCATCAGATGGGCTTCACCTATTTCGACATTGAAACTAATCTATTGGCCAGCGAACTGTATGGAGTTTTTGGCTCAAGCCAAGTCAAGAGGGTTGTTACATTCAAGGAGTGTCTCGAGCATATTAATGCTGAAGGGATATCGCATGGGTTCGTACAAATTGCTGCGGCCGGCTTGGACGGACTTTGCCATCATCACCGAGATGAGCCTCCTGTGAAACATTATGTCGGTGAAATTCTCAGTCGGTTTGATGCTTTAGTAAGCTGTCTCCACCAGGGTCATAGAAGGGTTCTTGCATGCTTGACTGCCGACCACGGGATACTCTGGCGGCAATATCTGGAAGGACAATGGTACGTTGTCGATGATTTGCTACCTGATGACGCACGCTATATCCGTTACATTGGTGGAAGTCGTATGAGAAATTACGTCCTCGTCAAAAGCTGCCATGGCGGTGCATATTCGTTGCTGCGTGTTCCATATATCACGCGTAAATTGAGAAACAATGAATGGGGTGTTCACGGGGGGATATCAGCTTGGGAGTCGATCGTGCCTCTAATTATTCGCACAACCTAAAGGGAAGAACGGAGGTGGATGATGAATGATTCTATCTTGCTAGGTAAACAAATGAACGATGGCGGTCTCGTAGAGATTCCTTGTGGTACTTCACAACGTATCCTAGTCTGTGGAAAGACAGGGACAGGCAAGTCATACACGCTTGGGGTACTGGTCGAGGAGCTAGCAAGACTCGGCAAGGACATTATTCTCGTAGTAGATACACAAGGCATTTTCTGGAGTACGGCGCAGCCAAATGAGGCATATTCGGAATCAGACAAACTCTGGGAATTTGACAGAGAAGCGCGAGGATTCCGAGTAAACATCTTGGTTCCTGGAAATCCTGCTGAGCGATATGGTGACGCTGCGATAGTCGAAGAGTTGGAGCGCCGAGGGATAAACATCCAAGAATTGAGGTTGAATCCTTCCGACCTGTCACCTGAAATGTGGTGTGACCTATTTGACTTGGATATAAATGGCCTCATGGGCATTATGTTGTTTAGGGCAGTTCGTCAATGCGGTCAGCGACTGGGGCGAGAATTCCTAATAGATGATATCGCCGCTGAAGTCTCCAAACTCCATGGACTTGATCAAACAAAGGAGGCAATTCAACGGAAACTCGATATGGCACACGATTGGCAGATTTTCGAGGAAAACCGGTACCGCGAGATATGGGAAATATTACAACCAGATGCGATCAACGTCTTAGACTTGAGTGTTATCGCCCAAGGTCGCTACGGACTTCGCAACCTTGTCTTGGCCGTTCTGGCAACATTTGTTTTCCGTATGCGAGCGGTTGCACGTAGAAGAGAAGCTCTGGGGCTAGCGTCTGATATGAAAAAGGTCTGGCTGGCAATAGACGAAGCGCATAACTTCTGTCCAAGTGTACGCAGTACACTATCCAAGGACATCCTTATTCGTTGGGCCAAAGAGGGTCGCCAACCGGGACTCTCTCTTGTGGTTGCTAGTCAACAGCCTTCCGCAATCGACTCCGAGATTTTGACGCAGTGCGGCATACGATTAGTCCACCGCATAACTTCAAGGGATGACTACAGAGCCATAGACGCCTTGAGCCAAGATTACCTGTCTGAGGGACTACCCAGCCGTATCAAACAGCTCGACGGTCCAGGGCAGACACTATTGATCGATGACGAACGGGAGAGCGTAATTGCAGTTCAGGTTCGCCCCAGACAGAGTCTTCATGGCGGATTCAGTGCCTAGAAGTCGCGGAAAACCTAGGAGTCTGTGCCTTTGTTGCTATGAACATGAGGGCAATGTAGCTGGCAAGCGAGTGCGAAAGTCTTCGAAGCAATTTTGCCTTTCGTCCAATATGGTTCACCGTATGGGATTCGAACCCACGACACCCTGATTAAAAGTAAGAAGAGTAACGTGCCACCCCGTCGCTCCAGATAGCAACTTGTGCTTTCTCGTCTTGCCCCAGCGCCACTTTTGTGCCTGGCAGTGCTACCCTGTGCCATGGCGAGCCAAACAGTTTGTCGGCAAAATGTCGGCAAGAGGTCCGCAAACAGATAGTGAGCCGTGTGGGATTCGAACCCACGACACCCTGATTAAAAGTAATGCTGCCAAATTTCCGATCTTCAGGGTGTTTTCGTAGCTGAAATCAGCCCAAAATCTCTTCAGTTGTTAATGAATCAGGTTGACATCGGTTGAAAAATCAGGTTGACAACCTGCCGAAAAAGGCTTGAGGCCCTAGTTCAGGGCCTCAGTAATCAGATATTGTACCACACGCCGGCAAGCCTTGGCAATATTTTGTACCCGTGGGATGTACCACATGATGAGGGATGGCAAGACTTTCCAGGAGATGGAGAGGATAGCTGAATCTCTGGGTAGGGGTGAGCCCGTGAATTACCCTGGTCCCTAAGGCCGTGACACCGATTGGGCAGCCCTAACCTGAAAGACATAGTGTGGCTTACACCACGAAGGGATGAGTAGGAAAGGCCTGCTAACTATTGACAAAGTCAGCGTTTTCAGGGATGAGTTTTTCGCTCCTGACTATATTTGACGTCCAACCTCATATCCGGCGGCAATAGCTACAAAGACCGTACCTTCATCACCAATAGAAACACCGCTGGCATCCCCTATTATGTGGGTTTCGATACCCCTTCTTTCGGCAACCTCAGCCAGAAATACATTTGGTCGCCTGTCACTGGCCAGTATAATGGTAT
>Ga0209636_10007529_pt1 | contig 11098 bp, 13 predicted proteins | sample DeeMarSWOR152_54_FD_187464 | JGI IMG/M metagenome (GOLD analysis project Ga0209636, IMG submission 187464) | Marine sediment microbial communities from White Oak River estuary, North Carolina - WOR-1-52-54 (SPAdes) (version 2) | ecosystem: Environmental > Aquatic > Marine > Intertidal zone >... | reverse complement strand
CGGGTGATGTGGCAGCCGGCGTTGAAGTAGGGGCGGAGCGTTACGTCGTCCACGTGGGTCGTCATGGGGAAGACGCGGTCGTCGGGAACGTTGCAGTAGTGGTAGATCAGGGTCCAGAAGGCGTCGAGGGGCGCGTCGTAGCGGGAGCCGATGAGGGCGTGGTGGACAGGTCTATAGCCCAAGCTCTTGTCATGCCGTAGGAGGAAATCCATCGGCTCTTGTAGGACGACGGTGTTGGCGCTGAGCCATGCGAGGAGGTCGGCCTGGTCACATGCCTTTGACTCGGCCAGGGCAGCGGCAACCGCCATGCTCGTGAAGGGGAAGTGTGCGACTTCAGGATCGATCTCGAAGGGGATCAGGGTGACGTTCCGGGTGAGCAGCTTGTCTCTGACGGCTGAAGAGCGTTGCGTTTCGGTTTCTGGGACGAAGAACCAGATGGGGGCTTGAGAAAGGGCGCCTGCAAAGGTGCGGATGCTTTCTGCCAGCAGCAGGGCGTTTGTTTCTGATGACTTGCGTGGGAAGATGATTGAAGCGAAGATCAGTCGCTCCTGCTTCTCAGACCCTTCGACCGACATGATTGATCCCAGAATCTACGAATCGCATTCAATTGTTTGTCTTATGCGTTCTCATCGGTTAAATGCTACGCGTATCGCTGTCGAGTTGTGAAACGATTTCGAGGTGGCCCGCGAGCAGTCGCTTGGAAATGGAAGATTCGGTGTTTGAAAGTTAGTCTTTTATTGTACTAAAGATTCAAGCCAACCAACCGAACGGTTAGTGGACTTAAATTTTAACCCCCAAACCCAAACCCACACACACATTTCTACGATTGCACACATTAAGCTTAATAGCGGATTCTTCGTAGGTCAATTTGGGTTCTTATTTGCCCAAGAGAAGACTCTGGACCGAACGCCTCTTTGATTTGTTTCCAATCGGGAATGTCCATAGCAGAGTATCTTTCATAGTGGTGCGTTTAGTCAGATTCCTCTGTTTCTCTTCTGTCTTCTGGATCACTGGCTTTGTCGTTGTCATCATTCAAGGTATGAATTCCCTAATCGGTATGCCCCTTTTGTTTTTGGTCGCGTTGAATATGACCTATTTCTCTGTAGGAGCTTTCATTGTTTTTCTCATGTCTGGGTGGTTCCGCAACAAATGGAGTTGGTTCTTTGAGTGGAGTGCTCTTTTACTCAAGTTAAGTGAACCCGAATTTAACAAGCTCCGTGATAGACTGGAACGATTCATCAACAGTTTCTACCCGTGTCTGGCATTCGCATTTGCTACTTACATAGGTTTCACGATCGTGCCCCAACTTAACACTCTGATTGAGGCGATCGAACGTCCGTCATTCTATTGGTATGTCGGGATGACTTTTGTGAGTAATCTATTCATCGGAACAGGCCTTTGGATGACTGTATCGATGTGGATTGCGATCTTTCTTACGTTCCGTCAACCCTTGAATCTGGAACTGTCACGACGGATAAACAGGGATTTTCGACCGCTGGCCGTCTGGGCTCTGAAAGTCTCTCTGATATACTTCGCGTATCTCACGCTTTCTATAGTGATGCAATCTCCTGCGTTTAACCCTGTGAGTTACCTTTGGGGAACCAATCTTTTCGTGATCGTTATGGGTCTTATGATTTTACTCGGAGTGTTTGCGTTCCTCCTCCCATTCTACAATATCCACAGAACCGTTGTGAAGTTGAAGCAACAAGAACTGGAGGCGATTGAAGAAGAGTCCAACAAACTGATGCAAGAGTTAACTGAGACTTTGGCGAAGTACCCTGCTGGAGACTCCAAAGATAACATAAGCTTGATCAATAGTCGCCTTAATATCTTGCATATTAGGGAAAGAAGTGTAACAGAAGCTGATGAATGGCCCATCGACATGACCATTTTGTCGATACTATTTGGAATCATTCTCATCCCAATCTTCACAGAGATAATCATCAACCTCATCTCTTCTCAAATGGTCTAGCTTGAGCGCGCGCAACTCTGCACGCGCCTACGGGCAAATGGACTTCAATGACAGAAACTTATAAACATCATAACTGTGACAAAAGAAGAACACTGGAGTAGTTGGAGGAAAGAAAAGTGAACGAAACAGGTGAAGGGGAACCCTCTACCAGAGCTTCCATTCCATTTCTTACGAAGCTGATAAGAGCCATCAAGCTAGATTCCAGTCTATATGAGGCTATTGAGAGTGATCCCACTGCAATAAGACACGCAGTAGTAGCCGTGATTCTCATAAACATCTGTAGCGCGATAGGAGCGATCATCTATGATATAAGATCGAAGGAAACTGCAATAGCAGCAGATCCGCTTCTCCTCGGTGCAATTGTGGGGGAGGCCGTCCTTATGGCGTTGGTCAAGTGGTTCATTTTGACAGGAATCATTTACTTAATCGGTGTGAGGCTCTTCAAGGGAACAGCTGGCTTCCAGGAGATACTTAGGACTATAGCTTTTGCATACACGCCAGTCGCGCTGCAAATCCTATTGCCACTATTTCTCATGTATGAGTGGGTCTTTCTGGTCTTACTAGGTACGAATGTTTGGATGATCGCTGCGCTCATAATCGCAGTCAGACAATCGCTGGATTTGACCACGGGAAAAGCCCTTGGAATAGTCTTCTTCGCAGGTATTGTCTATTCCATAATATCAGTGCTGCCATTTGCACCCCTTGTCTACTAAGCGCGCATCAAAATGTTAGATATAGTCAATCACTGTGTGTGTGGGGTTAAATTGCATGCATGCATAGTTGCAGAGATGGTGTTTATGGTTTGCTCCATCTCTTCTCGTTCTTAGCTTTCTTGAGTGTGAAACTGTGTTTTCCTTCTTTCCTATACTCTCTGAAGTCTGTGCCACACTCACATGAAAATGCTTCAACCTCAAACGGTCCATATTTCCACTTTTTCTTATACTCTCTATGCTCCTTCATGCAATCAGGACATTTTCCCATACGTTCGCCTCCTAGTACTAGCCTCCCTGCGGCCTAGCCAGATTCTGATTTGGTGTTCATTGAAAATGAAACTTGCTGCATGCAAGCAATCATCTAAGAAAGAAACTTGTATGTTGTATTTGGCGCGCGGTGAATGGGTTGCCTCAACTTGAAGAACATTGCAAACATACTTTCAAGAGGTATGGAATTCGTGGTGACGATATTCACTCATGGATGGACGAGCCTTCGCAGCTATCAGGAGGTTCTCATCGAACTTACAGACATGATTTAGCAAGTCTGCCAATCGCTATAAAGATGTTTGAAGCGAAATATGGGGCAGAGATGGTAGAAAATGTCTTTCTCGACCATTTGAAAGCAGATAGTGAAGAGTCGAGAAGACAGAAAACGAAAGCAGAAATGGACATGGCTTGGTCAACTGAAGATGATAACATCTTGTTACAAAACTTCTTAGAAAAAATAGAAGTCTTAGAGCCATTGTTTGATGGGAGATATACAAGAAAGGATATCCGTTACAGGCAAAAATATCTCGGCATAATCAGACCGAGAATGTTCAAGTATAAGAAAGCCAGATTGCTCAAGATGTCATTTAGCCTGAAGACCAACCAGAAACTTATTCTGAAGATTGATGTCCTCGAAGGAGGTAATAGAGACATTGATTTTTGCATTGGAGAGACGAAAAGAATAGGAAAATCATTCAAATTTCCAACTCGTTTCACAAGAATCAAACCTAATTTGGAGCTAGAATACACCGCAAAGTTCACAGGAAAACATTGGTTCAACTTTAGCAACCTTTTTTCTCTCTGGACTACCAAGCCGGTATCCGTTAAGTTCCATCTTGAAACAGGGCGAACTCTCGGAGTCGAATTTGAAATATAACTGCTCTACTTCCACGCCCGTTTTCTTCGGTTGGTTGGGCTAAAATCTAACCCCTTAACCGTTAGTCATTGCCGTTGGTTGGTTGGTTGGCTTAAATTTTAAGCCCCCCCCACACACCCACACACAGAATAAGCCAAAAGAGTGTGTGTGCGGTAAAGTTTTATTCCTTCCTTCGTGGCCAGTCTAAGGCTATGTCTGGACTACGACCTTCGTCTCGAATTCCTTCCCCCCGAGTATCCTCAAGCCTGAAAGGTCTGTAGCGAAGTTGTAACGGTCAGCGATCAGCTTCTGTGGGTCGTATACGAGTACGCACAAGGTTTTACAGTTAGGATGGACGTGGTAGCTCTCGATATCGACCTTTATTTCATCTGCGACGGAGGCGGCGTGACTCTCATTCCTGACAAACTTGACCTCGATGACTATGTCGACGGATGGGATGACGATATCTATTCTCTTCGCACTGCCGGCGTGCTTCGGCGCGAATTCCTCCATCCGTGCGTCAGCAAAGAACGGCTTCAGTATTACGTATAGCAGATCCTGTACGTCGTACTCATTCTCCACAACGTACCCCGGTCTACCGTGGGCCCGGTTCGAAAGCCAACTGACGCCGCTACTTATCGACCCAAGTACATCGAGGAGGACCGCTAACTTGTCCTTAGCGCTGACGTCGGGCAGCAGCTCCATCCTCTCGGGATGAGACCGAAGACATATCAAGGCTTCGAGTTCCTTGCCGAGAAAGCTGGCTTCGCAGCCCCGGAAATCCATTTCAGTTCCGTCTCGCAGTTTTGTGTGCTTCCATAGCTCAACTTCACTGGCGATTTCCCTGTCAGTTACAGCTGCGAGCGCCTTGTCCTTGTCGCCATCATACTTTTCAAGAGCTTCAAAGTACTCCTGCTGGGCCTTGAGACCGGCGACGTATCTGACTATCTCTCTTGGGAGCAGTTTGATCCTGTAGAGGTTTATCCTATCTTCTGTTTCACTTGCGAATTGCTTTTCATATAGCACGCCTTCCCTCTCCAGCGTAAGTAGGTTCTCAGCATTTCCGGGCAACAGCCGCTTGAACTCTCGACCGAAAGCTCGCACGTTGACGTAATCGACCGGACTGCCGTCGATGTTCCTCACCTCTGCTTTGTCTGGCATGTTTTCACGATATGTACCAATTGGTCCTCGGCTTTATTAACGTCTTTTCATGTGACTTTTTGATTGACTTTTCGCGCCCTCAGGATAACATCGATGAATCTACTATATGGTGCATGCATGCATCAGAATTATGACCGGAACTGTTGCTCACTCTCAAAGTCATCTATCATTGTAGCGGCTAGTAAAGGTTAAATTGTGAGCGTCAAGACTCATCCTTCAACATCCCGTTAAGGAGACTCCTAGGATTGGCTGACGTAGAACCGATCTGGATCACCCGAGACTATCTCAAATGCAGCGGCTGCCGAAAATGTGAGATCGCCTGCTCCCTCTTTCACGAAGGCAAAATCTGGCCCGAGGCATCCCGGATCAGAGTCTTCATGCTCGTGCCCGGAGCCGAGGTTCCTCATTTTTGTGCTCAGTGCGAGGACTACCCCTGCGTCGAAGCCTGCCCCGAAGACGCCCTATCCATAAGCAAGGAAACCGAAGCTGTTTTGGTGGACCGAGAAAAGTGCACGGCATGTGGACTATGCATCGACGCGTGTCCCGGCAGAGTCCCCCACATCCACCCCACCGACAAATACGCAGTGATATGCGACCTCTGCGGCGGCGAGCCCCGCTGCGTAGAAGCCTGCAGACAAGGAGAATGGAACGTCCTAAAAGCAGTCACCAGACGCGATCGAAGCTACAAGGTGTACGCCCGCACTCCCGAGGAGATAACCCGCGACCTCGTTGTCAACCTCTACGGAGAAGCTGGAAAAGAGATGATCTAGGATGCGCGGCTACGCCGGAAAATTTCTTGAAGTCGACCTCTCAGCAGAGAAGATAAAGGAAGTAACATTTGACGAGCAGGTTCTCAGGCAGTACATCGGCGGCAGAGGCCTAGCCACCAAGATCCTCTGGGACCGACTCGGCAGCCAATGGGAGACCATCAACCCCCTCGCACCCGAAAACATCCTTCTAATCCTGACAGGCCCCCTAACCGGCTTCTTCCCAGGCGGCAGAATCTGCATCTCCGGAAAGTCCCCCCAGAGCAACGGCGTCATCGGCTCCACCGTCGCCGGCGAATTCGGCATAGAACTCAAATGCGCTGGTTATGACGGGTTAATAATTACCGGCAGCGCCCCCACGCCATGCTACCTACTTGTCACAGATTCCGGAGCCGAAATCAGAGACGCCAGCCACATCTGGGGCAAAGATGGCAAGCAGACCCTCCGCATGCTAACCAGCGAGGTGAGAGAGGAACTCAAAAAGCGATTCCCACGCTACGGCGAGTGGAAAGAACCCGCGGCCATCTACATCGGCCCCGCCGGAGAGAACCGCGTACGAATGGCGGCTGTCATGTCGAAATGGACACATGCGGCAGGCTACGGCGGATACGGCGCCGTGATGGGCTCAAAAAACCTTAAAGCTGTGGTAGCTAAAGGCACCGGACCATTGCCCGAAGTAGCTAATCTGGCGAAGGTGAAGGCGCTGATCGACGAGGTCTGCGAAGAATGCTACGGACATGACTTCTTCCGAATGTGGGGCACCGGCGCCGCCGGCTACGAGGTTGGCTTCAAGACGAGTTCGGAGCCCGTGAGAAACTGGCAGGAGGAGTGGCACGACCAGCGGGGCTTCGGCGTTGACAGTTTCGAGCATCGGGTCTGGATAAAGCGGTTCTGGGGCGACTTCGGCTGCCCCACCACCTGTCTCAAGCTGGCGATGACCAAAGTCGGCCCGTTCAAAGGCGCCATCGGCGACAACCCCGACTACGAACTCCAAGCCTATTTAGGAACGAATCTAGGCATCTTCACGCCCGAAGAAAGCGTCTACCTCGCAGCGCTGATAGACGATCTCGGCCTCTGCGGCATCCAAGGCGGCAACGTGCTGGGATTTGCCGGTGAGCTCTACCAGCGCGGCATTCTCACGAAGCACGACCTCGACGGGATAGCGCTGAAGTGGGGCGACACCAAAGCCTTCGCCACATTAGCCAAGAAGATCGCGACAAGAAACGGAATCGGAGACATCCTAGCCGAGGGCACCTACCGAGCGGCACTCAAAATACAAGAAATGACCGGAAAAAACGTGACACAATACGCCGTCCAAGAGAAGGGCGTCGCGATTGGCGCTCATGGGATCAGAAGTGGAGAGGACTATCCGACAGAGATAGCTTACGCCTGCTCCGTCCAAGGCGGCGACCACACATCCGTCGCCCACATGCCCAAGCGATATAAAGACGGCGAACTGGACATCATCCTCCACGATTCCGGCGTCTACTGCTGGTTCAACATGTTCGACCAACGACGCAGTCTCAAATGGGATTTCTTCAACGCCGTCACAGGCTGGCACATCCGACCCGAAAGCTGGTATAACACCACCGCCCGCCGGATCCTCCACCTCCAGCGAACCTTGTTGCTGCTCGGCGGACCCGACCTCCAATGGCATCCCAAAGCACATGACGAAAATCCACCCAGATTCTACGAACCACTGCCCTCCGGACCCTACGCCGGAGAACGAGTTGACCGCACCAAATTCGAGAAGCTGAAAAACAGATACTATGGGGCTATTGGCTGGGATGACAACGGCATCCCCACGTCAGAAGAGTTACAACGGCTCGGACTAGAAACGGTAGACAGGATTCTAGACGAAAAGATAAGGACCTCTTAAACGGGTCGTGTCAACTCCTCGGGACCAAACGCCAAGCGCGCTGAGAGTCTAGGTTGCGCAGATTATGCATCGATCGACCGCATAGCTGCCTACTATGCTCCCGACGCTAACGCTGCATTTCCACAGTCTTTCTGGGAACTGCTCTTCAGTTTTGCTGTAGCTTTTCATCCCAGTAGCCATAGTCCTTTGCGTATCAGGCGGATATCACACAACGTTTAATACTTCGTTTTCCCTTTCTAAAATGTTGATCAGTTCTATGAGCCATAAATGGACTTGGGCAGTCTGGGAAATATTGGCTACTCTAACGTTTCTTAGCGGATTTGTTGCAGGAAACATTGTTACAATGGTTGTGGGCGCAGTTATGGCATTTGGGTCTGCCTCGCTGCATCTGACTTCCTATGTAAAGAGTGACCATATAGTCAAGAGAGCTTTGGAAGTAGTCTTTATGCTCTCAGCATTCGGGCTCGTCATCTACGGATATGCCATAACTAGAAGCCTAATTCTCGGAGTTATAGCAGCATTCATTCTCACTCTGGTTCTTGTCGCTTTTCTGCTATCATATCTTCTGCCTAGAATCCGTAGCAAATCTAGGAACACCGGTGCGGATGTCAAAGAAAAAGGCGACTCAGCGTACGATGTAGGCAGAGAGCTTGGGAGGGAGATGCGGGAAGGCTTAGAGGAGAACTGGAAGAGCCACGTTTTAGCTGCCGTAATTGCAATGGGGTGCGGCTTGCCTATTATTTTGCTGAAATCGCCTTGGTACATTACTATCTTAATGGTCTTCATCTCCTACCAAACAGTGGATTATGCTCTCTCCAAACTATTCCAAAAATCAGAATGGAAATAGTGCGAAAGGCGATGAATCCTCTCTATGGGTTAATGCTCTTTGGTGTTGCCTTTTTCGGTCTTATGGTAGTAGTCGGCGTTGTGCAAGCCCGCCGAAAGAAGGAAAGGGCCTACTACATAAGCGCTATCGTGGCCTTTCTTATGCTTCTTTCCTCTATCTTCGTTCTTCTCAACCAGTTTATCTTGGTGCTCGTTCTTTTCGTTGCCATGAGTATACTGAGCATCGCTGGATTACCGAGGATACTAAAAGCGATGAGGCGAAAACCGTTTAAGGAACTAGAGGCGACAGACTTCTCAGCCCCGTTGCGGATAAGCGAGTTTCTGACATGGAAAGGCTGGTATAAGCTCGTGTCTCGATGGGGGATTCGCAAGACCATGTGTCTCTATTCCCTCATTATGACAGGGATCGGGGCAGCGCTATTCTTCACCTCAAGCATCTTCGGCATAATACGCATAGCATGGGCTACTGCTTACACTGTCATTATTGGACTAGGTTCCGCCATCTTTTTCCACCGTCAAGTCGGAAAAGCCTTAGAGAAAAACGCTTTGGCGCACCAAACAAGCGCGCGCAAGTAGTTGTCGTGGTGCGCAAACGTACGAAAAGACACCACAACTGCCGCCGCCCGCTCAGCCTGCTCATATCCCTAATAACTTGCCACGCACAGATTCCAGAGAAGATTAGGGAAAGGCTCGCATCTTCCGCCGTTCATTGATATCGTTTCTAGCGGAGGTATAGCTGCGTCTCGGAGCTAGGCGTGTGCCTATTTGGATCCAAATAACGAGGTCATGTTAAAAGGGGGGAGGGGGTAGGCCGTTCTGGCGACTGCCAAGCATTTCAAGCCATACCCCCCGATGCATACACGGATACTGAACAGATTTCCCGCGGGCACCCTCCCCCTTTCACGTCGCCTGCTGATGCGGCGACAACGACAACCACACAACCTCCAAAAAGCCTACCCAAACCTCAAATCAGCCTCGAAGTAGTTGTGGTGGAGGCGATTTTTGGAAACGGCTCCACAACTGCAGCCCCACACAGACAAATCTGCACACATCCTCAAACCCACGCGTGCCGGCGCAGGAACACAGCCGATAGAAGTGAAGCACATTAGGCTACTCGAATGGTCTTGGTCGGCGTCACGATCATATCCACCCGCACATCCCACGCGTCTTGCGGAATCTGCTCAACGATCTGTACATCGTGCACCGTCGTCACGACAAGCGCCGTGGCGGAAAGCCCACCCGACTCCTTCAAGAGCGCATACTCCTTGTCGGAATAGCCCGAACCCTTCCCCAGCCTTCCACCGTCCAGAGACACCGCCACTGAACCCGCCACAAACAGCTCCACCTTCACCGCTGAGGGCTCAGCAAAACGCCCGTGTTTGAATGCACCTCTGATCGTAGAAGCCTTAGGAATATCGTTTCCAGAGATCGTGTTTGGGTCTAGTATAAGAAAGCCCCGCTTCAGCCGCGGTGTCGCCATCACCAGAAGCTTCCCATCACGCAAAGTCATCTCTCGAACAAGCCTCTGCGGGGCATCAGGATTACAGAAAACAGCTTTGGCGGCTCTATACTCAGGCAATTCTCCCAGTCTTCTAGCCGCTTTCGCAGCGCCCACAAAGTTCGGAATCCGATGAAAAACGGGCTTCGGGAAACGAGCGATTCCTCTCGCCTCCATGAGACGCCACACCTGCATCCGAATCGCCTCCTTATCCAAAGTCACCACTTCTCGAATGCAAAACGTAATTTCCCAACAGATAGCACACGCATTTCACATATTAATTCCAAGAGCCCGGCTGGATCATTCTGGGCACCATCTCTCACTGCGACAGCGTGCACCTGTCACGTCTCTGCTTCCTAATGTTAATCTCGACTTCATAAATCAAATAAGCGTCGCGCTTCAAGCAAAGTCAGAAGGTTCATGACACGGATTACCGTATATAACCTAGTCGGTTACGCCTTAGGGTTGGGGCTCTCCATTGTAGGATCCATCTTGGTGATCGCGGCATTATGGAACGCATGGCCGAACGTGATGGGTTCAGATCACATAGTCGCAGCGTTAGAGGCCTATCTATGGACAGCCGAATTAGACTCGGGCCTCGGTATCCGGTTCAAACTAATGGAAATCACTATCCTGGGCACCGCCCTATTGGCTTTGGGAATTTTCGTCACGATCCTCAGCCGACAAGTGTTCCACGCAGGAAAATACATCTTTCTGAAGTGTCCCTTCTGCAAGAACCGTTGGAAGGCAACCCGCGCCAGAACATGGGCGAAATGTCCCCACTGTAACAAATTCATCCAACCAATAATAGTAGGAACTGCAGAATAGCGAATGAACACACGCGTTTTCTGGAATCAGTAGGCCTTAGCAAAGAATACTACTTGATCTGCCTTTTTGCCACAGTAGACGCAGTTTGAAAACACCTTCTCCTTCTCGAAGGGAACTAGTCTGATTGTTGCTCCGGTTTCTTCCTTTATCTTTTCTTCACACGTCGACTCTGAACACCAACAGGCTTTGATGAATCCACCCTTCTTCTCCAGAATATCTTTAAACTCGTCGTAAGTCTTCACTGCGGTGATGTTGTCATCTAGAAACTTCTTGGCTCGGTTGAAAAGATTGTCCTGAATCTCTTCAAGCAT
>Ga0209636_10007528_pt1 | contig 11098 bp, 5 predicted proteins | sample DeeMarSWOR152_54_FD_187464 | JGI IMG/M metagenome (GOLD analysis project Ga0209636, IMG submission 187464) | Marine sediment microbial communities from White Oak River estuary, North Carolina - WOR-1-52-54 (SPAdes) (version 2) | ecosystem: Environmental > Aquatic > Marine > Intertidal zone >... | reverse complement strand
ATTTTTCGACTCAAAACCCTTTGCCATCTCGTCCTCTATCATTTTCAGCATTAAGGTCGTTTTTCCTACCCGCCTCAATCCTGTGAGTGCCAATATTTGGGGCATTTTTCTGAATTTTACGAGTCGGTTATAGACCTTCCTCTCTTTGTACTCTATTTTCAATTCTTCCTTCCACCAAGGATTCGAATCCACCAGGACTTCTTTAGTTTGTGGCATGTTCATTTAACCTACAATCGATTCTATGTTAACTATAATTAACCTAATATCTATTAAGCCTTTCGGTCTGATTTGATTTTTCTGTCCAACGTACACCCCTCGCTTCCTCCAAATGAAAAAATGCTTATAAACTTTAAGAAACTATCGAGATAGTTCCGATTTAATCGAAAAAAACATATCTACTTAAATCTCTCCAGAGAAATAAGCGAGAATGTTAGCCGTTAAGAGGGACGGATAATGATAATGGATAAATTAAAGGGTAATTTTGCCTTTCGACTTATTCTAATATTTATTATCGCATTTTTGGTTATTTTCCTACCACAAAGGATTTTTGTGAGATTATCATATCACTCATTTGGACCCGAATTGTGGAATGAAAATCTATTTGGGCCAAGCTTTGGTCCAAAATGGTTATTTGTCGGCTCAGCTATTTTGTTTCTTGTAACTTTCTTAACATGCCTTTTAGCCTCGTTTGTGATATCCTTATTCTTGAAAGATTATAAAATAGGGTTGATAGCATCGATTCTACTTTGCATAATATCTATTTCTCCTACAATATTGGTTTTTTTAACAATTTATATCGATTCAACTATTTATTATGTTCCTTTTTTTTATTACATCAAATATGAACTGTCATTAGCAGTTGTTATATCTGCTATTTGTGGTGCAATAGGTGGTTCTGTTTATGGTAGCTTATTAATTAGAGATGAGCCAGATCTTCCACCAAAAGATCCATTTTTAGCTCAAAAAAGGATGAAATTAATTCGAAAAAGTTCATATTTGAAATCAATAATTTTCCTGATTATTGGAATTGCTTGTTTTGTTCCAATTTATCTTATACAAACAGATATTGGTAATACCCATGGCTTTCGTATTATTCTGTTCTTATTTCTGATGGCTTCTGTGCCTTTAATCGGATATGGTTATATATCTATATTGGAACGAATAGATTTAAAGAAAGGATGTTTGATTGAAGGATTAGTTGCCATAATCATACCACAAATGTTGATTATTATTCACCTTTTTATGTTTAAACATTTAAAACCTTCATTTGAGATATTTCTATTTATCCTGATATTGGGTTTTATGAGTTCTATTCTCAGCATTTTTGGTTATTCCTGGATAAAAGGTGGTAACATTAAACTAGGATTGAGATGCAAATTATTTCTAAGATTGAATTTACTTATAGGGGGTGCACTTTCATTTCTGATTGTAGGTTTTGCTATTTTTTCACCAGGTAGTATGATTTGAGTAAGTAGAAATCCTTTCTCCAATTCATTGGGTCATATAGGGTAACATAACTTTCCTTTGTTACCTATGTTTTTTAATCCCTTACAATCGAAAAAAGTAAGTTAAAACCTTGGGTTGCGGACATAAACTTCGTCTCCTCCATCATAAGTTATCGAATATGGCCTTAAATCATCTTTTTTGAATTTACTCCCTCAATCCCATTTATATAATACCAAAATACCTCCAAAGACCATATAAATGTTTAACGCTTACTCATCTTTAAATCAATATTTCAGCTGAGAGAGGTGATCTGCCTTGAGCGAGAAAATCGGGCAGTCGGAAATTATAGACATTCCACGTATCGTGGATACATGTTCGGAAAAATGGTATAATACAACCTTAAGTTCCGTCAATGATTCTCTTGTACGTCTTGGAATTTTCGAGGGAGAATTTCATTGGCATCATCATGATAAGGAAGATGAATTCTTTTTTGTGATATCTGGAAAACTCCTTCTAGATCTACAACACGGTTCAATTGAGCTAAATCAAAATCAAGGATATACTGTGCCTAAAGGAGTTGAGCATCGAACAAGGGCTGAGGAAAAAACCGTCGTTTTGATGGTGGAAACAAAAACTGTGAATCCAAAAGGGGATTAGAGAGGCCAAAATCCCCCTTGGTTTTTCAAACATTAAAAAAAATATAGTATATAGAGGTTAAATTTCTTTCTTTGTGTTTATTTCTTCATTTTGAGATAGAGATAACTCACCCTTCAAATCTTTTCTCTTTTTCATTCGTTTAAAAAGTAAGAATAACATTATAAAAGGAATTAGCGTTATAAAAATTGCTAACGGTATTTCAAAATCATCAGGGATAATGTTACCGTTATTGTCAGAATCTGAGTTGTCTCCAATTCCATCACGGTCAGTATCCTTCCATTCGTCAGAATTAAAAGGAAAAGCATCTCTATTATCAGGGTGTCCATCACCATCAGAATCCGTGTGTACAGTTGGATCATTGGGATCAAAATCTAGATTATCAACTACTCCGTCTCCGTCAGAGTCGATTTGATAGTGATTCGAATTATTCTTAAAGACATTGTTGGAAAAAAGGTCTTCAGTTAAAATCCAAGTTGTGTAAATGCTAAACTCATTGTTTGATATGATGTTATCATATATTTGATTATGATTTGAACAATGGCTTAGATAAACACCGTAATCATTATATGAAATATTATTATTGTTGATTGTACTGGATTCTGACGAAGCAGATAGGAATATACCTTTAACATTGTCTGTTATATCATTACTAAAGATACTGTTATTCTTAGAAGGCCAATAATCATTTAATATAATACCATCTTCATTATCGTAGATGATATTGTAAGAAATATTGTTATTTTCGGCCCCATGCAAATTTATTCCCTCTCTATTATAGGAAGCAATGTTACCAATAATAGTGTTTTCACCCGTATATTGAATTGTTATTCCTCTGTAACTGTTATTAACTCTATTACCATAAATATAGTTCTTACTTGAGTTATATATATGTATACCAGAATTGATAACAGACGAAACAATATTATCTATTACTATATTTTCATTGGAATTATATGTAAAGATGCCTGCATCTCTACTGGACGTGATAATGTTACTAGTGATATTGTTTCCATTTGAATAACGAAGAGATATGCCCTCCCTATTATAAAATGAAATATTGTTATTCATTATGTAATTGTAACATGATGACTCAAGATAAATATCGTAGGAATTGTTCTTTAAATTGTTACCTGCTATTTTACAAAATTGGACGTTGTTAAGTTCTATCCCAGCTTTCCGGAAGCCTGATCCTCTAATGGTAAACCCTGTAATGTTCACCCAATCTGAATTCACATAAACCACATCCCCATTATCTCCTCCTACAATTTCGGTTGAATATATATCCTCTCCGATTAGGCTAATACTTTTATTCACAACAATATTTTCATAATATGTCCCATTATACACATAAACAGTATCCTTAAAGGTGGCATTATCTATACCAGCCTGGATCGTTTTTTTATGAGTAGCATCCTCAGTTGAAAAGCTGTCATCTATCCAAATCGTTTCAGCCTTAACAGGTGTTGATATATCGATTACAATCACAACAAAGCAGAACTGCATAATTAAACATAACCAAGTTACGACTATCTTCCTATTCATCAATAAAAGCTATATTTCCAAAGAGATAAATAGGTTTTGTCGTATAATTTATGATAATAATAAGTGTCGGGTGAAGGACATAAGCCCCCTTCTGTTTGAGGAGCCAAAGACTCCCTTGACAGCATTCGACTTAGCGTCCTACCTACCGGTCTTGAGATTTCATCCCGGTTCGTTTGGACTTGCTCCGGTGGGGATGGCCGTTTCAACAAATCCCAATCCGACGTCCGGGGCAAACCCCCTTCATTCCATAAGGAAAGGGCTGTGTCGTTTCTGCTCCATCTTGGTGATTTTCGCACCAAGCCTGAAATCCTCAGGAGGCCAGGGCTCTCACCCTATCCACTTGCGTGAATCCACCTTTCTCAAGGAGGGGGGACTTTCCTCAGTTTGAACCTCCTATAAGGAGGAAACCGTTGGCTGTCCGCCTTCTCCCGACAGGGTATACATCGAGTTTTGGGGTAAAAAAGGTTACGGGAGATATTTAAATAAAAAATATAGGTAATTTTTAACGATATACTGCCTTAAAAATTAGCAAAAGTTTTATCCCCAGCAACCTATACAGGTTATGGGGGACCATGCTTCGAGAATGTAGAGATCACGGCTATTTCAGAGGCACCGAATGTCCAATCTGCGGAGAAGAAGGAAAATTCCTTGCCAATGAACAAGAGTTGGACAATCTAGGTAGGCTAATGGCAGGAGTCCTTAGACACTTTCCAGAGAGATTCGGAATATCTATGGACGATCATGGATGGGTGGACATGCGTGAGTTTATCTCAGCAGTGCAGTTAAGACGCAAAGATTTGCATTGGCTTAGACCGCATCACTTACATGCAGTTATTGAGACGGACCCAAAAGGAAGATATCAATACAAAAACGGATCCATAAGGGCCACATACGGCCATTCCTTTGATGTAGAACTAGAACTTCCAACTGATTCCATCCCTGAGATGCTTTTTTATCCAACCACCGAGGAGGAAGTGGACATTCTCCTTGAAACAGGCATAAGGCCATCCGATAGGAAAAAGGTTCATCTCAGCAAGACATTCGAAGATGCGGAAACAGCTGGAAAACATAGGGTTGAAAATCCGATAATACTGTCGGTGAATGCAAAAAAGGCAAGGGAAGAAGGAATTCAAATTCAAAAGGCAGGGAAAACCGTTTTCGTAACTGATATGATACCACCAACATATATAAAAAAAATGGATAAATAACCTATCTTTTTTTCCTTCGGGTTCGATCCCACGTAAAAAGTACAGTGACGAATCCCAAAACAAAAATCCAAATAGCTTCAATAAATCTGCCCGTTGCACTGCTATTTTTAAGTTCTTCTGGGTTTGCAGCAATGATCTGGCTTACGTAAAAAACAGGGATGCTCACTACCATAAGAATGACACCCATTATATACATGGAATTAGTTGCTGCTGTACTGTAATAACCTCTTCCCCTTATGGTCTGTCTTCTCATCCAAAAAGCACCTAAAAAGAAAAAGAAAGCTAACACATCTAAGAAGAAAACCAAACCACTATTGAAGATCATGACGGGCGCCATTTCTCTATCCGGTCTATCACCGATATAAATTGTTAATTCCATTATATTATCGCCATCGCTGAACTCCAAAATAGTTCCGGCCTCATTTATTCTCACTTGAACAATATGCTCCCCCTCATCATCTTTGGAGGCGTTCCAATTCATCCAGACTTCGGTGGTGCTGTTAGCCGGGACATTCACCGTTTTATTGCCTAAATATCGAAATGAACCCTGTTCTTTAGCTCGAATGTAAAAGGAAATAACAGCCTCCTCAACATTAATCTGGGTTGGATTTCTTATTGTTGCGGTGATATTTAATGGAATTGGCCGAAACACCTCCATCTTTTTCAAAAAGTCTCCGCTCCAGCTTTTATTGGATTCATTAATATAAGAGGAGCCATTGACAAATAGGATGATGGTTTCTTCTTTTGTAGAGGTTGTAAGGTTAATTTTAAAGATGTTATTAGATGAAATGTCCGATACTGGATCTATTTTCGCGGTTGTGGCTTTATTATCTTCCCCTTCAACTCTTGCCTCATAACTCCAGTTACCTCCTTCCTCTGCGGGTCCTCCTGTTATTTCTATCGTATATTCGGTGGTAGTATTTACAACCAACCTATCTGGGCCGTGTATGAATACATGAACTTCATCCGATTGTGCAATACAAATGCTCGAGATTGCTGCGAATATAAATATGAAAATAAAAACAATATAAAAAAGAATAAATCTATAACCTTTTTTCCCGACCCTAATCATCTTTTATCCCTCCTTCTGAATATGATGGCTGCAACTATCAATGCTGCAACCAGTGCAAGGGCTTCAAAGCCAGGTATGGGTTCTGTATCAAGAGCACCCTCGGAAACTCGATCTCCTTCGACCTTGACATCCTCTTCCTCTATCATTAGATTTGCTAATTCCACATCAATATCGATGCCTGCGGTCATATTAACTGAAGATATAACAGTCAGGTTAATTGTTGCACTTCTAATCGTCGAATTATAGGGTATGATCATTGTTAAAGTAACATCCGTAGGGAAGTTTGGTACCAATTGAAGTTCAGTTTCACTTAGGGTTGCATTCCATTCATCAGGCACACCTGTTAAGTTAAAAGTGAAATTATCATCTCCATTTCCATTGTTAGCTATGGATATCGTGTATATTAGGGTATTGTTCTTTGCTGTCGCAGGTATTGTCCCGAAAACTAAATCTGGTGTCTCAAAAACTTGAACAATGTTCACATCCAATTCAATGGTTTCCTTTGTTACGGGATCACTTCTCGGTTGGACAGTAATCTCTATTTTATTATGCGTGACCATGGCGGATGGCGAGGTTTGGATAAAAACCTCGATAGTCTGGGATTCATCTATTTCAAGCGTTATATTATGCGGATACGTAAAGTTCCAATCTGATTCTCCTGTTACCGAAATATCGAAGGTATCTTTTAAATTTCCTGCGTTTTTTATACTCACATTGTATGTCACACTCTCATTTTGTTCCAATGTTATTGGTGTTCCTTCAATCCACTCTAACTCGATATCGTAAATTTTCACTTTATTTAAGAAAAGATACAATGATCTATCCAAATCAATCTCAACCTTACCTTCATAAGTATAATTCATAGTTTTATTAAACTCAAATGTGGTTAGTTTTGTGTTGATTGTGTACTTTCCAGAAGGCAACCATATCTCGAACTGTCCCTTTTCATTCGAGAATGTACTTACTTTCCCTTCATTTTCGAAATCAATTCTTACGAGCGCGCTCAGGTTCTGTTGCGTAGTATTTATATAATAAGCTTTACCGCTGACCTTTAAACCAGGATTTAATTCTAAGTTAAATGTATAATCACCTCTCGGCTCAATAGTTATGTTTTCGAAGTAAACATATACGTCTGATCCTGAGATCTTCCTGGCATATACTGAGTATTCTCCATAAGAAAGTTCTATACTGTATTCACCGTTCATATCCGAGGTTGTTGTATTGTTAATTGCGCTGGGATTAAGGGACCAGAACCATAAATTGGTAAAATTTTCAGGCAATCCATTTACAAGAGTTTGACCTGTTATGGTGAAGTTCGTAAGGGTGATAGAAAAGTCCTTTAATGTTCCTGTAAGATTTGCGGTTAAATTTTCTCCTTCGTTTAAAATCGGAAAATCTGCGCTTAGTGTTATATCATATGTTTCGTTAAACAATAGAAAGACTTCGTAAACTCCTGTTTCATTCGTTATTGTCATTTGGGTATCAGTATCACTTTCGAACAGAATGGTGATGTTGTCCATTTCTTCTAAGGTATCAATCTTTTCGTTGTTGTTCCAATCTATGTAAGTCTGACCACGGACCCTAATATATTTTTTAAGAGTAACGTTCCAGTTTTCAATAGAAGTTGTATTCACATCTAAAATTCCGCTGAACATGTACCTAACCGTCTTGCCCAACTCTTGTTTGGTTAAGTTTATTAAAACTTCATATGTCCGATTCTCGGGTAAATACACATCAATATCTCCGTCACTTTCGGAGGTGTAATTAAGTGTCCCATTACATATGAAAAATATGTTTACATGAGGTATCCCCTCGCCATCATATAGAGTATTACCTTTTATATTCACTCCGTTTGTAATGTTCACCTCAATGGTTTTCGACTCTGAAAAATTATAGGATTCGAGATAAACATAGTACAGATTTGGGCCTATTGGGAGGATCTTTTCAAATACCCAAACACTGTATTCTTCTGGAACCAAATAGATTTCAAAGGTTCCATTTTCAGATAAAACCTCCTCTGAAATACCCTCTTCGTATAATGCATCGAAATGTATTGTAATGTTATCCGAAGTACCATTTACTGTCCCATTAACCTTAATATATTTTATCAGGCTTAGGTTAAGCTCCTTGCCCAATTCCCCAATTTCTATTGATATCGAGCTGTTATATAGATATCTAACGAGTTTTGAACTTTCGTTGGTAATGTAATCCACTGTGACATTATATTCGCCTGGCAAGAGATTCAATGAATAATTTCCATTTGAGTCCGAAAAAATTGAAGAATTTTCTCCGCCGCTTCCTGGTATTGCTACAAAGTTTATGAGTATATCTCCTACCTTTATTCCATTTTTATGAGTCACACCTGATAGGTTTACCTTAAACGGTGTGAGATTAAAATCGCTTTGAGAGCTCAAATTTGTATAATTCATTGCCGGTAAATTGAAATCCTCGAAGCCGTTGTATTCGACCAATACACTGATACTTTCATTTATTGGGATATTTATGGTATACTGGCCTTCTGAATCGGTTTTTATCTCTGCAGTATCTCCACTTTCCTCTGTAAACTTAATCACAGCATATTCAAGTCCCTCGTTTTCTCCAACCTCCTCATCTCCATCAACATCGTAATAGACATATCCTTGAAGGCGTTGGCCTAATTTCATTTCGATATCATATTTTGTGCTCTTAAACTCCATTAAGCTAAGATTTCCTATGAATACATCAACTGAATTTTTCCATTTTGCAAAAACTGAATAGTTTCCATAAAGGAGATAGGTACGATAGAATCCTGTGGAGTTGGTATAAACCATCCACTCAACATTTGAATTTTCAAAGTATATCTGGGCTTCATCCCTTACTTCATTCCACTCCATAGTACCATTATGATTAATATCCCTATAAACATAGCCGATTATTTCTATACTTTTTTGTAATGGTAGGTCATAGGAAATATCTCTTCGTTGTACATTTATTTCTCCCATATATACATAGGGAGTTACTTCGCCAATATCGTGTTTTACAGAGATCCAATATTTGCCGTTTCTTAAGTCAATAGAATAGAATCCTGTAATATTGGTTCTTGTGATTTTAGTTAAATCTTCGTTTTCTTCCTGGCCTTGAAACTTTATCGTCACATTTTTTAAAACAGTACCAGTCTCAGAATAATAAGCTATTCCCTTTACATTCGAAGATGGGAAGAGGGTAATATTTTTAAAAATAGAATTTCCTTCACTCAGGAAAATATTTTCCCTATAATCTTCAAAACCATCAATATTCATGAAGATTGTGTAGTTACCAGGGAGTAAAAATTCAAAACTATAGTTCCCATCAGAATCGATAAGCTCCACAATGGATTTATCATTTATTTTATCGTACAATTGAATTTCTTTTCCCATTAAATTGTCTTGGGTTGTTGAATCAACTTTTCCTTTTATATAACCTGGTTTGACATTAAGGTCTTTAGTCTCGGTTTCACCTGTCCTAAGATCCAGGTCTTCATCCATGGAGATTAAATGCTCATCAATTTCGATGCTTATATTATACTTACCTGGGGTAAGATTATCAAGAATATAGGTTCCGTTGTTCTCTATATCTGCTAAGTATTCTATATCCAAATCTTCATTTACCAATTTTATTTTTCCATGAGTTATATTAATGTCCGTATTCTCGTCATAAACGTCGTTTGAGTTGTTGTCCCAAAAAATTCTACCTTCTAGCACATTTTCCTCCAGTTGAAAATCCTGGGATATGTAATAATCCCAGATACCGTCTCCATCCTCATCTATTTCTTTTCTCATTATTTGATCATCAGATATGTTAATTTTCGTACTGTTAAGCCGCATTCTTTCCACTTGGCTAAGTAAGCCATAAGGAGCATATTCACCTTCATCCCATCCACCTGCTGAAACCTGTATCGTGACATTTCCTCCACAGGCAATAAGGTGATATTCTCCGTTTTCATCAGTTTTTATGGAATCGTGGGGAATACCATATTCGTCATATACTGTGACTCTGATATTTTTTAGTGGTGTACCTTTATATGTGGTTATTGTGCCATTCAAATATGCCCCCTCGTAGTATTTGATAAATACCACTCCGGACCTAAGTCCTGAGGTTACCACACCACCTTCCCCCTTATCATTACTATCGATTTTTCCGTTCCTATCGTTGTCGAGGCCATCACTTTCAAATTTCTCTACAAGGTCATATGCTTCTTTTTCTGACATAGCTATCCAGGCATCTGGATGATACTTGTACTCTGTGTTGTTGTATGGGTTATAATATGCTGTCCTGTATACTAATTGGAAGTGTTTCATCATCCATGCCTGCATTGGTATGTAATCACTAGCATGAACAGCTGGGAGATTTGGATTGACTTCTTCTACTGTCGAGTCCTCTACACCGATATCATCCAAATTGTAACCAAGATAGCATTTTAACAGCATTGAGTCCAAGAACGGCTCGTAGTAATTTAATTTATATTGTCTGATTTCCAGGTCTGGGTTTGCCTTAATAGCCTCCTTATATTCCTCTGTGGTATATTCCCTCCCATCCGAAGCTACAATAATGGTTTGCAGGTAATCGTAGGGTTCGTTGTTCTCGTCTATTCGATGGTCTGATAGCTTTAAGGGCGCGTAAAAGATGCCGGTATTTCCTGGTCCATAGGGAAACAACCTTGAGTCGATTGCAAAGTACCTTAAACTATAGTCTGTTTCTTCCTGAAGCTCGTGAAGGAGCCAAATCCTTTCATCATCGCTAAGAAGTTCTGGGATCCACGTCTGAAGAACTGCATAAATGAGCGTGACATCAACAATATCAGAGGACCAGTGCCCATATCTGTCAGGGTTGTTGAGAACTTCTTTCCTATACTTTGCAGGATGAACCACAACATCCTCGATTTTAGAGGCATTTTCTTCACCGACATATTTCACCAGTATCGTTCTTATACCTTCATGAAATTCTAATCCCTTTTTATCTTTGTATAGAGAATTTGCTGCATCTGCTTCAAGGATTCTGGCGATCAAAAGAGATATTCCCTGTGTTTCATTCTTGGCTGATATGAAAGAACCTGCAAACTGCACTCTGCCTTGAAAATTATCTGCCGCTGTTGGGTGTTGACCGAGATAAATCGCCCAGAAACCATAGTCCCACCATGAAATGAAACCAGGTTTTT
>Ga0209636_10007527_pt1 | contig 11099 bp, 10 predicted proteins | sample DeeMarSWOR152_54_FD_187464 | JGI IMG/M metagenome (GOLD analysis project Ga0209636, IMG submission 187464) | Marine sediment microbial communities from White Oak River estuary, North Carolina - WOR-1-52-54 (SPAdes) (version 2) | ecosystem: Environmental > Aquatic > Marine > Intertidal zone >... | reverse complement strand
GAGATTCGCCCAAGATCCCCATGAGGCAGAAAGGATCGCAGGCGAGATACTTGGCATGGACCTCAAAGGATTCAAAGTGAGAGAGGTCCTCGTTGAGGAAAAAATGGACGTCGATCGAGAGTTCTATGTGGGGATGATCGTCAACGATGTGGCCAAGTGCCCCATCCTGATTTTTAGCTCTGTCGGTGGCACAGGCATAGAGGAGATCGCAGAGAAACACCCCGACCAGGTGGTCAAAATCCCCATCGACATTCTCACCGGATTACGAAGCTACGAGGCAAAAAACCTCTTGAGAAAACTGGAAATCAGGGGTGAACTCCAGACCGGGCTGAGTGGTCTCTTGGTGAAGTTCTATGAGGTTTGCAGAAAACACGAGGCCCGATCCGCTGAAATCAATCCCCTGGTTCTGACAAAACAGGGCCAGATCGTTGCGGCCGACAGCCACATCGTCATTGACGACTATGCGGTCTTTCGACATCCTGAATTGGGCATTGAGATCGCGCGCGAATTCGATAGGCCGCCGACCGAATTGGAGAAGGTGGCCTATCAGGTGGAGGCCAAAGATCATCGAGGGACCTTCTATTTCTTGCAGATGCAGCAGGAGTTTGAACCCAGGTCTGGATACATTGGGTTCCACGGCGCGGGTGGCGGTGGCTCCATGATGTCCATGGATGCCCTCTTGGGACAGGGATTCAAAATCGCAAACTATTGCGACACAAGCGGAAATCCTTCGGCCTCGAAGGTGTATCGAGCAGCGAAGATCATCCTCTCTCAGAACCACATTGACGGCTACTTCGCCTCCGGCTCGGGGGTGGCGAGTCAAGAGCAGTTTCATTCGGCCAGAGGACTCGTGAAGGCATTCCGAGAGGCCAACCTCAGTATTCCTGCCGTGATCCGAATCGGGGGGAATTCTGAAGAGTTGGCCATCGAGATCCTCCACACCTATACGAAGGATCTCCCAGCCAGGGTGGAGGCCTACGGGAGGGATACGTCTGCTGTCTTCTGTGCGAAACGGTTGAGAGAACTGGTGAATGATTGGGAATACAGCCAGGAGGTCACGAGAAAGACAGAGGGGGGAAAACCTGGACCTTCGGCCTACGGTTTCGACACCATGACCGGAAGGCTCGACATCGAACACGAGAAGTGCGCCGCCTGCAAGGACAAACCCTGTGTGGACTCGTGCACCGCTAATGTTTTGAAATTCGACAACGGCAAACCGATCCTATCCATTCCCCCCGAAGAAGCGAAGAGAGGAAAGTGTACCGAATGCCTGGCATGTGAGCTGGCGTGTACCTTCCATGGGAACAGAGCCATTTCCATTGATCTTCCACTTCCACTTTCAGAACCGTAGCGGAGGCCTAACGATGTCGATCCTGATCGATGAGAAGATGCGGGTTATGATCCAGGGAATCACCGGACGTGAGGGGCGGGCAAGGGCAAAGCTAATGAAGGATTATGGGACGAAGGTGGTCGCCGGCGTCACACCGGGAAAAAAGGGGGAGGTCGTCCATGAAATCCCCGTTTACGACACGGTAGAAGAGGCAAACGAGAAGGAGGGCCCCCTCGATGTGAGCGTCATCTTCATTCCAGCCGCCTTTGTGAAAGAGGCGGCTTTGGAAGCCCTCGATGCCGGGATCAAACTGCTGGTCATCGTTCCAGACCGGATTCCCCTCTTTGATGTACTGGCAATCGCAAAGACTGCAAAGGAAAAGAGCGCGGTCTTTGTCGGGCCCAATACTCTGGGGTTGATCAGCCCTGGAAAAGCCGTTCTGGGGATGATCGGGGGTCGGGCAGAATCCGCGAAAGACTGGTTCAAACCGGGTGTCGTTGGGGTGACCTCACGGAGTGGCGGCATCACGTCGGCCATCTCCTACTATCTCGGGAGGGCAGGGATAGGACAGAGCACGATCATCCACGTGGGCGGCGACAGTGTCGTGGGAACCCCCCATCCCGATGTGGTGCGGTTGTTTGAAACGGATGAACAGACAAAAGTCGTTGTCATGTTTGGAGAGATCGGAACCACACAGGAGGAGAGGGTTGCAGACCTCATCGAAAAGGGAGAGTTCACCAAGCCCCTGATTGCCTTTATCGGGGGCGCAGCAGCCAAATCCGGAACGCGATTCTCTCACGCCGGTGCAATCATCGAAGGGGGTCGTGGCACCCACGAGGGGAAGGTGAACCGATTGCGGGAAGTTGGGGCCCATTTGGTGGAAGATTTTGATGAAATCCCGAGGGTGACCGCAGAGGTTCTGAACAGGCTTCAATGAAACTCTTGAAGGGAGGAGCCATGAGCGAGGAGACGTGGAAAACGGCAGTCACAAAGGTTGAGCCCAACAGGTTGCTCTTAAGGGGGTACCGGATCGATGAACTGATGGGAAGAATCACGTTTGCCCAGGCCGTCTTTCTGGCCATAAAGGGGGAGCTACCCGGCGAGAATGAGGCGAGGATGATTGATGCGATGCTGGTCTCTTCCGTTGATCACGGCGTCACCCCGCCCTCTTGCCTCGCAGCCAGGACAATCGCATCAACAGGATCTCCTTTGAACGCCGCTCTCGCAGGTGGGATTCTTGCCATATCTCGGTACCACGGTGGAGCCATTGAGCATTCCATGAAAGTGATGGAAGAGGCGGTGAGGCGTAAAAGAGAGATGAATAAATCGCACGAAGAGATGGCCGCCGTCATCATAAGCGAGTACAAGGAAAAGAACAAGAGGCTGCCGGGATTCGGCCATCGAATCCACACACAGGACCCCCGTACCATCAAACTCTTTCAGATAGCCTCTGATCTGGGGATCGCCGGCGAATATGTGGGTATGGCAAGAGCCATTGAGGATGCGATGGAGCAGGGTCGTGGCAAGAGGTTACCGATCAATGTGGATGGGGCCATTGCCGCCCTGCTCTGCGAAATGGACTTTCCTCCTCAACTGGCCAATGCCTTCTTCATCCTGGCCAGAATTCCGGGACTGGTCGCCCATGTCTTCGAGGAACAGACCCGGATGAGGCCAATGAGGCACATCAACACAAAAGATCATGAATACGACGGCACTGCGGAGAGAAAGATCTAGGGGGTATCCTATTTCTTCGTGCAGAACCTGAGGATGTCCTTCCACGCCACGATGCCGTTATTGTAGGTGGTTTTCTTATGATTACAGCCTTTGTCGGATACTGACCCGATTTTGGGGTTTTCTACCTCATCAGAGGTTGCCAGCACTTTGTATCTAGAACCATGGTATCCGATTCTTATCCGCGTTTTCTGCTGTTCGTTCTTGTGCTCACGGTTTACTCAGCCCCGAACGCCCTGGCCGGCAACAGTGAAACCGAGAGTGGCGAAGTGCATTACAAATGGGCCTTGACCCTCTACGGTGGGCCTCACGCGCAGGAGACCATCGGAGACGTATTCAGTTTCCAGGCGACTTTCCCCGATGACACGTACATCGTCGCGGTGGGTCTGAGCAGGGAACTCTGGCGTTACAAGAATTGGTTTGCTCTTGAGGTCGAAGGTCAGGTCGGCAAACACTTCGGGGAGATGGACCATTGGGAATTCAATGGCCTGCTTGATATTCGCTGGCTTCCTTTCCCTTGGGACAAGTATGTGGAAACAAGCTTGGCGTTGGGTGAGGGTTTGTCCTGCGCCACAGAGATCCCAGAAGTAGAATTGGCCGATTATGAAGAGGGCCAGAGGCTTTTGAATTATCTTCTTTTTGAATTGACCCTAGGGCTGCCCAAGTATCGACGATGGGATGTCGTCATCCCTGTGCACCATCGATCAGGCATCTTTGGGCTTTTCGGGGGTGTGCATGGCGGCGCAAATTTCGTCACCGGGGGCATCAAGTATAAGTTTTGACCTTGCTAGCAGCCAGGGTCGAGATCCATCCTCTGACTTCGCTGACTTGTTCGACTTCACGGCTTAGTTGAGCACTAACTCAAACAGAGCACTCTCAACCACCCTTTGACCCTGTTGATTGCCGATGGAAATATTGCATGAATGAGGTTAGTGTGAGATCGATGATTCCATCTTGAAGTCGATAGCGGAGGAGGCTCTTGCAGATCACTCTTTTCGGTTTGCCAAATCCCCCGGAGTGCCTAACGCCCGGGCTGACAGGTGCGCGGGCGGTTTTTCCGCGCATCCTTGTCCAGCCCGATGTTCGGCATCGCCAAGACTAAACCTCAGGAGTCGCAGCTTCTGTGAGCCCCAAATCGTCTAGCAATGTAGTGCATGGTGACGATCACTATGTGGAGCCTAAAGGTAGAATCATCCTTCTCTGAAAGCCCCGGATGTGAGCCCTGAGGATGAAGGCGTTTCCAGAAGCCTTGGAAAAACCCCTTCCCATCATCACTCCATTCATTAAGATCAGACTTCAGGAATCCGGCTTTCGCTAGGGCTACTCGGCGTTCATGGCCAGACGAATAAGATCCAGGCACAATCGCTTCCGCGATTCGATCCATAAATTCCTCTACAAAACTACGGAGTTGTGCATTGGCAGCAGCCCAGTCACCTCTAGCATGAGCAGCGACAGCCTGTTCGTAATGGCCCTTCGCAACGGTAAAGCCAAATTGATTAAGTAGCTCAATAAGCTCGTTCTCTTGAGTTGTTATGGGTATCTGATCAGGGAGTTTTCTCCGTAAACCTTTTTGATCGAGAATGTATCCATCATGCTCAAGGGAATTGACAAGTTCAGGAAAAATCTCAGCGGGTTCTGAGTTACCGGTAAAACGTAAAAGTAGATGCTCTACGATAGCCTGACCCAATGGCGTTCCATTTGGTGCGGTTGCGTCCGGATTCTGAATCAGATAGCGCATTATCGCCGCTTTCTTCTCGTTTATATAGGAACCAGCTATTTCATTCTCCAGAGCGAACTCCAACGCGAACCTCTCCACTTCCGAATGGGTTGGGAAATAAAGAGCATTGACGAGCTTTATTATCGTCGTTCTGGAAAACATCTTTGATACTCTGCCCAACGTTCCGCATAACCGGCTGGCAATGGAGCACAGCGGAATTGCCAGTCCGAGTTGATGCGGTTGTTAGCCATTTGCTAAGAATCCCTTGTGAAACACAACAATACCTTGCGGATTTTTTTCATTAAACGGCAAGGCAAGAAAGACCTCTTGCGGAATCCCCTCATGAACTAAATCTGGAATATTTCTGAAACTGAACCGTTTATAGTACTTTGGATCACCCACAAGTACGCAACCTTGACCGCCTAACCCTTTCAGCAAAAATAACCCTTCTTGAATAAGTGATTTTCCAATGCCCTGCCTCTGATATTCCGGCAACACAGAGACAGGGCCAAGGCCATACCAGTTCAGGCTGCCGTCAGAAATTCTCACAGGCGAAAAGGCAATATGGCCTACCACTCGTCCATCAATTTCCGCCACAAGCGAAATAGTCAGTGCATTGGCAGCACGTAACGCATTTATTATGAATTGCTCCGTGTGATTGCTTATTGGAAGATTCTGGAAGGCAGCTATCGTGACCTCGGCTATTACCTCAATATCTGAAACCGTTTCTGTTCTTATGATCATCTTAAGCTCCGCCTCTTCGTAGGCTATTTGTCTGTATGGCTAACGCTCGCCCTTAGGCGCGTGCGTCCTCGCACGTCGCCTGCAGGGCGTTGTTGGGCACGGCCATGTCACGCTTCATCTCAAAAATCCGATGTGATTTCCAGAGTGGCGATCGCTGCTGCCGCTGCGTCGCTGCTGAATTTCAGATACGGAGTTCCATCTTTAAGGCGAAGCCGCTCAGCCTTCGATGTGCTCGCCGCCAGGACGTCGAACAGAATGAAGCCTCGACCCTCAACCAGAAGTGTCTCGTCTTCGGAGTAGCAGACGACGTCCAGTTCAGGATTAAGTTTGCTCAGTGCTTCCTGAAGTTCTCGAACCTTCATTTGTTTGCTCCCCTAGTCTTGTCATACCCGGTTTTGTACTGCCCAACGGTGAATTCACCGGCACGAAACGGCGAAGCCGTTACGTGTCGGGTGCAATGATTTGTTGGGGCTTCCTATTCTGGCTCCTCGGCATATTCATCGAGCACTGAGTCTGACATGTGCTGTATGTGCCGGTCTTTTGATAGTTCTTTCAGGCTGTCGTAGGAGATGAATGTGCAAAGCTCCGACAGTGGTCCCTTGTCCAGTAGGGAGAAGACCGGCCTTGTGATCTCTTGGAATACTTTGTCTCGTCGTTCGATTGGTGCGACGATGTGAAGCCTGATATCCATGTTGGGCTGAAGGGCTAGTAGGTCGGCCATTCTCAGTATTCCAGAGTAGACAGCGGTCGTGTGCTCTACCTCAAAAGCCCTCACGATTGACCGTCGCCTTAGCCAGAGAACATCAATCTGTTCTATGGTTCGTAAGGTTGCTTCGTCATAGTTGAGGGGCAGATTCTCTAGTAGTGAGTTCTCCTTTGGTTCCCACTCCTTCAAGACGGCACCGCGGTCTCGACGCGGAAGCCAAATGTTGAAACCCATCTTAGACCCGATTTCAGCAAGGAGAGCCTGTTGTTTGTAGGACTCCCTGACAGAGACTTCATCTTGAACCTGTTCCTTATCCTCATCCTGTGGCACAGAGACTGAAACGACTTTGTCGAGGCGGCGGATCCGCTGGGTCACCCAACGCTTATACGCCGTCTCGTCAACATCGTAAGTGGTGCCGTTATGAGCTTGTTCTTGGAGGAGCTTCTCAATGTGTTTTCCATCAGCATCAGTCAGTCGGTTGAGACTGTTTCTTAACTTTCCAGTCCAAGTTGAAGTCGTCTTCTCATATTTCTTCGTGAAGCTCAGATATGTCCAGACAACATCCTCATGAATCGGGATGGCTTTCTCCTTGGGTAGCCAGATTGTTGGACGGACTTTGAACCGGACAATGAAGGGGTCATCTTCAGGATAGAAAATGGGGGTTTTGTCTATGAAGTAATTACTTTCAACTTGCAGAATGCCGAACCAGCGGGATAGCTTGGTCATGTAGCACAGCAGCTTGTCGCCAGGATGAATCTGCTTAGCAGCGTTCTCCTGGCGCGGTCGAAAGCCGGAAATGTCTCGGCTAGAGCGTCCGAATGCTTCGTATGTCTCTGGCGAGAACAGGTCTAGAAAGTATGCCATGTCACATCCTCATTATTTTTCCACGCCCCAACATTATATCTTAGAGCGACTCAGCTTTTTTCGCCGAGCTGCTCAGATGGCATCCATCCCTTCGGCAACCCGGCTATCTGTTTCTGATGCCGTGACGTCGAAGACTTGGGATTTCCGCTACTCAACAGATCCGTGGCTTTCCGTCCCACCCTCACAGGTGGTTTGGTTTTATCGGGATTGTAGTTCCTCTGAACTGAGAAAGAATTCTTCGTGAGGGGGTAAGTATAAGATAAGAGGAAGAGCTTGAGGTCGTGGTAGTCAGCGGAGTATGAGGAAGAGGGTGTTTTACGGGCCCAGGGTGAGATAGCTAGACCTCCAGCCCAAGTATCGCTGAACGGGTTACGCGCCTCCCCCCTTCTTTAGTATATCCATCCAGAATTGGTTGTCAAGAAAAAGACGGTGACACGGATAATCTGGAAATCGGGGCTTCTTCCTGCGATTGACAGCGAACCTTTCTCTAATCCTCAGCCAGTCACCAGCGTTGAATCCTCCTAAGAAACTGCCGGCCTGATTTCTGGGTTTTGAATAAGTTCGTATCCCAGGAGTTGCGCTCTCCTTTTGAGATTGTTGAGGACTCTTTGTCGATACTTCTGTTCGTAATAGTGGAGTCCTGGGTCCACGTAATCGGTTCCGTATCTGACCATACGGTAGAAGATACGGGACAGTTTGTGGGCGAGTGCGGTATTGGCTTTTGCCGGTCCGAGCCGGCTCTTCATTCTTCGGTAGTAGCCTCCCAGAGCTGAATGACTCTTTCCAGCGGCTTGAGCGGCCATCCGAAAGGCACAGGAGGCTCCGCCGGCCACCTTTTTCGATCGACTGTCCTTGACTCTTCGCCCTCAAGGGATTTGGCGATCGTCTCATGGCTGCTTCTGGCATTGCGATGCTTGAGCTGGGCGAGTTTGATCGGATCGCGCTCCCCATCAAGGATCGCCTCGATGATCCGCATGCTCGTCACCCCGGTGATATCGGTGATGACCTTGTGGAGCTGGATGTTCATCTGCTCTAGGGCCTTTTGCATCCGCCGGATATGAGACCCAGCACTCTTGATCAGATTGTCCCGCTGGCGAGTGTAAGACCGAACCACACAGATCCGATCCTCCGGTCGAAACGATCCTCGAAGAAGCCCATAGGTGTGAAGCTGCCAGAGCCATTGACAGTCCAGAACATCGCTCTTTCGCCCAGGTACATTCTTGACATGCCTCGCATTGACTAAATGAAATCAAAGAAATCATGGCATTCTGTATACCATCGAGTTTATATTCATACCTGCACCTACAGAAGCAAACACAATGATATCTCCTTTTTCCACCTCATAGTTCTCAAGCTTTCCCTTAAGCAACAGGTCAAGCAAGGTAGGCAAAGTTGCTACTGAGCTGTTTCCAAGCCAAGATATAATCATAGGCATGACATAAGGTGGTATTTGCTTTTCTCCGAATAGCTTGTACAAACGCTTCAATATTCCCTCATCCATTTTTTCATTCGCCTGATGCAGAAGAACCTTTTCTATGTCACTAAGGGATAATCCAGCCTTTACAAGACTCTCTTTAACAACTTCCGGAACTGTCCTTAAAGCATACTCATACAGTTTATGGCCATCCATCTTAAGGAACAATTGATCGCCTTCGCAAATAGGATCATGTGGTTTACACATCCGTAGCATATATGCATGCTTAAGGGTATCAGATCTCGAAGCATGAGACAGTATTCCAAGGGGCTCTCTGTTTGTTGTAGCCTCTAGTACTGTAGCTCCTGCTCCATCAGCATATATCATACTGTCTCTGTCATGAGGGTCTGAAACCCTGGAAAGAACCTCAGCTCCTATAACAAGAATTCTCTTTGCATCACCGGATTTAAGATAATAATCAGCCTGTATCATTCCTTGCAGCCAGCCCGGACAACCAAAAACAAGATCATAGGGTATTGTTCTTGGATTTTCTATCTCTAGTTTGTGCTTTACTCTTGAAGCAAGGCTTGGAACAAAATCAGGATTCTGAATGTTTTGCCTCACATCTCCGAAGTTCTGAGCAACAATTATGTAGTCAAGGCTCTCTTTGTCAATCTTTGATGACTCCAACGCATCCTTTGCTGCGCGGAAAGCAATTCCAGAGGTAACAAGGTTATCTGTAACATACCTCCTTTCTGTAATACCTGTTATTCTTTCAAACGTATTTATAATCTCTTCATTTGTCTTGGGCAATTTTTTTCCGTCCCAGTCATAAAACTCATTTCTAAGGAAATCTTTGTTATGAACCCTTCTCGTGGGTGTATAACTACCAGTTCCAATAATGATAGAAGAAATATCTTTTCTCATAGCGTTTTACCTAAGACGATCATTCAGCTTGCACAATGGCGTCATATAAACGAAATAACAGATTCGTTTATGTTAAGCCCCATATAAATACCCTATTGACAAGGTTCAAATTGTGTTATTTTGTCGAATACAGATTTGGTGGTAAGGCCATTCATTCGTAGAAACTTCTCAACTTGCGTTTTCTCTTGGAGCGTTTGAGTTTTCGCAGAGCCCTGGCTTGAATCTGTCTGATTCGTTCCCTGGTGATTCCAAACTCTTGTCCCACTTCCTCGAGGGTATAGTCAGTTCTTTCATCGATTCCAAAACGCATTCTCAGGATCTTGGCTTCCCTGGGTGCCAGAGAGGCAAAAACCTTTCTGATTTCCATGGTGAGGTTGGTCTGTATCGTCATCTCAAGAGGCGAGACTGCATCCTCATCGGCAATGAAATCTCCGAATTGCGTTCCGCTATCCCCCACGGGTGCCTCCAGGGAAATGGGCTGTTCGATGGTGATTTGAAAGATCTTGTTTACTTTTTTAAGTGGCATATCTGCAGCCTCTGCCACCTCCGAGGGCGTGGGCTTTCTCCCCAGTTGGTTCAAAAGACTATGAAAGGCCCTCAATATTTTCGTTTCGTTTTCGAGAACATGGACCGGCACCCGGATCGTTCTAGCCTGTTCCGGGATGGCCCTGGTGATCCCCTGCATGATCCACCAAGAGGCGTAGGTGGAAAACCGGTACCCCTTGCGGTAATCAAATCTCTCTACCGCCTTCATCAGGCCGATGTTGCCCTCTTGAATCAGATCAGGCAGTGAGAGCCCCCAGTTAACGTATTTCTTGGCAATGTTGATGACCAACCTCAAATTGGCCCTCACAAAATCGTCCCTTGCCTTTTTAACTTCCTGTCGAGACTTTTGCACTGCCGAGAGAATTTTCTTCAGCCTCTGCCGAAAGGCACCAGGCCAGGGGGTCCCACCACCGCCTTCTATGAGATGGACTCGCTCCCGGAGCCCAACCTCCAAATCCCTTAGAATATCCCTTTTGATGAGGATCTGGTCGAAAAGGGGTTCGATGACCATCTGATTCCCTGTTATCTTTGCCAGGGTGGCGGATCTTCGTTCGCCGGTATGACAGACTTCTGCCCGGAGATAGTCATTTTCGGGGCAGAGCTTAAGAACCTGCCTTGCAAAAGAGAGGAATCGGTTTCTCAACACCGAATCTTTCTCCTGATCCTGGCTATTGGAATGGGTAGGAACTTTCAAGATATCTTTTGCTCGAATTTCACCCCTCTGCATTTGATCCACAACACGGATAATCCACTCCAGGCCGACAGGACTCTGGAGCAAGAGGGTCTTTATCCGTTTTTCCCCTTCTTCGATCTTTTTGGCCAGATCACGTTCCTTCTCTAGGCTCAGGAGAGGCACTCCCCCCATCTCTCGAAAATAAGCTCCAACAGCAGAATAGGGGTAGTAGGAAAAATGCTTCAACGTGGTGGACTCGTTATCTTCGCCATCTGGATACTTCGTTTCGTTGGTGTCTTCAGACTCCTTCTGGTCAAACTGAAGTTCCTCCTCCTCAAACACTCCTAAGCTGTCCGCATCGCTGATAAATTGATTGCTGTATGACTTCATCTCCACTCTCACTATGCCTTTGGGTCTAGAAGAAGAGACCCTTTCAACCTTCTGAAA
>Ga0209636_10007526_pt1 | contig 11099 bp, 8 predicted proteins | sample DeeMarSWOR152_54_FD_187464 | JGI IMG/M metagenome (GOLD analysis project Ga0209636, IMG submission 187464) | Marine sediment microbial communities from White Oak River estuary, North Carolina - WOR-1-52-54 (SPAdes) (version 2) | ecosystem: Environmental > Aquatic > Marine > Intertidal zone >... | reverse complement strand
TGACTGTTTATACACATTTTTCATCATTAGGACATAATGTGGCAAAGTGTAATTATTGGAGGAGGATTCACATCAATTTCTGATCTTTCATGCTTACATGATTTGATCCAATAATGATGTGATCCAAAACATCTATCCCCAGTATTACACCACACATACATAACTGCTTGGTTAATAGAATATCTTGGTCAGAGGGTTCAGGATCTCCTGATGGGTGATTGTGAACCAGGACGATATATTTGGCACCTGTGGTAAGGGCTGGTCTGAAGACTTCTCTGGGTTCAACTAGAGATGCATTCAAGGAACCTAGTGATACCCTTTGGTGGTTGATCAATCGCTTTTTAGTGTCTAAGAGGATGACTCTGAATTCTTCCTGTTTCAAATACATCATGTGGGGTGCCAGTAGTTTTACTACATCTCTAAGAGATGCAATCACTGGATGGTCCTCTTCATAGTATGATGCTATCCTTTTGGATAATTCAAAGGCAGCCTTTATCTGGCAGGCTTTGACGAATCCAATTCCTTTCACTTTTGTTAGCTGGGGAATGGACGCAGTGACTACATCTTTAAGATCTCCAAATGTGTGTAACAGATTAGCAGCCACCTCAGCTGGTGTCTTGCCACTGTAGCTTGGAGATACTAATACCTCTAGAAGCTGTTCAGGTTTTAAGTACTCTGGTCCATAGTGATCCAGGATCGTTCGTCCATCCAAGATCTCTACAAGATCAGAATCTTTATTAACCTCATCACCAGTACCTGTACTGGTGGAGGTGGTTTCTTTGCGAGTCATCCAAATCACCTTCACTCCCAGCAGAGGTCAAGTTCCAGCTTCTCCTCTGCTGGGTTATGAATTCTGTTCTTGTTCATTGGTAGTTTAAACTACCTAAATTAATCTTGAAATCATCATATATAAATGTAACCTGAGAGCAGTGGAAAAATAATATTAAATTCTACCTGCAAAAGCAAAAATCTTCCTGTATGAAGTATTGCAGTAGTCCTGGCATCTCCCCAGTGGTTTGGGATTGGAGAGAGGACACCATCTATTGTTGCAGATCAAATCAAAAATATGGATAGGAAAGTGGCTGGCTTCGAGGTCATCAATAATGTTGGGTTTGAAACAGAGAATTTGTTTGGGAAATTGATCAATGAAGAAGAGATCCAAAGAAGATTAGAATTCCTGGCTGATCGAACCCTTAAAGTAGCAAAAGAGATTCTCTCTGAGAGAAAAAAGTAATAAAAAATAATTTCTATTTATCCACCAAGTTTGGTAAATCTATACTATCTCTTCTGTCTTTAAGGACTCTATTTCCTACAAAGTATGCAGCAGCTTCCTGTTCATCGAGTGAGAGGTGTGAAAAACGTTAATTTTAATATTTTTATATCTTTACCTTCTATAATAATCTTGTAATGAAATGTATCTTGGTCAGAAAAGGAATTGGGAGTGGCTGAAGTCAGGAAAGTTCGTGAGGAATATTTCTCAATTTATTTGATCGAAAGCTATTTAAGATTTGAATATCATAAAAATTCGAAGTGATTACGTGGAGTTGAAGTCCGCAACGGTCATTGCTTTGGTTATGGCATTGGTCATCAAAACTCTAGTAATCAAGACCCTGGAGGTGATGACTATGAAAATAACCATACAAACTACAATCATTGGAGGGATCGTTAGCGCGGAGGGCAGGATGTCTTCCCTTCCAATGTCATGAACGGCAATGGCCAAGTGGATTGTACCACGCTAACAATCCATGGGGGTTCGAATCCCCCACTCCGCTCATTTTACCTTGGCTTGCTCTTAGAGTATGCATAGAAACAATTTCATATATCTGATTAGTGCCATACAAAGCTTTATTAGCTAAGATCCTTCGGTGATTATGGTGGCTGGAAAGGACTACTATGAGCCTATAAAGAAAGAATTTGAAGAGCTATTTAAAGCAGAGGGAGAATCATATTTTGAAATCACAGCAGGCAAGAGATTTACAAACAAATTGAAGGAGGAAATCCCATCGAATAGAAACATAATCTATACATTTCTTAAGAAGGCATCTCCAGATATTACAGGATTCTTGAGAACGGATTTCGGAGCTCGCTTTGTTGTTATCGAAATCAAGGACGCAGAAATAGAGCTAGACCATATATTCCAAGCTAGAAAATATACATACCTTTTTGACGCAAGATATGCCTTCCTCATTTCTACTCACGAAATACCTGTTGAAGTAAAGGAATTGTCTAAAACTGCCTTTATATTGCGAGGGTTGCCGTTCTATGGAAGATTGACTTTAGTTCAGTTTGATAAGGTTGCAGGCTCTCTTGTTGATTGGTATGAGGAAAACCCATTTATGCAAGACCATTACTGGAGATAAAACAATCATGAGACTCAAATGAAAGAGACCTTGATGTTCTCAACTATCTTCTCCCTGGCTTTTCTATAACCTCTTCCTTGGTATATCTCGGCAGCCCTATAGTCATATAAGGGAGTTCTTCTTCCAATTTTTCAAAGGTACCTTTCAGTGTTATGAGGATAAAAAGCAGCCTGAATGTTGGATAGGAGCTTTTTCCGGAGGCTCGTCTTCTTCATTCTTATATTGTGCCTCACTTTATTGTAGAGCTTTTGGAGATTTATGGCCTAGCTGGAAGAAGATATTTCAACATATTTTCTTCTCTGTGATAGGCCAATGAGATTATGTTATAGGGCGATCTACGCCGAAAAGTTTAAGAATACTAACTGCGTAGTTTCGTATAGGAAGGATATTATGAAGAGGAAAATATTATTGGGATTGGTTGTACTATCGATATTTTTTAGCATGATCACAAGCACAGCATCAAACAACTACAAAGCAAACCGTACGGAATCAAAGACAAAATTTATCGGAATAGTTATTGAAACAAGCGGGCAGGATATAGCAGTTGGAGGGATCACCTACATTGTAGAAGTCACTGAGATACTAGAAAGTAGTTCCTTTTTGAGTCTTGGAGAGAAGATTTTCGTGGGAATAGCCTTTCAGGACTGTGTAGGAAGCTACGATTTCTTTGATATCCAAGACAGAGTTGAAGTTTATGGCGAAGTATGGGGAGTGGTGTCTGTTCCAACTGCATACAGAGAGGTGGATATTTGCTCTTCTTCAGAGTATTATATCAGGAGAATTGGAGAAGAATGTGATGGAGGCTGGAATACATCTCTCGTTAGCTTGAATGCGCATGAGTTCACGCCAAATGAGATCATAAGTGGGACTCTTAACTACGAAATCTGGAATTCTTCACAATGTCCTTCATGTATCCAACAATTAGTTATTGGAATAGACAATAACCCAGTACAATGCATTTATGATGGAGTCCCCAATGTCTGTCCGGGGAAGACACATGGAACTTCAGCCTTCTCTTTTCCTGCACCAAGTTCACCAGGGACATATTCTATTAGAATCTCAAATGCGCAGGAATATTCATGTGAGGATGCAAAGAAGAGATATTCTGAACAAAATAGAACGATAATTGAAATTGTGGTAAAAGAAAACCTCTGCGAAAAAGACAGTGATAACGATGGAATAACCGATTGCGATGATCAATGTCCAAACCAGTATGGAACCACAAGCAATGGATGTCCACAAGAAGAATGTGATAATGGAATTGATGATGACAAAGACAAAAGAGTTGACTGTGAAGACCCAGATTGTAAGGATTCTTCGCTTTGTAAACCTGATTTGTCTCTTGGAGACGTTATAGTAAAGCCAGAGTATCCTGAGAATGGTTCCTATGCAGATGTGATGTTCACCATCAAAAATGTAGGAAACGCTATATTTCCAGGAGGATATATTGATGTCCAACTTGATTTTCTAGACCTTGAAGGAAGTTTTGTGGATGGAGAGATTATACATCAATTATTCTTTACAGAAAAACTGGATCATCTAGACACCGATAAAGATCATCTAGACCCTGAGAAAACTAAGACAATTGTATTGAAAGTTCATATCCAGAGTCCATGTACTATATTGGGTCTAAATAGAACTATCGTGATTGATCATTTAAGTGTTAAAATCTGGTCACCTGGAGATGATATTTCAAACAATGAGGAGAGAGTGCGTCTTGATATCTTGCCGAGCAATGCAGATATTGTAAATTGCTTCTCGTTGTGGTTTAATTATTATCTTACTACACATGGAATAAAGGGAAATTACGACATATTTAAAGTGATCCCCAGGGAAAAGATGGGCGATCTCGTATCGTTTTCTACAATATTAGAGGTTGATCTTCCGAATTTTGTAGAAGCTTTGAGGGCTGGTGATATAGAAGAGGCAGGGAAGCGTTTTGCAGATCTTGGCTTGAAGTTGCTTTACATTCTGACAAGGCTAGAAGAGATACCAGTGATAAGTCCTGCAATATATGCAATTAATTTTGTTAATAGTTACCTCAATGGCATCAAAGGATGTGCAAACATTGTGACTTGGACTGTTCAATTCATCTTTAGTTATATAAGTGAGATAAGAAAAAATGGAATATATATAACTGCCTTTTGGGTGGGGTCCAAAGTTGATATTTCAATTATAGATGATCAGGGAAGAGAGACAAGTATGACAATGGAAGGCGAAATTACTAATGATATTCCGGGGTCTGAAGGCTTGGCGGTTGAAGATAAGAAGTTGATATTAATGCCAACAATTTCGAGTACGGTAATAATCAAGGGTAGGGGTAAAGGAGAATTTAACCTCACCATTATAATGGGAAGAGAAGAATCTGTTGATGAAGCAATTTATGAGGGTATTTCAACTTCTCTCAATTCACGAGCAATAGTTGATATCAAAGGAACTATGGACTATACTATGAGATTGGATAAAGATGGAGATGGTATTTGTGAGGAAAAAATAAAAGCAAATAAGATAAATGGAATAGAACAAGATGGAAGAGAAGTAACTCCTGAAAGCAAAGAGAAGACCTCAGGAGAAAGGACTAGAATTGCGAGTGACAAATTTACCCTATATTCTCTGATCGTAGCTTTGGCGGCTATTATAATAGCGTTAGTTTATTTTCATCAAAGAAAAAGAGAGGTACCATCTTATCTCACAACTAGAAAGATTCCGTCATTCGAAGAGAAAAAACTTTCAAATTCCAAGAGGAAAGAAAGACAATTTAAAAAGGCCAAGAAAGTCATTAGATCAGAAAAAGGAGGATATACGAGGGAAATAAGGGTGTGTGAAGAATGCCCTCACTACCAACCAAGAGATGAGAAATATGGATTCTGTACAATGAGAAATGCATCAATAACAAAGAACCATGTAGCTTGTGGCTGGGTGGTAGAGGATTGAGATCTAAATTGGTCATGTTTTGCTTCATCATAAGTACGCTACCATCCCATTCTTTTAATTGAATCAAACATGAACTTCTTTTCCCCTAAGGAGAGAACAGAGTCCCTTTGTGCAAAGAGATCTGAATGGAAATTGATGAAAATTGCACAAATCCCACTTGGGATTTATAACATCACTAAAATTTCGGGATATCTGCAAATCGTAGCCTGCTGCTTTCAGAATTCCCTTATGGTGCTGAAAGAGACAAGGCACGAAAGGTTGAGAAAGAAATGAAAAAATGGGGAGAAAAATTCTTTGACCAGGTCTTTCAAAAATGTGATTTCAATCCAAATCCCCATTTTCTGTACCAGGAAGCAGCAAAAACGAGCTGGAAACTGCTGAGTCTACATACCAGCACATTTTTGACTATTTGGTGTCCTTGAATGATGAAGCTGTTGAACCGAAAATTGCAGATAGTTACCACCAGATAGGTAGAATCGCTCAAGAACGGCAGCAGTTTAATGAAGCTGAGAAGTGGTATAGAAAGGCCTTGGAGATTAAAGAGCGATTAGGATTAGGTATGCATACCTGAAACTGAAAATGGGGTTGATAGCATGTTAGAAGGAAATACTGATGAGATTAGAATGGAAATCCAATCATGCTTTGTAAAAACGCATGAGTATTGGGAAAAAAGACGTGGTGGAAAAAACTGGATAGCTCACATAACTGGATTGGACAAAAAGTATGGCTACAAGAGAGAATTTCTCGAAACAGTGAAAGTGGGGAAAAAGAAAGTCTTTCAGCTAGAGGACTTCCACGTAGGTGAAATCTATGAAGTTGCTTCCATGTACACTGCAGGAGTAAGTAAGTATGTACGTGTAAGGGACACCTATGAATGTGTTGAAATAACTGAGGACCAGGTCGTACTCAGTTGTGTCACTCAGGATGAAGTCATTGAAAGGTTTGGTGAAAATAATGGGGATCTGGTAGCTAAAAGTTTAGTACAGCAACTCCTGAAGGTTGTTACCAAGGATGAAGCGATAAATCTGATTCAGCATCACTGATTGAATGGTTCACGAGCTGAAGTTCTTCATGAACCATTCTATGAATTTTTTTGTCAATATTTGATCCAAGGGAATATCACAGAAATTTGTGACAAAGCTAATGAGTTCAAGAATGAAATCGTGAGAATATTCTTCTTTTCCATTTGATCTGAGAGAGATTCTTCTGGATGAGATACCATTATTTGAGATTTTGAATAGATCTTGATGTGCTCTCACGTATTCAATAATTAATGATCTCTTACATCCTAGAAATGATCTCAATTCAGTCGGGCTCATACTACCCTCTTCAAGCACAATACACATCACTGCAATTCTCAAAACTTCTAAGAGCTTTCCCTTTTTCATTCAATTCCCCCAGAATTGCCAGATATATTACCACCAGAATTCTTGGAAGTGAGAGATTCCATACCCTTTCTAAAAAGCTGCAAACACTCTTTGAGTGATTCGGTAACTTCTCTAATAGTATCTGCAGCTTTATTCACTGATTCTGCAGCTTCTTCAATTGTTTTTACCATCTTTGTGTGAGAGACTAAATTCTGGGAAAATTCTAACTGATTATTGTGTAAGACAGCTTGTGTGGTATGGATCTTTTCAACATTAGATGATAACTTCTTTTCAATTTTTTCAAATTCCTCTTTTACTTGAGTCTTGATACCTTTTACTGTGTGTGACATTTCTCTCAGATCTTTCCTGTCAATTTTCCCGCTGACCACATCATCGATAAATGCTTCATAGGTTTCTGCCATGTGGTGAGCTTCTCTTCCTTCAAATTCTGCATGCAACTTCTTTGATTTGTCAATTTTTATCACGTACTCTATCAATTCACCAGTGGAATCTACTGTTTGTATCTTACTTTTGAAGTACAGCAATCCCTTTTTCACCACTTTTCGAGCAAATATATCATCTTCTAAAGCTACATGCTCCAGTCTGATTTCTGCAGGTTCAGATAAGTCAATAGTGATACCGTACTCTTTGAGTCTATCAATGACTTCATTGACGAATGTAATTATTTGGTCCTCAAACTCGAAGGGTGATACAAAAATAAAGGGCTTCTTAGGTAGTACGTTAATGATTTCTTTTGATGGGTCCTTTGATTTGAATATGAAGGCTTCAGTAAAATGTTTGTGAATACTTTTTTTGCCAAAGATCCAGCCAGTCCCCTTTAATCTGTTGTGATTACATCTTAGTAACTTGAACTGGATGATCAGTCGGTGAGCATTCTTTTGCTGCCAGGCAATGTAGTCCTCAAAGGTTTGTAGCACATTTTGTGGTGAAGTATCTGGATGACCAGGATCTTCTGGAGCAGTACCTAAGGTTAAATACTCATTCTGTGGTGTACCTGGAGCTGAAGGTATACCTTGATGACCAACATCTTCTGGAACACCTGGACTGAATTGATCTTGTAGAACATCTTTCCCACTTACCCCACCTTTTTCATTTGTGATCGGCCATTTTTTTGAAGTGATTGGCTGAACTTTTGAGGATGAACTATCAATTTTTGAGCCAGTTTTTTCCGAATGTAAAAAGGCTGAAAATGCGCTAATGGCCACCTGTGTGGGGGTATATATTAATTGTTTCCCTTCTCTTTCAATGGTGATTAATCTCTTCTTTTCCAATTTGTGTGTATATTTTTTAACTTTGTACCTGGATATATTATTTCTTCTGGCTAATTCCCTTTCAGATAGTTGTAGATACCTGTTATCCTTAGATAGTATATCCACTAAAATATTCTTTTCAGTAGGGTGTAACTCCATATATCCTGTGTTTACCCTTATTGATTGGCTGGAATTTCTCAAAAATTTCTCAAAAAATTGACCAGTCTCTTTTAACGCTGGACTATCCGGGAATGCATATCTTCCCCAGGATAGTTTGATGACTCTCTCTTGTCTTATCAAATTTCTCAGATGGTAGTGAGCAGTGGAGGGATCTACTGCAGCAAAGTAGGCAATATCTTTCAATTTGGTTAAATTGTTAGTAAGGGCCTGTAAGATCAATGCCCTGGTGGTATTTTTTCTTTGTTTAGGAGGCTGCCCATGTACTTTACCAGATTCTTCTTTCTCCTCTTTTGTGTTACATTCACTCAGGAGTTCACTTGCTTGTACAAAGTTAGCTTCACCATTCTTTTTTCCCTTTCTATGATCATAGCCAGATCCACTAGAATGAGCATTATCTTTCAAGGAGCCAGGTCCTTGGGGCAGATCTTTTATGTGCACTATGGGCTGTTCACAGGTTTCTTGAGATCCTTGTGTCAATTGCACAGATCCACTGGATTCTTGTTCACCAGACTGTTCATGTGTTTCATTAGATTCTTGTCCATTGGGTTGTTCAAGTACCTCACCAGGTTCTTCTTCAGGCCTTATCTGTTCTACCAGATCTTTATCCACGTATACTTTCCAGTTATTGAAGAGTATTTTTGCAGAAGGAGAATGGGAGAAAGTTCAGAGATCTAGAAACGTGGAACCCTGTACCAACCAAGAAACTATCTTTGTTACAAAAGATGGTGAAAAAATCCCTGTTTTAGTATCAATTTCTACAATTCAAGATAAATATGGGAACAATCTGGGTGCATTGTGTATTGGAAGTGATCTGACAGACCACAAACTGGCAGAAGAGGCACGGAGAAAAGATATGCTGCTCAAAGAAATCCACCACCGGGTCAAAAACAACATGCAGGTCATATCCAGTTTACTCAGTTTACAATCACGATACATTGCAGAAAAAAAGTACAAGGAGATGTTCAGAGAAACCCGGAACCGCATAAAATCTATGGCGTTGATCCACGAGAAGCTATACCAATCTAGAACCCTGGAAAATATTAACTTTCGCGAGTACATCACTGACATGGTGCATGGGTTGGTTCTCTCTTACAGTGATCAGGGCATTGCATTAGAAATTGAAGCAGATGATATATCTTTAGGAGTTGATACAGCAGTACCGTGTGGATTGATCATCAATGAATTGGTTACAAATGCGTTGAAGCATGCCTTTCCTGAGAGAAGAGGTAAAATAACAGTGGGTCTCTATGGCGATGGTACCATTGAATTGGTGGTCAAAGATGATGGGGTGGGCATACCTGATAGTATCGATTTTAGAAATACCAAGACACTGGGGCTGCGATTAGTCACTATTCTGGCAGAAGACCAGCTTAGTGGTGAAATTACACTGATTAGGGACAAAGGGGCTGAATTCCATATTATATTTGAAAGTAAATAGGGAGCAGCGCTTATTCGAATGTCGTTTCGCTTCTACGTTCGATTCTTACTATCAAGACTTCTTTTCTCTCGCTATCAAAAAAATAGAGAATTCTGTACTTTCCTATACATCCTCAAATGTGTAAGTCACAGATTGCTCATTTCGTGGTAAGTAAGAGATTCTGATCATGTCGTGGCAGGCCCAAAGGGACAGCTTGGATCACCTGCTAACCAATCGCCATTAACTGCATACGCAGTGTATCGGCATCCACCACAAATTGAATTATACCTGCAGCTGCCACAGGAACCAGTTAATTGATCTCGGCGGCGCATATAGGTCAGTAATTCATTGTTGACCCAGATATCTTCTAACTCCTGTTCAAGCAGGTTGCCCAATTTAATGGGTGCAGGAACACAGGGAAGCAAATCACCTCCTGCAGTAAGTCCAGCATAGGTCACTCCTGCAGAGCAGCCGCCGAACCCTGGAGCATATCGTTGAACGATTTTTGAAATATTATCACCAAATTTATCCTGCCAGATTCTGTCGTATCCTGATAGTGCCTCACTAACCGTGAAAACTGTACCATTTGACTTTTCATAGCCTAAACGACCGTAGTAGGTCATCCCTCTGGAATAGCATTGGATGCCTTCTCCATTGGTGACGCTGTTATAAAATTTAGAGTAGATATACTTTAAAGCTTTGATCTTGTCTTCTTTGGTGACATCCAGGTCAATAACGTCCTTACCTCTCCCTGCAGGGATCAGTCTATTCAAATAGAATCTTGTGACACCCAGTTTCTCTGCCAATTCAACAGTTCCTTTTAATTCGCTAACATTTCTCTCATGTAATGTCATGGTGGCGCATATCTCATCAAATCCTGCGTCAGCACAGTTTTTAATACCTTGTACAGCAGCTTCAAAGGCGCCAGGGGCATTCCTTAGAAAATCATGGGTTTCAGCAGTACAGCCATCAAGACCAATCTCAACTCGCCGTATTCCTGCTTTTTTCAGGTTCTGGACTACATCTCTGGTCATCAATATTCCATTTGAAGCAATCGTACACAGCATGCCTGTGTCATGTGCTTTTTCTATCACCTCAAAGATATTGGAGCGAACAAGCGGTTCTCCCCCCGAAAAGGTGAGGATAGAAACTCCAGCCTCACTCAGTTTTTCAATCACAGAGAATGCTTCTTCAGTGGTCAGTTCTTTCTCTTCAGGTGCCCCTGAATTCTGGTGGCAGTGAAGGCAGTTAAGGTTACATTGATTGGTGTAATTCCATACAATGACCACTGGAACAGCAGTGGGCTGGGGTGCTTGTAATCCAAAGTGGCGTACTCCCCTAATGACATTCAGCATGCTCTTGCGGACCAGAGTATCACCCATTAATGTTTTGACATGCTCTCGGTTTAAATGAGTTTTTCCAAACACAATCTTGATCAAAGGAAGCGTCATCCAGTAAGCAGCTGAACAATTAACACAGTCAGGGGTATCACCAGTGATGAACGCATCAAAAACAGAATACAATCTTGGGGTACCGCATTTCTTGCAGGGTTCAGCAAGAGTTTGGGCAA
>Ga0209636_10007524_pt1 | contig 11099 bp, 12 predicted proteins | sample DeeMarSWOR152_54_FD_187464 | JGI IMG/M metagenome (GOLD analysis project Ga0209636, IMG submission 187464) | Marine sediment microbial communities from White Oak River estuary, North Carolina - WOR-1-52-54 (SPAdes) (version 2) | ecosystem: Environmental > Aquatic > Marine > Intertidal zone >... | reverse complement strand
TCCTTTTGAACTTAAAGACGGTGATTTTCTCAGCTTTTCCTTGGGACAAAACTTCTCCTTCAACTAAAGCGTCCCCCACATAAGGGGCACCTATCAAAGGTTTTTCACCGCCGATTAGGAGGACCTTATCAAAGGTGATTTTGTCTTTCGGTTTTGCCTCCAACTTGGGAATTCTTATTTTTTCTCCTTCTTTGACGTTGAACTGAAATCCTCCGCTCTCCACGATAGCATACATAAGATTCTCCTTTGAATTTTACACCTTGCCAGATCCGCTTTACCACCAGCCCTGACTTGGTAGGTGAGGGAATTCGACCGGCATAACAAATCTCAAGTTCCCTTTCCTAAAACTTTATACTAATATATTTTTCAAAGGTTTCAAGTCAAGATAAATTCCATATTTGCTCCGCTGATACGGTATGATTAATTTAACGGGCATTATTTGGGCGGAGCTGAAGGGACTGTTGGAAAACCTCAAATCGGAGTGCACCAGCTTGCTGGTGCGGTTTTTCTCAAAAATTAAGTAATTGGGATACAAGCACATCCAAAGTTCAAAAAAATCGCAAAAGCAAGCTTTTGCACTCCAAAAGCACTTTTTCAACACGCCCTGAAGCTCCGCCCCTACATTTTATGCAAAACCCGTTATTGGTTTTTTACTCTCTCGAATAAATCTGTTACCTCCATATCTTCATCCACCGAAAAAACCTGGAATTCTTCAGTGGGCAACTTTTCATCTTTTACCAGTTCCAGGTCTAACTTCAACTCCTTATGCAATTTGTGGATACGATTCTCCTTTCCGTTCATTAAGATTTTGCCCAATTCCGGGCTGACGAAAAGTTTATATCTTCTGGACTTCGACCCTACCTTTGCCCTCTTGAACCACCTCTCAATTTTCATGGCCACAGTCTGTTTGGAGATCACCCGACCAATGCCCTGACAACAGGGACATGATTCGCTAAGGGTATGCAATATAGAGGGTCTGATCCTCTGCCGAGTCATCTCCACCAATCCGAAATCAGAGATGGGGAGAATGCTGTTTTTAGATCTATCATTTCTAAAAGCGGTCCTGAATTCTTCAAAAACCTTTTTTCGGTTCTCCGCTGACTCCATGTCTATGAAGTCTATGATGATCAAACCCCCGATATCTCGTAACCTGATCTGACGAGCGATCTCCTTGGCCGCCTCCAAATTGGTTTTAAGCACGGTGGACTCCTGGGTGCTTTTTCCCACAAATCGCCCGGTGTTCACATCGATGGTGACCATGGCTTCGGTCTGGTCGATAACAAAGTATGCTCCCTTTTTTATCCATACCTTTCTCTCCAGCATCTTTTCGATCTCCGGTTCGATGTTGTAAGCATCGAAGATGGGAACCTTCCCCTCATAGAGTTTCACCTTGAACCTCAGACTGCGGGCAATGGATTTGAGATAAGAGAGGATTTTTTTGTATTCTTTTTTGGAGTCGATTATGACGCTGTTCACCTCGGGGGTAAGAATATCCCGCATTATGCTGGAGATCATTCCAATATCCTTATGAAGCAAATCCGGAGCGGTTTTCTTCTCAGCTTGCTTTTTTATTTTTTTCCAAAGCTTGACCAGATTTTTCATATCCGATTTGAGTTCTTTTCGATGCTTTCCCTCTGCCACGGTGCGGACGATGCATCCAAATCCCTCCGGCAAAAGTTCATAAGCTAATCTTTTCAGCCTTCTTTTCTCTGTCCAGTGGGATATCTTTCGAGAGACTCCCACATGATGTTCACCAGGAACCAAGACCACATATCTTCCCGCGAGGGAAAGCTGAGTGGTCACCCGGGGTCCTTTTGTCCCGATGGGCTCTTTGGTGATCTGAACAAAAATCTCCTGCCCCTGTTTTAAGATCTCCTGGATACTCTTAGGAGGTTTTTTTAGTTTTTCTGCCCCTTCCTCCTCTTCCAAGAGTTCAGCCTCATAAAGAAGATCGAGTTGGCTTTTGAAATCTCCGATATCCGAGAAATGGAGAAAGGCGCTTTTGTCCAATCCAATGTCGACAAAGGCGGCCTGCATCCCCGGGAGAACCGCCTTGACCGCACCATGATAGATGTCCCCAACCATTCTTTCCTTTTCCGGGCGTTCTACTAAAAGCTCCACCAACTTCAAATCCTCTAAAATGGCCAAACGGGTTTCATATTCGGAGACGTTGATGATTATATCCTTCTGCAATTTTTTTCTCCTTTCACTCCTGCCTTGGGCGGGGATGAGCTGCCGTCGAAGACAAACCCAACTGCCTTTTCCAGTTTTTCGAAATCAACCTGGGTGTTCACACAGGGACCGTAAGGTCTTTGATTCAAAATGCCGTAAACCGGGATGGGATAGGCATCCTGAATGCCTGAGGATAAGTCCCTTTCACAGGCAACTGCCACGATCACGGTGGGCTTTTTGTCCACAATCACCTTGCGGGCTAAGGTCCCTCCGGTGGCAATGGAGATGGAGGCACCATATCTTTCTCCCAATTGAAGAATCTCCCCAATCTCACACTGCCCGCATCTGTGACAATTATTTATGTTTGTGGTCACCCGGTAAGGGCAATCGTAATTCTGTAAACATTGAGGGAGAAGAATCAGAAGCCTATCGGTTTTTATCCTTTTTTGAGTCGCCTTGAAAAGTGAATTATTCACCTCAATAAATGACTTACGAATCTGATCTTTTGAAAGTCCGAAAATTTTTCCTAAGATAACATTTATAGGAAAGAGGATCTTCATGGTGATCTGCTTCTCCCCGTGTGGAAACAGAAAATCCTTTTCCAAAGCCGAGGACAAGACGATCAAGAAAAAACCTCCGGAGACGGTGATCAAAAACAACAAAATGATTATCTTTACAACCAAGCTTAGAAAAAGGCTGATGGCATCAAGCCTTGGGGAGATCAAATACCATAGAAGAAATACCGAAAGAATCAAAACCACCAAGCTTACAATGGAGAGAAAGAGAAAATCCCATTTCTTTTTGACATGGTAACTTTTCATCATCAATTATTTACTCAAAACTTGACCGTCTGTTAAGTCTTATTTAGGTGTGTTGACAAATCCTCTCAGGATGTTCAACAAAGGAGTTGCTCGATTTCGAGCCCAATAATTTGGGCAACTACAATTCACAGCTTATACTGTAGTCGGGATACTAATAACTAATGGGGTTCATAATCTCTCTATCCCAACTTTTCACCTACTTGGATTCTGTATCCTCGGATAAACTCTTCTGCCGACATTTTTCTCTTGCCTTCTGGCTGAAGCTCCAAGATACTTAAAATTCCCTTTTTTGTCTTAATCCATATTTTCTCTTTGCTATCGGATTCGACAACCTCACCGAATCCATTTGAGAAAAAGGTTTCACCAATAACTTTGGCTTTGTGAATTTTCAGAAATTTTCCTTTATACAAAGTGAAGGCGGCTGGTGCGGGCGAAAGTCCTCTGATCTGATTTTTGATCTGAACCGCCTCCTTTGACCAGTCTATCTGACAATGCTCCCGGGTGATCTTGGGAGCTGGGGTGGCTTGGGCATGGTCCTGTTTTATAGGTTCGGCTTCACCTTTTTCGATCAAATCCAAGGTTTGAAGCAAAAGATCTGCGCCCAGGTTTGCCAGCCTATCATGTAGCTCCCCAAAATTCTCTTCCGGAAGAATATCAATTTCTTTTTGCAGAATCAGATCGCCTGTATCCACTTTTTTTTGGATGTAAAAAGTTGTCAATCCGGTCTTGGTCTCACCATTTATTAGGGCCCAATTGATCGGGGCGGCTCCCCTATATTTAGGCAGAAGGGAGGCGTGAAGATTTACAGTTCCTAACAGAGGTAAAGAAAAAACCCTTTCCGGCAGGATGCGAAAGGCTACCACCACCAAAAGATCAGGAGTTAATTCTTTCAAAGAGTTAAAAAAAACGTCCGCTTTAAGACTATCCGGAGTCAAGATTTTCAGATTGTGCTCTTTGGAGAATTCTTTCACCGGCGATTCGGAAAGACGTAAGCCTCGTCCTCTGGGTTTATCGGGAGCAGTCACCACCCCCACAACCTCATGTTTGCTGTTTACCAATTTCTCCAGGCTGGGGATGCCAAAATCCGGAGTTCCCATGAATACGATACGCATAATTCTTTGTCAATTAAATAATGATTGCTGCTTTCAGGTTTCGTCTTAAAAGGTTGCGGTTTAGATTCGCTTCGCTCACTACAAGTCGGTTAAGTATCGTCTTGAAAGTTATCGTCTGTCGTTTATTCGTATGAATGCATACGCATCGTCAAAATACGATAAACGAAACACGATTTACGATACGTGGCCGAGACCTACAAACGATAAACAGAGAAAATTCATTTTGTCCACAGACCAGCATAGAATGTTGGCGTTCCTTTAGGAATCAAAATTATTTGGTAGACAGTTTCTTCAGTTTCTTGGCCAAAAGGCGTCGTCTGATGGAACTTAAATGGTCAATGAACAAAAGCCCATTTAAATGATCGATCTCATGCAGTAAGACTCGACTCAAAAAACCTTTTGCCGCGATTTGGATCTCTTTTTCATCTAAATCTATACCTTTGACCAACACTTCCAATTGACGGGTTACGTCGGCAAAAGTGCCGGGAATGGAGAGGCATCCTTCTTCGGACGTCTGTTCGCCGCGTGATTCAACTAATACCGGGTTAATTACAATCAGGGGAGAATCCTCTCCGGGGATAGCGGAAAAAAAGGAACGATCGATCACGAAAAGTTTTTTCTCTTCCCCTATCTGATTAGCGGCCAGTCCAATTCCTCCTGCCTCCTTTACGGTCTTCAGCATATCGAAAGCCAATTTCCTTATGCTTCCATCAATCTTGGTAATCTCTTTAGCTTGCTTTCTCAAGATTGGATCGCCGTATGTTTTGATGGGTAAAATGGCCATTTAGTAACCTTTTTGTGTATTCAGAATGAATTCGGACCGTTAGTTTCTTAGGCAGAGTAAACTCTGCCACTACACGTAACTATACGTAAAGAACTCTACTCCTCTGTTCCTACTCGACCTGCAATAGAACTTTTCAAGAATTCGATCTTCACGTTCTCCGCTACCTTTAACACAACTTTGTTCTCCTTATCGTCTATTCCAACGATGGTCCCATACATGCCGCTGTTGGTAATCACCTTATCCCCCTTCCTCAAGGTGGTGAGCATCATTTTATGTTCCTTTTGTCTTTTCTGTTGGGGTCTCATCAGGAGAAGATACAGTATCACTATCATAGCGATGAAAGGTAAAAATGCGGCAATTCCTCCTCCTTGTCCCCCACCCCCTTGACTGCCCACAGCATACGCTGTCTCGATCATGATTCCTCCAGAAATTAAAAATTCAAAAAGAAAAATTAAAAGTTTCAATTATATGTTGGTCAGGGATGCCCCCACCCTGGACCTTCTTATATTTGGTTCAGGGTAAGGGTACCCTGAACCAACGGGCAAAGCTCTTTTCAAAATATAAATTTTCTATTTTAAACTGCAATTTTGTATTTCGCCTTTTTTAGTTTTAAATTTTAATACAAAAGCAAGAAATAAGTTTACTCCCCCTCACCCCCGCCGTTGGCGGGATTTTCAACCTAACCCTCTCCCCCAAGGGGAGAGGGGACGAGGGTAGGGTGATTGGGCAATTTATTTAATTCATTTGCTATAGTTGTCTCTCACATTTCGCAAATTTTCGATCTTTCCAGCTTCATTTTCTTCCGAACGATACTCTGAGAGGAATTTTTTTCTCCATTCCAAAAAATTATCAAACAAAATCGCCTCTCTCATCTTTCTCATCAAATCCATATAGAAATATAGGCTATGTATGGTCGCCAGCCTCAAGGCGGTGATCTCTCCAGTATGAAAAAGATGCCTCAAATAAGCACGGGTGTAATTTCGACAGGTCGAACATCCACACTCCGAATCCACTGGCAAAAAATCATCTGCATACTCTGAATTCTTTATGATCATCTTGCCCAACCTGGTAAAGAGCGATCCGTTTCTGGCATTACGCGTAGGCAAGACGCAATCAAACATATCCACTCCCCGATAAACAGATTCGATCATATCTTCCGGCGTTCCCACTCCCATCAGATATCGGGATTTCTCTTTCGGCACATAGGAGAGGGAAATCTCAATCATCTGTTGGGTGGTTACCTTGGGCTCCCCTAAGGAGAGACCTCCTACGGCATATCCGGAAAAATCCAAATCCACCAAGCATTTTGCCGACTCCTTTCTCAAATCGGGATAAGTGCTACCCTGAATTATACCGAACAAAGCTTGCTTGCGTTTGTTGGGGTTTTCTGAGACCAGCTTTTCAAATTCAGCTTTGCACCGCTCTGCCCACATCTTGGTAAGATCGTTGGCTCGCCTAGCCTGTTCAAATGAACAGGGGTACGTAACCGGCTCGTCCAAAGTCATGACTATGTCCGCACCCAGGGCATGTTGAATCTCAATCGCCTTCTCCGGAGTAAAAAGATGATAAGAGCCGTCCAAATGCGATTGAAATCTTACCCCCTCTTCTGTGGTTTTGGTCAAAGAATTCAAGCTGAATACTTGAAATCCTCCGCTATCGGTTAGAATCGGCTTTTCCCAACTCATGAATTTGTGAAGCCCACCTGCTTTTTCTATCAATTGATGTCCGGGTCTTAGATAAAGGTGATAAGTATTACCTAAAATTAGTTGTGCTCCGATCTCCTTTAAATCCTCAGAAGACAAGGTCTTCACCGAGGCTTGAGTCCCCACCGGCATGAAGACCGGGGTATGCACTTCCCCATGTGGAGTTTTTATCACCCCGGCTCGGGCTTGGCAATTTTTATTCTTCTTGATTAACTTAAACTCAAAATTTTCCAATTTGATTTTAAGAGATATTAATACAAACCTAATTACTTCTGATACAATGCTGCCCCCTCTCCCTAACCCTCTCCCCCGTGGGGAGAGGGAAGGGTGAGGGGAAAATCAATTAGAATGTTCAAAAAATCTTTTGCGTTTGTATCAGAACACAAGACAAGTCTCGCTACTCCAGATGGTAGGTCGAGATTCCAATCTCGACAAAAAGGAACATGTCGATTTCAGTAAATCGATATGCTCAGATCGTTCCTTTGGTGTACCCGTATGTGCCCAAAGGATGAGACAATCCCCAATACTGTTGAGCTTTGGTGCAATATGCCACCGGTTTCAATTTGGCAATGTCGGGTTTTCCTCTCCCGTCCAGATATTCTGAATCTATATGTGTGGCCGCAATCTCTCCGATAAAAAGATCATGAGATCCCAAGCTTACTATATTTTTGACCATGCACTCAAGATTAATCGGGCACTCCCTAACCAGAGGAGCATTCACCTTGGTTCCCTTGATCGGAGTCAGCTTTGTTTCTTTGAATTTATCCACACTCCTTCCTGATTTTGTCCCACAATAATCGGTTTGCGGAAGCAGGTTCTCGGTTACGATGTTGACCACAAACTCCTTTGATTCAGAGATGATGCCATGCGAAAATCGTCCCTTTCTTATGGCTATGGTTATCATGGGAGGCTCAGAACATGCTATGCCGGACCAGGCCATGGTGATGATGTTGGGCTTTTCGTCTTTCTTTTGGCAGCTTACCATCACCACCGGCATGGGGATCAACATGGTTTGCGGTTCGAGTAGTTTTTTGGGCATCCTTTTCTCCAACGCGTTACTTATCAATCTTAATGACAATGTCAAGCAGTCCCCCACCTCTGGCGGGAGACATGCTTGACCTACGTTACTGTTCTCCCTCCTGGGTTGAGATTCCCATCTCGACAAAAAGAAACCTGTCTACAGTTCTCAATTGGGACAGGGGTTGCACCCCTGTCTAAACGCCAATATCAAATCTCCGCCACCTCCTCACCGCTGAAGTTATCCACCTGGCTTAGAAGCTCGGTGAGTTTGTCTTTGATGGTTTGTTTTATTTTTCCGATCATCTCCTCTGCCTCTTCGGGAGCTTGACACTTGAGGGAAAGGTTTATCTCATCCAGCCTTCTGGTTCCAAGACCATCGGAGCTGAAGTCCACAAAGGGCATCCCAAATTTTTCAATTTTTTGGGTTTCTTCTTCATTGAAATCAACGTTCTCAAAAGAGAAGTGATATTCCCCGCCCCTTAACAGCTTTTTGACTTTTAACCTCATTTTATACCTCCATTTAGCTTTTATTGGTGGTTGTTTATTTGAATCTTGAGACTCGATTCGTCGAGCCTTACGGAAGCCCAATAGATCGGGCAACTACATATTGTTTTTCTTTAACATCCGCCTTCGTTTAAGTCAGGACTAAATCAAAGGTTTCTTTTATACTCCTCACCCCGGTTATTTTAATGTTGAATCGTTGATTCAGAGTCTTTAAGTTTCCTTGCGGGATGATACAGTTTTCAAATCCTAATTTTTCCGCTTCCTTTATTCTCCTTTCTATCTGGTTTACCGCACGCACCTCTCCTCCCAATCCCACCTCACCCACCAAAACAGATTTATTATCCGCTGGGACGTCTTTGAAACTGGAGGCGATGGCGACCGTAGTTCCCAAGTCCACTGCTGGTTCTTCGATTTTAACCCCTCCCGCCACGTTGACAAATACATCGAAAGCTCCCAGACTTGTATCTGCCCTTTTTTCTAATATGGCTAAAAGCAAAGCCAATCTCTTGTAATCGATTCCCGAGCACACCCTCTGGGGCATGCCATAACTGGAGGGAGAGACCAAAGCCTGCAATTCCAGTAGCAGAGGTCTGGTTCCCTCCAGAGTACACACAACCACAGAGCCGGAGATGTTTTGGGCCCTTTCGGAGAGGAACAAAAGCGAAGGATTCTCCACCTGATGCAGTCCGTTCTCCTGCATCTGAAAGATTCCAATTTCATTGGTTGAACCAAAACGATTCTTCACCGTCCTCAAAATTCGATAAATATGATTTTTCTCGCCTTCAAAATAGAGGACTGTATCCACCATATGTTCCAAAACTTTTGGTCCAGCAATGGAACCATCCTTGGTCACATGCCCCACCAGGAAAACTGAGCTTCCGGTTTCCTTGGCGAAGTTAATTAGAGTATGCGCACATTCTCTGATCTGGCTGATGCTTCCCGGTGTGCTTTCCAGATTTTGAGTGTAAGTTGTCTGGATTGAATCGATCACCACCGTAAAGGGAATATCTTGTCTTAGAATTTCTAAAATCAAATCGAGGTTGGTTTCGGTCAAAATCTCGATCTTATCCGGGATGATTTTTAGCCTTTCTGCCCGGAGTTTAATTTGTTTCAACGACTCCTCACCGGTGATATACAAAACCTTGTGATAACCCGAGGCGATCTTTTCTGATATTTGCAGAAGCAGGGTCGATTTGCCGATTCCTGGATCTCCACCCACCAGGATAACCGATCCCTTGACAATTCCTCCTCCCACTACCCGATCAAACTCTTTTAAGCCCGTTTTGACTCGATCTTCGTCCTGGACATTCACCTCACCTAAGGGTGTGGGAGCAATTTTTTGCTTGGCATAAGTTTTCTTATGCTTGGTCACCCTCTCTTCGGTCATGCTGTTCCAGGTGCCGCAATCCGGACATTTTCCCACCCAGCGTAAGGAGTGATGACCACAGGCTTGACAGATGTAGATGGTTTTGGTTTTATTTGGAGTCAACATACTATTCTTCGTCCGCGGTCCGCCGTCCGCGGACCGCGGCAATTCACTCAAGTTTCTTCCTTAATGTTTGTAACTTAGCGAACATTTTTTCACCAAAAACATAAGCTTCATTAAAAGCCTTCTCGTCAACATATTTCCTTCGTTTTGCTAAATGCAGACAACCAATAACCTCTATCAGAGACCTGATGGCGATTCCGATAAAGCGGTGAAACTCCCTATCGGATTGACTGGTGGAACCTTCTGCAATATTTAATGAAATCGAAGTGGATGCTCTTAGCGTTTGAGATGTTAAGTTATATTGTTCTTTTGCTGGAAATTTTCTACTGATTTCGTACATCTTATCCGAATACTCTAATGACAACTGCCACACTTTCAATTTTTCAAATTTAAAAGCCACTTATTCCTCCTATGCTTTTTGGCTTAGCCGCGGACGGCGGACGGCCGACCGTGGACGTAATTAGGTTTTGCTGCGCACGGCGGTCGGCGGACATCTTTACAAAGCTGGTATCGGACCCTGGGCGCTTCCTTCGATGAACTGTCTAACTACTGGATGATCAGTGTTCTTGGTTTCCTCTGGGGTTCCCACAAAGATGATCTTTCCATCATATAACATGGCGATCCGATCCGCAATTTTATAGGCTGAAACTATATCGTGAGTGACTGCGATAGAGGTGATGGAGAGCGTGTTTCGGCAGCTAATGATGAGCTCATTTATTACATCTGCCATGATCGGATCTATGCCGGTGGTCGGCTCGTCGTAGAGAACATACTCCGGATCCATGGCGATGGCTCGAGCCAATCCCACCCTCTTTTTCATTCCTCCGGAAAGCTCAGCCGGCTTTTTCTCTTCAATCCCGGAGAGACCCACCAATCTTAAAGTCGTCTTTACCTTCTTTTTTATTTCCACCTCTGGCATTTTGGTATGCTCCCTTAAGCCCAGTCCTACGTTTTCATCCACGGTCATGGAATCAAACAGGGCGGAAGCTTGAAAAAGCATTCCGAATTTCTGCCTAAGTTTATTCAATTGGCCATCATTATACGAGGTGATATCTTCGCCATCCACCAGTATCTTTCCCCGGTCAGGTTTCAGAAGCCCGATGATGTGTTTCAAAAGGACACTTTTCCCACAGCCGCTTCTTCCAATGATCACCGTGGTCTCGCCTTTTTGAATAGTCAGATCCACACCCTTTAATACCTCGTTTTCTCCAAAGTTTTTGTGAACATCTTTGATTTCTATCATAATTCAGGACTGATGATTAATGAAGAATGGCATATCCCAGGTCACCAAAAATTCCTCAGCCAAAGAGAATCGAAGCCACCACGTAATCGGAGATCAAGATCAACCCCGATGATATAACCACTGCCCTGGTGGCCGATCTTCCTACTCCTTCTGCTCCACCTGTGGTTTTGAACCCCTGATAGCAGCCGATGACAGAGATTATACTGCCAAAGACGAAAGCCTTTAGGAGTCCGGTGGTCAAATCCATCATT
>Ga0209636_10007523_pt1 | contig 11099 bp, 5 predicted proteins | sample DeeMarSWOR152_54_FD_187464 | JGI IMG/M metagenome (GOLD analysis project Ga0209636, IMG submission 187464) | Marine sediment microbial communities from White Oak River estuary, North Carolina - WOR-1-52-54 (SPAdes) (version 2) | ecosystem: Environmental > Aquatic > Marine > Intertidal zone >... | reverse complement strand
ATACGCCTGAAAACGTCTCCGCCACTCTGAACCCCCCGGTGGTTACGCCTCCGCCTGATGGCACAGTCAACTCAACCCTAACTGTTTCAGTGGGATCGACAGCAACACCTGGAAACTACACATTAACGGTGCTGGGGCAGAGCGGGAAGATACTCCGCAACGTGGATGTTGCCGTAGAGATTACCTTGTTAGGCGCCCTCTGCCAACCTGCCTGGGTCTTCTCCTCGTCCCCTGTATCGACGGGGGATTGGGAAATTTATTGCCGAACGTCCTCCGACTATGGCGCCAATTGGTCGGAGATACTTCCGCTGACCCATAACATTGTTGATGACTTGAGTCCCTCAATGATACAGCTGGCCAACGGCACGATCTGCGTCTTCTGGCAGCAAGTGATTGTCGCGGGGAATGAGGACATCGTCTACACGTCTTCTGTAGACAACGGCACCTCGTGGTCCATTCCCACGCCGCTCGTCACGGACCTGGACGTTGACTCCGCTCCCTCCGCCACCCAAACGAGGGACGGCACGATCTGGGTGACGTGGGCGTCAGAACGGGCTGGTAATTGGGAGATCTACTACAAATACCACGACGGAGTGGTGTGGTCAGGTGATGAGCGGTTGACCACGAGTTCCGGGCGGATCGACACGCGGCCCTCCGTCTTGGCGACGGTGGATGGGAAGATCTGGATCTTCTGGACGTCACGTGACGCATCTCATGTATCGGAATGTGACGACATCTACTACGTATATTCCGTCGACGGCGGATCCACCTGGTCAGATGAAACTCCGTTCACGACGAACGAAAATAATGATCAGTGGCCATCCACCACGCAGACCCGTGATGTCAAGATCTGGGTCGTGTGGGCATCGAACCGAACCGGCAACGACGACCTCTATTGCAGAACGTCACTGCCAGGTGACATAACCGGTCCCACCAATGAGCCTGACGGATCTGTTGACGACTACGACCTCGCCTTCGTAAGCAACGCCTACGGAGACAAAGAAGGAGACCCTGGCTGGAACGAAAACAAGATCGCCGACCTAACCGGACCTGAAGACCCGCCGACCAGTCGACAGTTCCCACCCGACGGAATCATTGACATCTACGACCTCGCAATCTTTGGCAAGAACTATGGTGAAACCTGACTGAGAATGCATTGAAGGAAACTGATCTCTTTAGCCTCACGGATTGTCCTAATCTAGTCGCAGACTGCTCCTTATCGTATCTCTAGATGAGCCAAGGATGTACAGATACATTTAAATAGTTTTGCCACTGACAAAAAGTGCACTGAATCTGAACTTAGTCGGAGGAGGAGAGTATGAGAAGCACGAAGAGTTTTTTGTTACTTCTAATAGTGATCTCTGCTATAGCGTTGGCACGAGTTACCGTTGCTGACTCAACCGCCAGAGTCTACCTTCACCCGGAGACAAGCTATGCAGCTGTAGGTGAGTCGGTCACAGTTGACATAAACGTCGCTGATGTTGAAAATCTACACACCTGGCAGGTTAAGATCAGCTTCGACCCTGAAGTCATCCAGTTCGTCGACGTTACTGAAGGCGATTTTCTAGAGGACCAACCCGAAGGAACATGGACGACCACTCCGAAAGTTAACAACACTGCGGGCACAGCGATGTTTGCCTGGTACACTCAAGGCCAATACCAGGGAGTCGGTGGCGACGGGTGGCTGGGAACGGTAGAGTTCCTTGTCTTAACAAAGGGGGAATCCATCTTGAACATCACCCAAGCAAGCACCTACCTACTTGAAATGGCTCCATTTGGAGGAGGATACGTCCCCCAAAAGATTCCTTGTACCTTCGAAAACGGGTACCTAAACAGTATGGTCGCTTTACCTGTGGCTGAATTCACCTATTCTCCTGAGAAACCGGAGAAGAACGAGCTGGTTACCTTCAATGCCTCAGCCAGTCAAGATGAAGACGGCTACATAGTAAGCTACGAATGGGACTTCGGAGATGAGACACCAACTGTCACCGAGACTGATCCAATCGTTAACCACACCTACACAACGTCTGGAGCAAAGGCAATCACTCTAAACGTCACTGACGACATGGGGCTTTCAAGCGTCAAGACCTTGGAAGCATGGGTTAGGTTCCCCCACGACCTAGCTGTTACCAACATCGAAGTTTCCAGCACCGAGGTAGTAACGGGAGAAACAGTGTCCATCGACGTAGCTGTCACAAACCTAGGAGAAGAAACAGAGTCATTCGACGTCATCGTTTACTATGGCGACACAGAGCTTGATGCAGAGCCTGTGACTGATCTAGCACCAGACGCCACCACAACCGTGACCTTCAGCTGGGATACAGCAGAAATCTCTCCCGATGATTATACAATTAGCGCTGAAGCTGATCTTGAGAGTGACGGCTATCTCGATGATAATGTTCTGGCTGCCGGAACTGTCACAGTGAATCTACCTGGCGAGGAGTTCCCTTGGACGCTGGTCATTGCAGCCGTCATCATAGTTGCAGTTATAGCCATTGGAGCATTCCTTTTGATGAGGCGAGGTGCCTCATAGGCATAGAGAAACCGTACATGACTTCTCTTCAATACTAGTCTAGCCTTAGGCTTGACTGCAAGCACACGTGCAGGCGATAGTTCGAAGCATCCATCTCTACAGAATGAATCATTTGCTTAAGATAAGACAAGCTTTAAAGACCTGAACACGTAAAAATATGACGGGCCAAAAGAGAGAGTGAGGGCTTCATGAAGAAACGACGCTCACTTGATGTAAGGAAAGTGTCTCTGACATGCTTTTTCGTACTACTCTTAGCCATGGGTGCGACAGGTGCTTTTTTCGCTGATCTTCTTCCCCTTGTTGAGGCTGCTTCACCAGTCTTATATATCGAGCCCCTTGTCACCCATGGAAATCCTGGTGGTGCCTACATCACCATTCAGCTAAAGATCGAAGAGGTTGTAGACCTTTACCAATGGAATTTGAGGATAAAGAAGCCGCTTGGCCCGCTGTCTCCACTGTACGCCGAGGAGGGGCCGTTCCTAGGTGGGGGAGGCGCGCGTGACACAGAGTTCTCGTATGTGCTTCACGCAGACAACCTGGCTATTGTCAACAACCTCGTCGGGGTGGTGCCGGGCGTCAGTGGTGACGGAACCCTTGCAACCATCACGTTCCAGGTGATCGACACTGGAAGATGCACCATAAAACCATACGACACTGAACTCTGGGGCATTGATACGGGGCCCCCACCAGAAATTCATGAAATCGATCATACCGTGGGGAGCAGCAAATTCTACACAACCTATCCCGTGGCGGTGGAGATAACCGACGAGCCCTACAGCAACTACTTCTACACGCCGAACCCCACCCAGACGGGGCATCCCCTGGTGGGCGAGCCGTTAACCTTCAACGCTTCAGCCTGCTATGATCCCGACCAATCCTACAAAGGACAGACGGGCTCCGGCATCGTCAGTTACGAGTGGGATTTCGGCGACGGAAACGTCACTACCGTGGCTGAGCCCGTTATCACCCACAGCTATGCCGAGAACCGCACTCATATGGGCAGTCTGATGGTGACCGATGACGACGGGGAGACCGACACCGAAATCTTCAGCGTCGATGTGCGGCTTCACGACATTAACATACTCGATGTGACGGCAACCCCTGCCGCGGTGCTTCCCGGCGGGATCGTGGACATAAACGTCACCATTTTGAATGAAGGCAGCATGAGGGCCTACTTCAACGTTTCCGTCGCCTACGATGAGAGCCTGATCGAGATGATGGTCTTCAAGCAGGTGTGGCTGAATCCGCAGAGTGGGGTGCCGTCGATTCACCCCTTTCTGGAGCCGGGAGAGAACGCGACGATGAGCTGGAATCCTGACCCTACGAGCATCGAGTTCATGCCTCTCTCGTGGAACACGACAGGCGTCGCGCCGGGGACCTACACGATAACGGCGCACGCGTTCCTTGTTGATCAAGCCCACACAGACGAAGCCTTGGTTGACATCGAGGAGGACCTGGACGACAACACCTTTATCGACTGTGAGGCTAAAATACTCGGCCCTAACATAGCCGTCACCAACGTTGTGGCACATCCAACCAACGTAGTAGGTGGCGACATCGTATACATCGACGTGACTGTTACCAATGAGGGCGGCTTCACCGAAACCTCAATCGAAGTCACCCCTTACTACGACGGAACAGCTGCCGCTTCCAAAGAGACTGTACCTAGTCTAGCTAAAGGGGCCAGCGATACCCTCGAGTTCGAGTGGAACACAACAGACGTCCCTAAAGGCACATACACGATAAGCGCGGAAGCCAGCGTTGTTCCCGATGAAACCGACATCGAAGACAACACGTACATCGACGGAACGGTCACAATCATGCGCGTGCATCCTGTTGCTTCTTTCACGTATTCACCTAGCGAACCGTTTGTGGGTGACACCGTCACATTCAATGCCTCCGCAAGTATCGACCCAGATGGGTACATAGTCAACTATGATTGGAGCTTTGGAGATGGAACCTCCGATACCGACATGGTCGTAACTCACGCTTACCCCGCCGAGGGAGTCTACACCATAGCGCTAACAGTCATAGACAACGATGGGCTGTCTAACATCGCCACAGCCAATATAACAGTGCGTCATCGTGTTCTGTCGATTCAGCTTTCAGGCGAACACGACTATCTGCTTATGGAAGCAGTGAAGATAAGAGTGGCGGCACTTGTGACGGACCCTGCAACTATGGAATCAGTTTCAGCTGCAGATGTAGCCATAGACATCTATGATCCAGAAGGGAATCTATGGTTTTCTGGTAATATGACAGAGAGACTTTTGGGAACTGGTATCTACGAATGGAACAGCACCAAAACAATAAGGGAGTTGATGGCGAGGCGTTTGCTATCCAAAGGGGTCTACCTCGTCCATGCTCAGGCTTCCTACAGAGGAGGACCAATAGCAACAGGCATCCTGGAGTTTCACATAGACCCACCACTAGACGAACCTATCCAATTGCACACGATTCTATTGTTTGTCACGGCAGGGGCCTTAGTCAGCATCTTTCCAGTTTGGAACCTAGCTCATAGAAGACACGCCAAGAAGCACCACTTGCAATAAACAACCACGCAGCCTTCTCAATCCTCCCTCCTTTTTTTGCTTAGGACAAATATATCAAATGCAAACACTTGATGAAAGCCTATCCAAATCTGACATCCCATCAAAAAGTCTGTTAGTCCTTATAGTAAAGGCATCTTGCGAGCCTTTCAAATAGCTTCTCATTCGCTGATTTGCCTGGATACCCTTGGATTAGCTGTTCACAACATCAGCAATTGACTATTCCAAGGAGCCTCAAGAGGAGTGAGAGTCATCGCTACTAGCCCAGCTAGGTTTTGCCAAATCCTTGCTCATCCTTGCTATGCCCAACCCAACCATCCAATCCTCAGCATATTCGGAGCCCATTTGAATCATACTGACGACCCGTGTCTACAACTGCGCACACACGCGCAACGCCCAGAATAAGCCCCCCGCCCCGTCTATACAAGAAAACAGAGACCAAAGGCTATGTCACTGAAAGAACCTCTGAAATATCCTCAAAACCTATGGGACCTTCTCGCAGAACCTTCGGCATATCTATGGTTAGGTCAACCACCGTTGAGGACACGCCGAGAGGTGTACGTCCACCATCAAGTATCACATTCACTTCCTCTCCTAGCTGCTCAGCAGCCTCAGAGGCAGTCCGCGGTGGTTTCTGCCCTGTCTTGTTGGCACTGGTTCCTACGAGAAGACCGTCTGATAGACGAATTAGTTGAATTGCTACGTCATGCTTCGGGACCCTCACGCCCACTGACTCTAAATCGTTTGTGACGATGTCTGGGAGGGCTGGCTTCTTAGGAACTATTAGGGTGAGAGGTCCCGGCCAGAACTTCGCAGCGATCTTTCGAGCAATATTAGGCATATGAGCTATTTTTTCGATGTCAGCGATAGAACACGAGAGAATTGGCAGCGGCTTCTTCCTATCACCCTTCATCCTAAAGACTCGTTTCACCGCGTTCACGTTGAAAGGATCGCAGCCCAGTCCATAAACGGTGTCGGTAGGATACGCAACAAGCCCCCCATTTCTCACAGTCTGTGAGGCAACCCGGATATTTTCAGGAGTCGCTTTTAGGATCCGCATCTTTCTCTTTCGTATCGAGTAGAAAAGATGAATATTAATGTCATTCTTCGGTTTTTCTGGGAAGAAAGAGGCTACTTAAAACAGAGATTCAAAGCATTGTGGTGATATCTCGCACGAAATCCCTTTCTTTTTGTGTCTTCCTCTCTGTGCAACAACGCCGAGGTTTTTGAGGTTATTAGCGACCTGAAAAAATGCTGTTGCCTCATTGTTTCTTCTAACTGGAATGAAATGTTTTGGGTTTCTTCACGATGGCTTTGCATGAGTAGGTGTCTATTAATGGTGCTATAGCTATGAATGCTTTTTCCATGGTTACTCTGGTGAATCTGTTCTGTTCCAGAATTCTTTTTATGCGGTCTATATGAGAGTATCGCCCGATTTTCGGAGCGATTTTCCACACAAAATATGCTATGCCCGAAGTTATTCGGCTTCTTGTGAATGCGTCAACCAGGTATAACAAACCATCAGGCTTTAATACACGAGCGAAATCTTCGATTGCTTTATGTATGCCTAAGTGTTGTGTTGTTTCGTGGACGACTCCTACGCAGACCACTGCATCAAACGTGCAGGCTTTAAATGGTAATGTTCCTTCAATACCGGCTCCAATGAAACGCACAGAGGGTTCCACGCTTTTTGCATATCTAATCGCATCCTTGTCTATGTCGACACCAATGAATTCTCCATCTAACCCCCACCGCCTGTACTCCATGAGTTGTCTGCCGTATCCACATCCAGCGTCTAGCACACGAGGCTCTTCTGAGGACACTAACCTCTGCTCAACTATTCTGAAGTATTTTTCCTTCAATTTCTCTATATAGGAAGATATCTTTGGGTCCCGAAGTCCGTGCCTAACAACTCGCGTTGGGCTTATGCGCCTTAGTGTCTCTTTGACATCTCTTTCCTCAACAATTCTGGTTCCTCTTCTCTTCGCATGCTTAATAGAAAGAAATTTCAGAAAATGTTCTATATTTTGGATAATATCTTTTCGATGGCTATCACCTATCTTAAACCCTAACTCATCTATCTTCCCGTTTACTGCCTTCACAAAAGCTTGAACAAGTTTTTCAGCTTCCCGGCTAAACCTGAAAGCCAACCCTTATTCACCCAACCAACAACTGTCATATTTGACTTATATCTTGCACAGAAATTCTACATGGGCAAACATCCACGGCAAGCATGCGCGCTCGGGTGTTGTTGTTTCTGAAGGGCAAAAAATAGGAACACACACTTGTCGTCTTCTCTGTAATCTTTGCGACGACGACAACCGAGGCTGTTAAGCGTTCGTCTTGCTCTTATGGGACACACCCTCTATGGATGCATTCAATAATAACTTGAGACGGAGATTCCTTCAGAGCAACCTCTTGAGCACCTCACTATACCGTGTATAGACCATAGAACAATTCTCATCCGAGAACGCTATCAGCATGGAGCGGCTTATGCAAGTTTTATGTCAACTCGGTGAAGGCTCTACATTACTCTCCTACATTTCTAGCATAAAAAAGGCTCAACCTACTTGGAGCTATTAAGGAAAGCTATAGTGAATTACCACTTTCGGTATTAGAGGGATAACATAACGCGTTAAATAGATCGAAGATCACCTCTGGTTGCTTTCTCTCCCACTAATCTCTGGTGACCTCGATGGGAAAAAGACACCGTCTGGAAATCATGGCGCGGATACTGAGTTTATGCAAGGAACCGCAGATCAAGACAAGAATTATGTATGGAACGAATCTGTCTTGGAGAATGCTTCTGCGGTATCTTGCTCTACTGCAATCAATAGGACTCGTGGAAGTCCACTACAGTCCAACAAAATATCTGACAACCCAAAAGGGCCTGGACTTCCTGAAGAAATGGCAAGAGCTAACGAAACTCCTCTGACTCCCCTCTTCAAGCAGACGACAAACCGAGGGGTGTTGTAACCACCAGATGCGAAGCGTAAGAAAGCAGTCAACAACATCGAACAAGATGCGGCAGTGGTTACCAAAAGAGAAGCCACAGAAAGACAACAGTGCTGCTGCCGTGCGTTCGAATTCCACCCCCCGCGCCAGGTAAGTGCAGGAAAGTGTAGGTTCGAGTTTCCAGAATAATTTACATTAGATCATCTGAAGCTAACTCCAAAAAGGCGTCTTCTTCTTGTATTCTTGGATTTGGTTCATAAACTCTCATGATAATTCCGTCAGAAGATACATCAAACAAAGCAGTGACGAGTGTACAAATCCTCATGCGTCTATCAACCCTCATAATGCTATATGGCTTGGCTTCTAAGCTTGAAAGGATATCGAGTGCTGCTTGAGGTGTTTTTTCCTTAACCTTTCGTAGCAATTTAGATCCGGCCTTGTATCTGGATATGCTGGATCTCAGCAACAATTCATCCTTCTTCAGGCCACTCAATTCTCTCGAAACATAATGGTTCGCGTGTATGAATTTGTCTACAACTTCTGTTATGCAATGTCTCTGAGAAGTCGTCTCGATGTTCATTGCCCTTTTTTCCTTTCGGGGCACAATGTTGAAGCTTCCGCCAGAAGCTCTTTCCTTAAACAGCGTCCTCGTAGTCGCATCCTTCGCGTTCTTTGCTTCTAACTGGAATCGATCGACCAAATGACGTGGACAACCTATTCTTGCGTCGGGTGTAGGCATGGCATTGTTGGTCATCACTAGCCCATACGCGTTAAAAGCAAATGAATTACCAGGGATCATCCCCGGATAGCAAAAGCTTATGAAAGGCGTTCCAACCTCGGGATGGACTTTTAGTAAGCAGCAATTGCCCAAGTTCTCTTTAGTATTATCCTCGTTGTGACCAAGTATTATCCTGTGCGAGCCTCTAAAGATTACTGTGGTACAGCCTTTTCTACGGAAATCATATTTGCAATTCATCAGCAAAATATCCGTCAAACCCGAATCAGAACCACGGGCGATTCCCCTTATCTCCTCTATGTACTGAGGAAAAAATCTCTCTCCAAATTCCGCAAGTTTTTGAAGTCTCGGATACTTCCTTTCCGCTCTTCTTAAGGACTTACGCTCCCTACTCTTCTCCAAGAAATCGACAATTTGAGGCTTAAGCGTTTTGCCGATCTGAAAACCAATCTCGTAATTATCTCCACCAACCGAATGAACAGGAAGGATCACGCCCTTCGCCATGCCAGTTCCTCGCCTTCGATAGAACAATTAGCAATTCTGATAACAAAAGCGTTATTGCCAATTCACTCTTACGGAGCAACTTCAGCCATGACCGAACGTATCCATCTATTCAAATCAAGCATATAGCTAGCTAGAACTAGATTGCTTGCCCAAACTACATGAACTCCTCAAATCGAATCCACAACTCTCCGAACCTCTGCTGGGCGTAGATGACAACAAAGACTTTTCATCCAAAGACTGCTTTGAAGGCAACCATCATAAGAGAATCTGCTTAAAGCTTTTCTGCTTTTCCAGCTGTTCTATAATGATTGGGTGTAGAAACGCTTAAAAGGGGACTATATGTTTCAGACTAAATTCGATTAGAGGAACTATGGCCGCAAAGGAGGTGAAAATCCGTGGAGGAAGAGGAGGAATGGGAGGAGGAAGAGGAGGAAGAAGAGGAATGGGAAGAAGAAGAATGGTAGCTGATGCGTGAAGCGCTTCAACTTTGCTTTTTTTTGTAGCTTTTCTTAGTTCATAGAGATTCAAGTTTATTACTCACGTTTCCACTTTACACTGAAAGTGAACTGAAGAGACATGGTTCGAGTAGCTGTTCTTGATGAGGATCGATGTAGGCCGAAACGTTGTGACAGGGCGTGCTATCGCTTTTGTCCCAAGGTAAGAAGTAATGTAGAAGCGATTCGATTTGAGGATGATAGACCACTTGTTGTTGAGGCCCTGTGCGTAGGTTGCGGCATCTGTGTGAAGAAGTGCCCTTTCAACGCGTTATCAATTGTCAACCTCCCAGATGAGCTCGAGGAGGAGTGCAGCCACAGGTTCGGTGCAAACGCCTTCAAACTCTTCCGCCTGCCCATACCCTCATCAGGCGTCGTGCTAGGTCTCCTTGGACAAAACGGGATTGGGAAGACCACCGCTCTAAATATTCTTTCAGGGGAGACTAAGTTAAATCTTGGAAAATATGAAGAACCTCCGGATTGGTCAGAGACAATCCAGCACTTCAGAGGTTCAATTCTTCAAGAATACTTTCAGAGGCTAAGTGATAATGAGCTCACTATCGTGCATAAGCCTCAATATGTAGATAAGATCCCACGCGCGGTCTCGGGTGAGGTTGGAGCGCTTCTGGAAAACGTCGATGAACGAGGCAAGTTGGATACTCTTGCAGAACAGCTTCAGCTCAAAACCGTCTGGGACAGGACTTTGGACGTTCTAAGCGGCGGCGAGCTACAGCGGGTTTCCATCGCCGCCACGATCTGCCATGAGGCAGATGTCTATCTCTTTGATGAACCGTCGAGCTACTTGGACGTTAAGCAGCGTCTCCAAGCGGCTAGAGCGGTACGAAGCCTAAAGAAAGACGAAAAAACTGTGGTTGTGGCGGAACATGACTTGGCGATCCTAGACTATTTGTCTGACAGTATCTGCGTTTTCTATGGTAGCCCAAGAGTCTATGGCATCGTATCCCACGTTCAGGGTGTGAGAGTTGGGATCAACATCTACCTGCAAGGTTTCATCCCTGATGAAAATGTTCGTTTCAGGGATGCCCCAATCATCTTCCACGTGAAGCCTCCCACAGCGAGCCGTGAAGCTGGTGAGACTCTGTTGAGGTGGGACGGAATGAAGAAGTCCTTTGACGGATTTGAGCTTTCGGTGGTGCCTGGAGACGCAAGACAAGGTGAGGTTGTCGGGATTTTGGGGCCTAATGGGATTGGGAAGACAACATTTGTGAGATTGCTTGCTGGAATCGAGAAGCCCGACAGGGCGCGTGTAGCACAATCTGAACTCACAGTAAGCTATAAGCCCCAGTATATCTCGGCAGAGTACGAGG
>Ga0209636_10007522_pt1 | contig 11101 bp, 12 predicted proteins | sample DeeMarSWOR152_54_FD_187464 | JGI IMG/M metagenome (GOLD analysis project Ga0209636, IMG submission 187464) | Marine sediment microbial communities from White Oak River estuary, North Carolina - WOR-1-52-54 (SPAdes) (version 2) | ecosystem: Environmental > Aquatic > Marine > Intertidal zone >... | reverse complement strand
TTATTTTTGAGCAAGCGCTTAGAATAAAAAAGGATGCTAATCTGGCATTAGAAAATGATACAATCAAAATCGGTCCTCTTGTGAGGGAAGAAGCCGAAGAGATGGGTAAAGGCAGAGCGGTTGTCACAATAACGGACAAGAGAATGGACATATCGGATGTTTCAGGAATCGATGTAACAGTTGACGAGGTTGCTGTTCATAAAACAAAGACAGGGTGGGTCATTTTATCTGACGAGGAACAGACATTTGATTTAATCGAGCTTCAAACAACAGAGAAACTGCTTGCCGACTCCACCGTGGATGCCGGAATTTATACGGAGATCAGATTAAGCATTAAAAACGCAACCGTGACCATAAACGATACCATAAGAAATGTTACTGTTCCCCCGTCAAAGTTAATGCTGAAAGGTAACTTTGAAATTAAGGAAAATGAAATATCATATGCTAAGATCGATTTTGAAGCAAACAAATCCTTTGTGATAACCGGTGAAGAGAGAATTATGATGAATCCCGTGATAAAGCTGGAGACGATGGTCGGAGTTGACGTGGATGTGAAAGACGATGATACGGTCGAGTTAGTGGAAGAAGGAAATCTTTCTGACGAAGTGGAAATCGAGTTGGATGAAGAAGGAAAAGAAAGTAAAAGAAATAGAACTGAGAGGGGGTGCAAGGCAAGTTGTAGAGGAATCTGTGACATGGACAACTGTAGAGAAAATTGCAGTGCAAAAGCAAACGAATTGGAGGCGGCATGCATGTCCAATTCAAGCGAAGATTGCAAAATACAGTGCGGGAGCATTGGCATAACAAGTGAAATATGCGATAAATCCTGTGAAGAAAATACAGTCGGATTATGTATGAAGGAATTCAGAGAAATGTGCGAGGATGCCTGCGGGGAGCAATACGGGGTGTGTGTTTCGGAATGTGAAGCATCTTGTTAGTTGATCATAAACGCGTCAGGATATGCCGAACACCATAACAAGGATCACAAGCATAAACAAAGGCATGGCGATAACCCCCCATATTAAGGGGCTCCATTTCATGACTGCGGCACCATCCAGCGGCGGAAGCGGGAGCATATTAAAGGCCGCAAGTATCAGATTTACCAGAACGCCGTAAAGGCATAACGTTGTTAAAAACCCATCAGTACCCGGGAATAATGCCGCACTTATTATGAAGCCGATAAGGAAAATTATGATCAGGAGTATATTCGTAACCGGTCCTGTGAGAGAAATGATCCCGTCCTCTTTCTTTGACAGGTGTCTCCCGGTGATATAAACCGCCCCCGGGGCAGCAAAAATAAGGTGACCCATGGTTATTATCGGCAAAATTAACGCGAACATCAAACCTTCCACCCACATTCTGTACTCTGCCCAGAGCCCGTATCTCCGAGCCGTGAATTTATGTGCCAACTCGTGAAGAACAAAAGCGGTGCAGACTATGATAAATGACTGCACCAGCGGCAGCATGTTCCCCTCAAACAAGTATGCTATATCCCCTGCAAATAAAAATGAAAATGCGATTGACATCACCCCGACGGAAATTGCCAGCTCCGTGATCTCCCTTTCACTAAATGTGCTTTGCAGTTCACGGGCCCACCCCCTGCCATACCCCGGGGCTCCATACCCCCCGGGGGCTAATTTCTCTTCGGTAAGGTCTATCTCATCCGGCCAATCCATATTAATTTTATTATCTGAATTGGGCATAAAAGAAAATAAACTAAATCCTGGCATCCTCAACCTTCTTCCCATTCTCCAATTTGATCAAATGATCATAAACCCCTTTAAAGTCCTCATGCTCAGGGGATGCAATCAAAACCGTCTTTTTACCTTTAAGGAATTTTATAATGTTCAATACTCCCTCCCTGGATTCCAAATCAAGAGCTGCTGTTGGCTCATCCAGCAGGACGATATCCGGGTTATGAAGCAGGGAGACGGCAATATCAAGTCTCTTCTTTGTGCCGTATGACAGATCCCCGGTATATCGGTCCAGCCAGCGATCTATTTTTGTGTTTCTTACTAATTTATCCGTCCACGGGTCATTCCCCTTCCCCCCGTACATACCCTTAAAAAATTTTATGTTTTCTGCGACGCTCAGGTCATCGCACAATCTCGGGACTTGATAGGAGTATCCAATGTCGGCATCATCGGGCAGAATAACCTTTCCTTTTGTTTGCTTTACCGTACCTGAGATTATATTCAGCAGCAGCGTCTTCCCGGCACCATTTGGTCCGGTGATGCAGCATACCTCTCCCGCGGGTATTTCCATGGATACATCATCCAGAACGGTCTTTCCCCCATAAACTTTCGTTACCCCTTTTACAGTGATCATTTTAATAGAGCATACATAACAATCCAGATAACTAAAACCGCTGCGATCCCGATAAGAGTCACGGTTATAGAGAGTTTTTCGCTATCCTTTAATCCCATTTTTTTCTTAATTAATTATTAATTAAATAGTAAAATGAAAGATGCAGAACTAAAGAGATTGATTGAAGCCGCATTATTCATATCCTCACGCCCCCTGACGGTTGAAGAGATTGCAAGGGCAATCGGCTCAGGGAACCTGTCAAGGATCAAGGGGGTTGTATCGGAACTGGAAAATGAGTATAATACCCGGAATTCCGGGATTATGATTCGTGTAAATAACGACAGGAGAACTTGTTTCATGCATGTCTCTGCAGATCTTGAAGAAAAGATAATGCATCTTGCGCCGGAGAAAGAAATGTCTGACGCGATGCTTAAAACCCTGGCTTTTATTGCTTACTCCCAGCCGGTGAGCCAATCAGAGGTTGTCGGGATGCGGGGCAACAGGGCATATCACTACATAAAGAGGCTGCATGAGATGGGATTCATACAGAGTAAAAGACAGGGGAGAACAAAACTTTTAACTCTTGCACAGAAATTTTATGATTATTTCCAGGTGGAGAAGGATGCCCTGGGGGGTTATCGTAAATTCGGGAAGTAATTGTTTTGCCGTTCCATGAGCATACCGGCGAAACATCCGATGTGATTGAAAATCCATAAGATTTGGAGTTGATGTGGGAATTTAAAACTGGAGACCATACGTCTCCATCCCATGCAATCCCCGGAGATTACGGCTGTGTTGGTTCTCGCGATAATTATATTTATTGTTTGTTTGGATAAAATAATTAATATCTAATCTATGAATGATATACCACAAAAATGTATGAAAAAGAACTTATTGCACTTTCAACTTCCGGTGCAAGATATTTAGTAATCGGGGGTATAGCATTGGGCTTAAGTGGATACCCAAGGGCAACATTTGATCTGGACATATTGCCGGAGTTAAGCAAGGGAAATCTGGACAGGATAATAAAGGCATTGGAAAAACTGGGTTATAAACCAAGGAGTCCAATCAATCCGGAAGAGATTAAAGATCCGGAGAAGAGGGAAATGTGGTTTAAAGAAAAAAACATGAGAGTATTTTCATTTTTCAATCCAGAAGAACCAATAAATGCAGTTGATTTGATGATATACCATCCATTAAATTTTGAAGACTGTTTTAAGAGAAGGCAGACGGTGAAATTAAAGGGACATGAAATTTATATATCTTCAATAGAAGATTTACTAAAGTTAAAAAATATTTCTATGAGAAAGCGAGATAAAGGAGATATAGAAGTACTGAAAGAAATGTTGAGAATAAAAAATGAAAGAAAGAAATGATATGGATGAATACATAAAGAGGTTTTCAAAATTACCTGCAGAAAAAATCCTTCAGCACTTGGGGGAGCTAAGGGAATTCTTCTTAAAAAATATGACTGAAGATGGAAAAAAGATTTTTCTCTCGTCAAAAACTAATCGCCTCCACGGGGAATTTTGATTAAATTTATTTGAATCTCTATTATTCGAGGAAGATAATAACCGGGAGCGCTGTGTTGATGTTAGTCTCACAAATTTCAACAGGAGAGGACTGGCACATGTTCCGCCACGATTTAGAGCATACCGGCGAGACGTCTGATGTGATTTAAAACCCGGAGGATTTGGAATTGAAGTGGAAATTTAAGACCGGAAGTGGTGTGAGTTCATCACCCGCAGTATCTGGAAATTACGGCTGTGTTGGTTCTCGTGAAATTATATTTATTGTTTGTTTGGATAAAATAATTAATAATCTCTAATGAGGGTTATGATGGAGAAGGTTAACAGTCGGATATTCAAAAATAGCATAAATTTGAACATTTTGAACATATGGGTTCAGGGAACAGATAGCAAAATGAGAATAAAAAAAGGTTATGATTATGAAGGTAAAAACATTAAATCATTCAAATTTTTGTATTCAAAATATTAAAATAAATTTTCAATAGAGAAAGGATAATGGAAAATAACGAGATCAATACCATCCTGACGAAGGATGAATTAGCAAGGTTGAGGGAAATCCTGGGCAGGGAGCCGAACGCGGTGGAGCTGGGAATGTTCGAGGTCATGTGGAGCGAGCACTGTTCTTATAAGTCCTCAACTTCGGTGCTTAAGTTATTTCCCACGGAAAGTGAAGATGTCATTTTAGGGGTTGGCTATGACGCGGGGGTTGTTAGAATTACGGATAAACTCGGGATCGCGATAAGGATCGAGTCCCACAATCACCCCTCTGCGATTGAACCGGTGGCGGGAGCAGCAACCGGGGTCGGGGGAATAATAAGGGACATTATTTCTGTTGGGGCTCGCCCGATTGCGGTTTTGGATCCTTTAAGGTTTGGGAACCTGGACGATGAGCGCTCTCGCTACCTATTTGAAAATGTGGTTAAAGGGATAGGGGATTACGGTAATTGCCTGGGGGTTCCAACCGTTGGCGGGGAGGTTGAGTTTGACGATTCTTTCAGGGGGAACCCACTGGTTAATGTGGTCGGGATCGGCTTGGTGGAGATCGGTAAGGAGGTATTTGCAACAGCAAAAGATGCTGGGGATTCCATAATACTGGTAGGAAGCTCTACAGGAAGAGACGGCATACACGGGGTGAGTTTTGCTTCAGAGGAATTGACATCCGAATCCGAGGAAGACCGCCCCGCGGTGCAGATAGGAGACCCTTTCACTGAAAAACTGCTCATAGAGGCGACGATGGAGATCGTTGGAACAGGATGCGTTGTGGGATGCAAGGACCTTGGCGGAGGGGGGCTTACCTGCGCGGTTTCCGAGACGGTAAGCAGGGGCGGAAAAGGTGCAAGGATAAATATATCTTTAGTTCATCAAAGAGAGGAGGATATGACCCCCTATGAGATCATGCTTTCCGAATCGCAGGAGAGGATGCTGTTTGTGATCAAGAAAGGTTTTGAAGATAAGGTTTTTGAAATATGCGATAAGTATGATCTAAACGCTGTCAGGATCGGGGAGGTAACCGACGATAAAACACTTAAAATAGAATTTGACGGCAAAGCGGCGGCGGAAATGCCTGCCTGCGCGCTGGCGGAGGGTCTTGGAATTGAAAGGGAGGAAAAGGAGGTTGAAAGGGAAAGAGAAGTATCATTAGAGGAGCCGGAGGATTATAATGCGGTCCTGTTAAAACTTCTTTCGTCCCCGAATATAGCATCGAAGAGGTGGGTTTACCGCCAGTATGACCACGAGGTTCAACTGCGAACCACGGTGAAGCCGGGGGACGACGCAGCAGTTCTGAGAATTGATGATGAAATCGGGGTGGCACTTACAACCGACTGCAATTCACGGCATGCAAAATTGAATCCGTACCACGGGGGGGCTGGGGCTGCTGCGGAAGCCTCAAGGAACATAGTTTCAATGGGCGCAGAACCTTTATGTGTGGTGGACTGTTTGAATTTCGGCAATCCCGAGAAGCCGGAGCAGTTCAGGGAGTTTAAAGAAAGCGTGAGGGGAATGGCAGATGCGTTAAAAAGCATTAAAATTCCGGTTGTTGGAGGCAACGTATCATTCTACAACGAAACGGAAGGCAAAGCGGTTAATCCATCCCCTGTTGTCGCTATGGTTGGAAAGTTGAGTATGGATGAGATCACAACGAAAGACTTCAAGAATGCCGGGGACGCCATCATTTTGATCGGCGAAACAAAAAAGGAATTCGGGGGGTCAGAATATTATAATCTCCTCGGCACAGACGGAGGCTTCGCCCCAAGAGTTGACTTTGATTTAATGAGAATAACCAATGATACGATTTTGGAATTAATCAGGAAAAATTTAATCAACGCATGCCATGATTGTTCCAGTGGAGGAATAGGAGTCACGCTGGCAGAGATGCTCGGCGGGTTCGGTGCGGAAATCGCAATTCCGGATTTGCGGGCGGATGAATTTCTGTTTTCAGAATCACATTCAAGATTTATGGTCTGCTGTGATCCGGAAAACTCGGGGGCGGTTCTTGAGTCATGCGGTAAATCAGGGGTAAGGGCGGAAATCATAGGGGTGGTGACAAAAAAAGACCTTATTATCTGCAGAGGCGGCAGGGAACTTGTTAATTTAACGAACAAGGAAATTGATGATGCTCTAAACTCTGTAACTAAAATCATGGAAGGTAAATGATTTTTATTTGTTTTTATTTTATATAATTAAATCAGGGTAAAATTCAATAAACAAAAATGGCAGAGCAAACAGTTGATGTGTTAGTGGACGGCGGGAAAGCATCGGGAGGGCCTCCCCTCGGACCGGCGCTCGGTCCTACGGGAGTTAATGTCGGGGATGTTGTCAATAGGATAAATGAAAAGACAAAGGATTTTGAGGGGATGAAAGTTCCCGTAAAGGTGGTAATAAACCTCGATACAAAGACCTTTGATATAGAAATAGGTACGCCCCCAACATCGGCATTAATAAAAAAGGAGATCGGGTTGGAGAAGGGAACCCAGGACGGCAGCATCGCGGGGGATCTGACATTTGAGCAGCTGGTCAAGGTAGCAAACATGAAAAAGGATGCTCTTCTTGCGAATGATCTAAAATCTGCGGTAAAGGAAGTGGTCGGGACATGTGTTTCGATAGGCGTCAGCATTGAAGGGGTAAAGCCAAAGGATTTATTCGCCGAGATAGAGTCCGGGAAGTATGACGATAAATTAGTTTGATTTATTTTTTGATAATAAATATTAAGATAATGAAACCAAAATCAAAACAGCCAAGAAAGCAGCGAAAATACAGGTATGATGCCCCGCTGCACAGAAGGCATAAGATGGTCGCAGGGCATTTGAGCAAAGAGTTGAAGGGAAAATATAACAGGAGGTCGCTGCCGATCCGGAAGGGCGACAGGGTTAAGGTCGTAAGGGGGCAGTATGAGGGCATAGAAGGGGAGGTACTGAGGGTTGATTTAAGAAAATACAGGATCTATATGGAGGGAGTTTCCGTAAAGAAGACCGACGGCACGGATGTTGAACGCCCCATTGACCCGTCCAATGTCATGATAACGGATTTGTTCCTGGAGGATAAAGAGAGAAGGGAGGTTCTGGAGAAGAAGCTGGAGGAATGACTTATTCCATTCCTCTCGAAATTCCGTATGAAAAAATCACGATTATGCATGCTGCCGTAACCAGAGAATCTATTGTTTACACAATTTCCTCAAAAAATCGATGACTCAATGCATGCTCCTTTACCAGAAGAGCGATGCAGACCCTCATAAAACCAACGCCCATTAATGTTGCAGCAAATATCTTTATAGCCAATATTGGCTCCAACCCAAGTATCATGAACACCCCGAAACGTGCATCGGCATTCTCCGCTAAAAAACAAGGGGCTTTAATGCAAAAGCGCTAAATGACCATGCATCGGCATTTAATTTTAAAAAAAGACAAGAAAATAAAATTCAAACTTCCGCATTACTGCAGCCAATCCTGACACACCTCTTCCCGTAATACTCCCAGACATCTTTATCATAATATGCCCCGCAGTCAATGCATTTAATGATGGTTTTACCTTTAGCGATCAGATAATGGATCCGTTCCTCCGTATAAGGATCGATGGCATCTTCCGGGATTTTTTTGTATTCCTTTTGCTTTACCTTCGAAAATCCTTTCGGTTTCTTCTTCACCTCCGGCGTTTCTCTTTCTCTGCTGCGGTCTTCAAAAACCCAGAGTGGATTCCTGATGAATCTTAAGAGTTTTCCTCTTGACGACTCGGGGATGATAACCAGACCAACAAGCAGCAACCCCAGCCCTATTGAAATAATTGTAAGGTCCCTAAAAATGAAAATGCTCAGCGCAACAATAGCGATCCCTGCAGATATTAAAAGCATGCCTGTTGCTTCTACCACTACCGAAGCATAGTCTCTAACGTGCCTTAACTCATGCCTCATTCTCTCTTCAGACGGGTTTATCACAAGAATAAGTCCGAGCAGCACTAATGCAAACCCCATTAAATTTCTGATAGAAATAATAAATCCTGATATCACGAGAAGATAGCCAAGCAGCACCCTTGCATTGTCTTCCCCAATCTTGATACTCCGCATAATCCTTCTAATTATATCCATCTAATTATTATTAATATAACAACAAATTTTAATAAAGATGATCACACCTCTGCATTACTGCATCCGATCCTGACGCAGATCTTCCCGTAGTGCTCCCACACTTCCTTATCATAATATGCCCCGCAGTCCCTGCATCTTATTATGCTTTTACCCTGGGCGATTAGATCGTGAATTCGTTCTCCTGTATAAGGGTCAATTGCATCTTCCGGGATCTTGGCATATTCCTTTTCCCCTACCCTCGTAAAGCCCTTTGGTTTTTTTCTTGGCATATGTTTTTCTTTTGGAATTTCTAAATATCGTTCGCGTATTCTAAAAAACCTGAAAATATTTTCTCTGTAATGGGAGGGCAGGGTAACTATGCCGAGCACTAATAAACAAACTCCAGCTATAATGAACCAAGTATCCATGGAAATAATCCATATAAGCAGCGTAAGAATCCCCCCCACCATTAGAGCAATTGCCAGAACCAATCTTCTCATCCCGAAAAGATTTCTAATAACACCCATGTGCGGTATTGGCATAAGGATAAAACCAATTAGCAATAATCCGGCACCGATCGCAATAGTTGTGAACTCCCCTGATGAATAAAATAAGAAAGCACCAATGATAGATGTACCAAACCCGCCCGCGATCATGAGCATACCTATCATACCCCTTATAACATCAATAGGCCTGCCGTATCTCCCATCCGATCCAATCTGTTCACGAGTAATATCGGACAACAATCCACTCATGTATAAACCTGCAATTATAGCCAAAGTACCGATTATAATAGTCAAAAGTATCGGTATAAGCATATACTATAACCAGTGCCCCCACCAGTACCAAACCCACACCTATAAAAGGATAAATATCTTCATAATCCCTCATATCCATAATAATTAATGGGGCAAAAAATCTTAATAAAGATGATCACACCTCTGCATTACTGCATCCGATCCTGACGCAGATCTTCCCGTAGTGCTCCCACACTTCCTTATCATAATATGCCCCGCAGTCCCTGCATCTTATTATGCTTTTACCCTGGGCGATTAGATCATGAATATCGTGATGAGTGAAAGGATCGATTGCGTCTTTCGGGATTTTTTTGTATTCCTTTTTCTTTACTCTCGAAAACCCTTTCGGTTTCTTTTTCGGGACGGGTCTTTCTTCCAGTATTTCTCTTTCCCGCCTGTAGCCCCCAGGAGTTCTCAGCTGACGCCCGATGAACCCTATGAGTTTTTCTCTTGAGGACCCGGGGAGGAGAATTAAACCAAGCAGCAGCAATCCAACCCCTATTGGGACGGTCAGGGGGTATTTGAAAATTGTGATGCCAAACACAGTAATGATAACCCCGACCGATATTGAAATCATACCCAGTATCTCTGTTATCATGGAAACATATTCCCTGGACGGATTTAATACAAGAATGATGCCGGTCAGCAGCAGCCCAATCCCTATTACCAGCCACATTATTGAATCCGTGATGTCGAAAATAATACATCCAATAAGCCCGGATACCAAAAGAAAATAACCAAATATTTCTCTCATACCAGCCCCCTCTGCCATATCCTGCTTAATCCATTTGATTATGTTCACCGTGATGATTTTTATGAGGGATAACATAAATGCACGCTATAAGTTATCCACGAACCTTTCCATTCTCTCCAGTGCTTCCTCTATCACTTCTCTTGAAACAGAATAAGAGCATCTGACATATCCTTCGCCGCTTTCTCCGAAGGTGCTGCCCGGCACAACCGCCACACCCCCTTCCTTTAGCAGCCGATTAGCAAATTCTTCGGAGTTAAGACCAAGTTCTTTTATATTAGGGAATACATAAAATGCCCCCTTAGGCATCGCGCACCTTATGCCAGAAATCTTGTTTAGTCCAGAAACCAGCAATCTTCTTCTCCCGTCATATATCTTGATCATATCCCGGACTATGTGCTCAACCCACTCGTCATTAAAGGACCTGATTGCAGCATACTGCGCGATAGAAGGGGCGCATAACATCGCGTACTGGTGGATCTTCATCATTGCCGATATAACCTCGCTGTTGCCGGCAACATACCCCAGACGCCAGCCGGTCATGGAATAAGTCTTTGAGAAGCCGTTTATTGTTATCGTTCTCTTCCCCATCCCGTTAAATGAACCTATACTGTAATGTTTTGCCCCATCATAAATCAAATCTTCATAAATTTCATCTGAGATTACAATAAGGTCGTGTTCTATCGCTATGCCAGCTATGCTTTCCAAATCCCTCTTGCTCAGAACGCTACCCGTCGGATTGTTCGGGGATGCGACTATAATTGCTCTGGTTTTCGGGGTTATCATCTCAAGCACATCTTTCTCTTGGATTCTGAATTCATTTTCCTCCAGCATGGGAACCGGGATCGGGTCGGCATGAGCAAAATAGACGCATGGTTTATAGGAGACGTAACTTGGCTCTGGAACCAGAACCTCATCCCCGGGGTTTAAGATTGCTCTAAATGCCAGATCCAAGGCTTCGGATGTGCCGGAAGTTATGAGTATTTCGTCTTTTGGATCAGCAGCAACACCATTATCTCTTTTTAACTTCTCTGCTATAAACTGCCTTAACTCGAGAATGCCGTAATTTGATGTATAACACGTGTAATCGCTCTCTATCGCTCTGATCCCCTCATCTTTTATCGGCTCGGGGGGGGGAAAATCCGGCTCTCCAACCCCC
>Ga0209636_10007521_pt1 | contig 11101 bp, 8 predicted proteins | sample DeeMarSWOR152_54_FD_187464 | JGI IMG/M metagenome (GOLD analysis project Ga0209636, IMG submission 187464) | Marine sediment microbial communities from White Oak River estuary, North Carolina - WOR-1-52-54 (SPAdes) (version 2) | ecosystem: Environmental > Aquatic > Marine > Intertidal zone >... | reverse complement strand
TAGGGGGCAGGTCATACACAATCACCTTGTCTACATCGAATTTTCTTTCCATTTCTTCTTCGTATCCGCTCGATAACAAATTGGATAAAGTGGTAACCACATCACCAAAAACAAATGACTGTTCTCTTGGATTTAGCCTTTCGATGTCTATCACAAAAATATCACCGCTCTTCATTTTTCTTAATTCACGCCTAAGGCTTTTCTCTTCTTCCTCCTTTTCCCCTGCAACAAATACACCAGTTGTCCCTCGATGAACAAAGTGTCTTAATCTACTTTTAAATTTCAAAACTGTTCCTGAATGGTGGTCTTCCCATGTTGTGGAACTTCGCCCTGGGGCTGGAGTTCTTACTTGAATTTTACTCAGCAAGCCATCAAATGTTTTTGCTTCAGCTTGTCCTCTCCATTCAATTAGTTTCTCTTCAATGGTCGATATCAAGGCTTCAAGAGGTTCATTTATATCTTCCCTCTCGAATAAATAAATTATTCTCCCTCTTGAATCCTCTAAATCGTATGCATACATAGAGATATTATCATCTTCTTCTTGGATGAACCGAGATGAATTATAACTTCCATCTCTGTTCCTAGGTAAGAAATATTTTGCATTTTCCTTGGGAAAGGGATTCGCATCTATATCCATTAAGTTGTATTTTTTTATTTCATTATCATCAAACTTCGTATCAGTATTTTCTTTGTCAACATATAATAAATCATCCGATTTCACATTGAAAATTACAGTTGATACTCCAGAAATTTTCTGCATAATTGATTGGATAAGAAACATTACATACGAAGTTTTTGTAGCTAGTCCTGATATACCAGAAACAGTGAGATGAGCTCCCTCTTTTCCTAAAATGAATTTTGAATCAAGCTTGACAATTGTTTTCTCTCCATCCCCATTAACAAAAATTCCAGCTGATATGGGTGTTTCATAATCTTTAAATCCAAAAGCCTTTTCAACACCATCAGGTGAAGCATAATAAACTGGCAATCCTGTCATTAATGGGGATTTTTTATTCTTAGTATTTAAAATTACTGCACTTCTTACTAAAACCATTTTTATTCTCTGTGTAGGGGGGACATGTTCAGGCTTTCCGAAATTACTTGAGATGAAATTTGATATATGAGAAACAGAATCAGTATATCGTTCAAGCCCAACGACCTGGCCAAATGTTGTAGAATCATCTTCTTCAGGAACTGCTATAATATCTGACACATTTATCGACTTCTTTTCAGCTGCCATCCAAAAAGTAAATTTATCCGAGGTAATAGGATCCCTCTCAGTTGCCGAAACGACTCCAATTTTTCCAATTTTATTGTTTGTATATGGATTGCTCATAAATCTCCTCCTCTAACATCTCTAAGGATAGAATAGAAAACTCCTTTTAATGTTTCAGTTGAGCAGAAATTGCTTTTAATACAATTTTCGACTACATGAATTGGATAAAGTAAGTTGTGCCAACGTTTATCACGATAAGCAACAGGAAATCTTTCTTCAAAGATAATATATGAAAGATCATTTATAAGTGAAGAATGCCCGTGATCCTTTATTTCTTTTTCAATTTTGCTTTTATGGTAATCAGTTATATCTAATCTAACTATACCTGACATAGGATCCCCACCTACCTCTTTTGATGAATGAAGTTTAAGATACCAGGATAGTCTTGGCTTTCGAAATCGGATACCTGTTGTTTTAGGACTCAGGTGAAATAATGGGGTTCTTACTCCTTCAACAAACTTTGAAAAAATTCGCTGAAATTCCATTCCAACTTGAGACCTTTTTTCCTCACTTAGTTTTTTTGATTTAGGACCTAGCTCAACTCCTTCTAATAAACGGACGGTAAATGATTTACTGACACCAATACACTGCTTTAGCAACTCATCGTCACTTTCTTTTATGTTCCCTTTGTAAGAACCTTTATCTAAGAGAGTTCCATCGACAACAATAAATGTATTAGGAAACAATTTGATCTCATCGGCAAGCTTATACAGCGTCAAATCTTCTAGCCGCTGCATTTCATATCTTGCTCTTCTTAAAGCTCTTAATCGAAGCAAGTCATATCTAGTTTTTTGAGCATCACTTATATCTTTCAATTCGTCTTCACTTACTGTTTCAAGAGTATCAATTAAGAGAGTTTTATCTTTAGCTTCTTTAGGAATCTCAGATTTAATTTTTTCAATTTTAGTCTTAGTTGTTTGCCCCAAATAGCTTATAGGGAAGATAATAACAAATTTCTGCTCATGTATATGACAAGTAAGTTCTTCATTAAAACGACGCAAAACAGAAACTCCAATCTGAGAGATGTGCATAGGGAAAACATAGCGGCGGGTTTGAATACTCCCTACATATAGACTTCTTATCGAGCCATCAATAAAATATTCTACAATCGGCCAGCGAGCGCATTTAGGTCGAGTTACAATTTTTTGAAATGGAATAACTGGTTCTATATATGCTCGTTTAGTTTGTTTTAAATGTTCTTCGTCTTTGTAACTTTCTTCTTCTAGATGATAAAAATCTTCTTGAATTTTTGGAGATACAGCACGGACATCTTTGTTCTTTCTATCAATTAATACGCCCAAGACTGGGGACAAAGTTTCTTTTAAAGATTGAATACTATCTACCATTGTTACTTCTTAAAATGAAATAGAATCAAAAAAACAAGGCCTTTCATCAACTATTTGTTGAATCATATTCGAATTGTTTTTATATGTTTCCATATCCTTATCAGAAAGTGCTAATTTTAAAGCTATAAGCCGCTCTCCAAGGCTTTTATTAATGATTAGAAATCTCCAAAGTCTAGGATGAGATTTTCTTAAGATGCTCAGCTTATTATCTTTAAATCTGATATCCATAAGACAGGGCCAACATCCATTACGCAAATGGCCCTTTTCATAAATAGAAGAACTAGGTAAATTGTATTTTTTATGAAATTCTAATATATCCTTTTCAATCCAGGTAGAAAGAATCCAAGCTTTCCATCTATTTTCACTTTTTGCAAAGTAATAATCTCCTTTCTGAACCCACGTCAGAAACCTTTGTCTACTCTCTGATACTAAATTGCCTAATATCACAAGGTCTATTTCGAGAGATGAGCATATCTTTTTCATTGGTTTTTCTTTAAGCAGCCGACAACAAGCTGCACTTATCTTTGCTGCCTCAGTAGCTTTTGCAAGTTTATGTTGCCCTTTATTCCTTAAATAATTTGCTCGGCTCCACCAATAACCGCTGCCTCCTTTTCCAAGCATAGGCCATCCATATTTTTCAGTTATTTCCCAAAACTTCATTTCGGGTTTTGCAATATGCAAATTTAAAGACCACTTCTTCTTGATTTCTTGAATGAACCTTATACATTCAGGAAATTCAACACCCGTATTTACCCAAATTACATCTATATCTGGTTTCTTTTTTAGAATCAGATAAAGTGCGACTGTGCTATCTTTTCCCCCAGACCATGCTATTGCTGGCTTCTTCGATTTACTTAAAATATCATCTATAAAAATATTTGTTGTTTTTATTTTTTTTTGTAAGGGATTATTCTGTAGCTTTTTTAAAGTATGATATCTTTCTTTCCAATTAACATTCATTTTTAAATGTGTTGTATTAATAACTAAGGGAAAAAGATTTCATCACTCCCTCTATTGCTAGATTGTATTCTATGTATCGCTTTATAAAATAAAAGTCAATTAATAAAAATTCGATATAATTTGACTACAAAAATTGCTAGTGATATATAAATTAAAATATGATTTTAAAATAAAAAATTCAAAAAATCTAAAACTTACATATTATGTTTGGTCCTTCCATCACTTTCTATGATTTTGTAAAGATCTTTGTTGCTGGATATTATACTCTTTTTTCATTTTTATTTCTTATATATCAATACTTTAGCAATAAAATTTTTTCTGGGAATCCAACTCTAATGATAGCGTTTTTTGGATTTTTTGGACTTTTAATAGGTTTGATTATTGATAGTTACGATCCACTATTGCGATTTGAAAGATTCAGAGAAAATTCCTATTTTCGAAAGTATTTTCCTCACAATCACTTGAAAGAAGTTTGCGATAAATGCAGTAAAAAAAAGTCTTGTAAAAATGCTCTTGATAAGGAAAGCTGTATTCCAGCTTGGTTTTATATCTATGATAACCTCTTATCAGAATACTTAAGGAATTTTATTTTTATGATTTCTGCACTTAGTAGAGTCGTCTTTTATCTTAAGTACATATCTTTATTATTCATAGGCTTAACTCTCACACTTATGTTAATTTATTCATACAGCTATATGGCCTTTTTCTTTTGGAATGTTTATATAGTAAAAAATTCATCTTTTCTTGAATGGTTATTTCGCTTTTTCTTTATTATATTTCTGATTCTTGTGTATGAAATAATAAATATTTCTAATTATCCAGGTGATAAACCGACTGGTATTTGGGTAAAATGGAGAAATCTCAGTAGAGATTTAAAATTTTGGATAAAAATAAATAAAGAGACCTTTAAGAAGGTAATTTGCGAACAGAGTATTCCTTATGGGAAATAATTCAGAACAAAGAATTTCAATTTTATTAAAAGAAATAAACTTAATTCAAAATTTAGATATAAAAAACCTAATAAAAAAAATTTTATTGATGGCCCCCAAATATTTCTGGAAAATTCCAAGCTCAAATAAGGGAATACATCATCCCGAAGATGAATATCATAGAAGTGGTTTAATATTACACACTAAAAGAGTTGTGTATTTAGCTGATAGATTGTGTGATATGGATAATATCTCAGGAATCAATCGAGATAAATTAATTGGAGCTATGATTATTCATGATATTTGCTCAAGAGGCTTAGAAGATGATCCATTAAGTTATTCACCCTCCGATCATCCATTCTATGTTAGAAAATTGACCAGAGATTTAAAAAATAACAAATTCTACGATGATATAATGTCAATAGTTGAGGCACATCTTGGCAGATGGACTCCAAAAAAATACAAAATAAAAAAAAATAAATTAGCTAAATTTGGACACTTAGCTGATTATATAGCAAGCAGAAGAAAAGTATTCATAAAAATCTAATTCCTACAATAAATCAATACAATTAATTGATAACAGTGATATTAAGACTTATATTACACCTAAGGGAAATGAATTAAAAAGGTGAATCAAATCATCTCTGCCAAAAGAAAAATCGGTAGACCTAGAAAAAAACTCGAGGATAAGCTTTCTAAAATCCTCACCACCCATAGACAAAAAGCCTTCCTCAGAAATAGATTAACAGGGATGAATAATAGGCAGGCAGCCATCCAGGCAGGGTATGCTCCTTCTACAGCAAGTATAATGGCTAAGAAAATTATGGATAAGCTCTCTGGTGACCGAACATATCTTGAGGAACTGGAGAGGCAAGGATTAACAATACCCAAACTTGTTTCAAAGCACGCAGAGCTCTTAGAAGCTATGCATCCCTTCCGGCCAGATCAGCCTGATAATGCAACCCGGCTCAAAGCCGTAGAAATGGCTTTTAAATTATGGGGCGCCTTCCCATCACGAAAAAAGACCCTTCCCGAGACAGAGCCATGCTTAGAGCTATCAATTGATGATGTAAAACGTGCGGAGAAATGCTCAAAAGAGACAATTCTTATAAAGGAAGATGTAGAAGAATCGAGTGAGGTTCCCACCAGAGAAGAAGATGAATCTATTTAGCCTTAATTTCCCTATAATGTAATCTCATCTCTTAAAAGAGTACTATACAAATTTATACTGCCTAATCTCATCTATTTTGTTTTATTGCTAGATGTTGAATGACTCATTTTGGTTTTAATTTTGAAATAATTAGACAATAAATAATATCTCAAGGCCAACTTACTATCCTTCATTTTCTTTCGCTTTTGGTATTCTTCCTCAACAAATTTGGAGGCTCTTTCAAATATTTCTTCATAGGAAATTTTATAGCTAACAGACGGATGACTGTAAATTTTTTTTATTTCATCTCCTAAGTAATCTACGATATTATATCCATCAAAATCTTTTATTATCATTTTCAAGCATTTATCAGCTGTGACTTTGCACAATTCGATGTCTATTGGGTCTTGGTTAGGCATTTGAGGATTTTTTTTGGATAGATTAATTAAATAGTTTATTAACTCAGGTCCAATTACTATACGAGGATATTGAGCAATTTTTCTTTCTAAATTATATGCTTTAAATAAAGCGGGTCCATATACCTCACCATTTTCTAACTCTGTCCCAAGACCAACTTCTATGCCGGCACGAAAAGCTTTTCCATCGGACAACGAAAGTAATAACATTGCACCACATGAAGTTATTATCGCACGGATGCCGTTTACTGCATTTAAATGATATTTATCAGTTTGGAAAGGTACGAAAGCTAAAATGCAATCTGAAAAGCGCTTATGTTTTAATGAAACTTTCCGTATTTCATTAAATTGCTTTTTAAAAGTATCAGGCACCTCAATTTTTGACTTAGTTTCCTTTGAGACCCCGAATAAATTATTGAATGACTCTCGGAAAACTTCTACGAATTGTACCGTTTGCTTATGTGCTTCAATTATCTTTTTCTTTAGGTCTTCTTCACCCTCCGCTGGAACAGAATTAATACCTTGAAAAGCTTCCTTCTGACCCAAAATATCAATAAATGCAACTAGATAATAACAATAATTGTGATCTTTCTTCATTTAATCCCCCTTCTAAATTTTAATTAAATGCTTTTAATTCATATGCATTAAATTCTTTTAAAAAAATATAAGTTCTCGCTCTTAACTTTCAATAAAAATACTTAATAATTTTATGGAAATTCACAAATTTTTGGAATGACTTTCCACTTTGACTTAAAATATTTCTGTAAATTCAATTTCGACTGCAAATTTGGAACTATTAACATATATAAATCATTTTCTGCGAATTCTATATAATCTTCGTTGTAAGAAACTAAACGCCATTCCCTTTCAGCCTGAAAGTCATAACCAAAATCATAGCGTTCATAAGCATCCATTATTCTATGCTTTGTACCCGAATCAGTTCTTTCAATAGCAAGCATTCTGCTATCCACAAAGCTTTTGAACAAAGTGGACGGTTTCCGATAAGCAAGTATTTTTGTTTTCAAATCTTCCCTATTTTTAATTTCATTTGGTGAAAGACTTGGCTTATACGCGTATTTCAGATTCCATTCAATGATAAGAGAGTCATCGTAAAGAGATTCTTCCTGATAATATTGAACAGGCTTAATTGCATTCTTTTTAAGAAATTTATCACCAAAGACAAGACCTAATTTTCCATAAACTTTTGAGTGATATGAATTTTCTAGCTGTCGAAAAGCGATTTTAATAAAACATATCATTCTAATTTTTTCAGAAAGAAAATGGATATCATATTCAGGATTTATAAATTTCAAATAATCCATATTCGCTACCACCCCATTTTTTGTGCTTTTAAAACTTTCGAGGGATATATAACGTACTTCTTGATTTCTAAATCTTGGATGGATGTGAGGCTTAAACACAGGAATAAATTCAGGATTTTCTCTAAATTTCAGTTTCTTCTTGTTTAAGATCATATTTATTAATGAATCTAATTGTTCATTCAGGTTACCTTTTAATCTTGCAAATGCAAAATGGATAAACATAGCTTGAAACTCTCAAATATATTAAAAAATAATTGTCATCTCTTTGCAAATCCTCCTTTTTTATGAAATTTTACTAAAAATTTATCGAGAAAGTACCAATATACATATATCCCATAAATCGCGCTATTCCCATACCCCCCCCTTACTTCCTTCAACATTAAAAAACTCAAAACAGATCTAGCCCCGTAAATCAAACACTGAACAAATTGTGCTTAAAATCGTTTAATTTTGGCAAACTGTGCTCATAAAAAAACAAGGAAAATCGTTCGCACCAGAATAAAATGGCAGTTTCTAATAAAACCTTGTTTCAACTAACGGGAAATGAGTGTCGAAAATAAGCCTAAATTGAGATACTGAGGTTTATAACCACCAAAATTAATGCCTTTTATGGGATGAAGCTCAGAAATAATTTCCCGTTTTGTTAATGTCGGACTCTACCCCATATGATTAGTTGACATAATTATATTTAGACGACACAAAGAAATACAGAATGATCCTCGCGCTTCATTCCAGGAAAGCCAGGGCTTTAGGGGATTTGAGTTTCTACTTCGCTCATTTCTTTCGCGGATTTGACATAAAGAAGATTGGAAGCACTAGGATACAAAGAAGTACCCCACTTGTTATTATCGGACCTAAATGGACCATCGAGTAGCTTAATACAACAAATGGAGTGAGGTTTATTTGAACAATTACTCTTAAAAGCTTGTGCTTGGTAATTATATTCGATAAATGCGGTGAATATTCGTAATATAGATCAACAAACGCACGACCAAATTTATTAGACATAAGGTATTTGTCCCTGAAATCCCGAAGGATATCCACATGAGGATGTGAAGGCGAGCCATAAGTTGCAGTTGCGATGAAGCAGGTCCCACCGCCTGCACCATCTTCATCGCCATCACCATTGGGTATAGCTGAAAAATGGGCTGTTATGGATTTATCTGAATCCATCGTTATTGTTACTGGATTAGTCATTCCTGAAGCATCCCCACTCCAGCTGCTAAATTGATATCCAGATTCGTGTATAGCCTGTATAGAAACTTGTGCACCAGAGTCATGTGAGTAAGTTCCTGGAACAGGATTAGTTGTCCCACCGCTGCCTGCAGCTATGGTTAATGTGTATTGACGGACAAAATTTGCAGTTACAGATTTATCCGAATCCATAGTGATGGTGATGGGATTGTCATTTTCGTGCCCTGAAGGGACATCTCCCGTCCATTCACTGAATCTATACCCGTTATCAGGCATGGCGGTTATATTCTCCTGTGCACCAGAATCATGCGAGTAAGTTCCTGGTGCGGGAATAGTCGTTCCACCAGTGTCCGCAACTATGGTTAATGTATATTGCTTGATAAAATTTGCAGTTATTGATTTGTTCCCATCCATAGATATTATTATTGGATTTTCTGTGCTGGAGACATCTCCACTCCAGGACACAAAGCGGAAGCCATTACCAGGAATGGCAGTTATTGTAACCTGTTCTCCTTGGTCGAATGTGTATGTATCAGGCATTGGATCTGTGCTTCCACCGCTACCCGCAGCTATGGTTAATGTGTATTGACGGATAAAATTTGCATTTACAGATTTATCCGAATCCATAGTGATGGTGATGGGGTTATCGTTTTCATGCCCTGAAGGTATATCCCCTGTCCATTCTTTGAATCTATACCCACTTTCAGGTGTGGCAGTTATGCTAACTTCTATTCCCTCATCATAAAAGTGAGTGTCTGGGGAAGGACTAGTTGTCCCCCCTGTAGTAGCAGAAATTGTAAGTTCGTATCCTTGAACTCCACATAGAAGATTGGCAGTTGCGTAAGTATCCTGTGGGAAAATATATATATACTCATATTCAGCAGCTGGAACCCCAAGTGGCATACCTGAATCCACAGGGATAGCAGAAGTATCTGTAATTGTGGAATCTGAAGTCCCTATGAATCCACAGGTTTCGTCAATAGCTCCATCTGAGAAAAGCTTTAAAACAATAAGATCACCATCTCCTGCACCAAAAGAGGTCCTGCCTGCGACAACATACCCCCCATCGCTCGTCTGCTGAATGCACGAGGCCCAACCTCCTCCATAGGTTCTCTGCCACTCAATACCTCCAGTTGAGGAAAGTTTTAATATCCAGACTCTATTTCCAGCACTAAAAGAGGAAGTACTGCCTGCGACAATATACCCTCCATCGCTTGTCTGCTGAATGGACCTAGCTGAATCAATGTAACTTCCTCCATAGGTTCTCTGCCACTCAATACCTCCAGTTGAGGAAAGCTTCAATATCCAGGCATCACAGGCAGCACCAACTGGGTAAGTGTAGCCTGCAACTATAAATCCTCCATCGCTTGTCTGCTGAATGGAAAAAGGTTCATCTTCACCACTTGCTTCATACGACTTCTGCCATTCTATAGCTCCATTTGAAGTAAGTTTTAATATCCGGATATCTTGTATCCAGATATCTGGCTCACCTCCAGGCCAGTAAGTATAGCCAGCGACAATATACCCTCCATCGCTCGTCTGCTGAATGCACGAAGCCACATCAATATCAGCTCCATAAGTTCGTTGCCACTCAATACCTCCAGTTGAGGAAAGTTTTAAAATCCAGAAATCAGCTATATCTTCAAATGACCCAGTGTAGCCTGCAACTATAAACCCCCCATCGCTCGTCTGCTGAATGCAATAGGACCAATCATATGAATCACCTCCATAGGTTCTCTGCCATTCAATACCTCCAGTTGAGGAAAGCTTTAATATATAGATATCTTCCATTCCAGCACCAAATGACTCAGTGTAGCCTGCAACTATAAAACTTCCATCGCTTGTTTGCTGAATGGACCTAGCTACATCACTGTTACTTCCTCCATAGGTTCTCTGCCACTCAATAATTCCAGTTGAGGAAAGTTTTAATATCCAGATATCTTCCATTCCGGCACCAAAAGAGGAAGTACTGCCTGCGACAACATACCCCCCATCGCTTGTTTGCTGAATAGACCAAGCTAAATCACTGTTACTTCCTCCATAAGTTCTTGCCCATTGGGCATTGAGTGAAAGGGAGGATATAAAGATGAAGAAAAGGATTGTAACGAAAGTGATTTTTTTCATTTTTTCCCTTTGCTTATTTTGAACTGGAATCAAGAATATCACCCGAAGAGAAAGGAGTCAATGGGCTTTAAACAGGAAGGGGGGATAGGTCGTCCAGGGAACCTAGTAAGTCGTTAACATGAATTCATTGGGAAGCAGGTAAATGGGCTATTAAAGAAAGAGTCAAATTGAATATAGACTTTTCCCTTTGTCACCAGTTTGTCACCAGAAATGCTTAAAATCGCCTAGTTTTGCGTATGGTTGCTAAAACGGAAAGGAGTGGTTTACCTCTAGAATACTGCAAATAGCCAGTGTAGCTCAGTGGTAGAGCAGCTGATTCGTAATCAGCAGGTCGAGGGTTCGAATCCCTCTGCTGGCTCTCTTTAGTATGGGGCTGTGTTGCTC
>Ga0209636_10007520_pt1 | contig 11102 bp, 5 predicted proteins | sample DeeMarSWOR152_54_FD_187464 | JGI IMG/M metagenome (GOLD analysis project Ga0209636, IMG submission 187464) | Marine sediment microbial communities from White Oak River estuary, North Carolina - WOR-1-52-54 (SPAdes) (version 2) | ecosystem: Environmental > Aquatic > Marine > Intertidal zone >... | reverse complement strand
TGCCGTTTGATAGGCGATGAGCGCATACGCCGCGCTATGGGATTTGTTAAACCCGTATTCGGCAAACTTCGCCATGAGATCAAAGACCTTCTCCGCCTTTTGCGAATCGATCCCCTTGTCCCTCGCACCCTCCAGGAATTTCTCCTTCTGTTTCTCCATCTCCTTGGGATCCTTTTTGCTCATGGCCCTCCTGAGGACATCGGCGTCCCCCAGGGAGAAATTGGCCAGCGAACCCGCTATCTTCATGACCTGTTCCTGGTAAACGATAACGCCGTAGGTCTCCTGAAGGATCTCCTCCATCTGGGGGATTTCGAAGTGGATGGGCACTTTCCCATGCTTCCGCCTAATGAAATCGTCGACCATGCCGCTTCCCAAGGGACCGGGACGATGGAGGGCCACCAATGCTATGATATCATCAAAGGACTCGGGTTTGAGCTTCACCAGAAGCTCTTTCATCCCCGAGCTTTCCAACTGAAATATTCCCGTCGTAGCACCGGAGCCCAAAAGCTTAAAGGTCTTCTTATCCCCTAAATCCAGGTGGTGAATGTCGATCTTCCCATTCCCCTTTCGATTGATCATCTCCACCGCTTTGTCCAGCACGGTGAGGGTCTTGAGGCCAAGAAAATCGAACTTAATCAATCCGATCTTCTCCACATCCCCCATAGCATACTGGGTGATAATTTCCCCGTTCTGCCCGCGGTAGAGGGGGAGGTACTCCATCAAGGGCTTGTTGGATATGACCACGCCCGCTGCATGCGTGGACGCATGGCGGACCAGACCCTCCAGGGATTTGGCTGTGGTAATGAGTAACCTCACCCTCTCGTCGGAGTCCATCAACTCCCGAAGCTTTGGCTCTTGGAGCAGCGCCTGATCCAGCGTGATATTCAGGGTATTTGGGATGAGCTTTGCAATCCGGTCTACCTCGTTATAGGGCATATCCAAGGCCCTTCCCACATCCCTTACCACCGCCTTAGCCTGCATCTTGCCGAAGGTAATGATTTGTGCCACGTTGTCATGTCCGTATTTCTCGGTGACGTATCGAATTACCTCATCCCTTCCCTTCATACAAAAATCGACATCCACGTCCGGCATGCTGATTCGTTCTGGGTTTAGGAACCTCTCGAATAAGAGACCATAGCGAAGGGGGTCGAGATCGGTAATCCCGAGTGAGTAGGCAACGAGGCTCCCGGCAGCAGACCCTCTACCAGGACCAACGGGAATCTCCTCCTTTTTTGCGTAATTGATGAAATCGGCGACGATGATGAAATAGCCGGAGAAACCCATGGATTTAATGGTCGCGAGCTCTTTGTGCAGCCTCGTGAGATATTCCTCGCGGCCCCGGCCCAAGCCTTGGTCGCCCGTTTCCATTTCGGATAACCGCTTCTCCAATCCCTCCCGTGCGAGATTCTCAAGGTGGGAATCCAATGATTCACCTTGTGGAAGGGCGAACTTGGGGAAATGGTATTCCCCGAATTTCAAATCCAGATTGCACTGATCCGCGATCAGCATGGTATTGGCAATGGGCTCTTCACGACCAGCAAACAGGGCTTTCATCTCCTCGGGGGATCTGAAATAGAACTGATCCGTTGAGAACCTCATCCGATCCGGATCATTGACGGTTTTTCCCGTCTGGATACACAACAAGACCTCATGAACCTTTGCATCCTCGCGCCTCAGGTAGTGGCAGTCGTTAGTCGCTACTAAGGGCAGGGAAACCTTTTCCGCCATGGCGAATAATTTCTCTTTTACCACCCCTTGGTTCTCTACGCCGTTGTCCTGGATCTCCAAGAAGAATCGATCACCGTCGAATATCTCCGAGTACTCAATGGCTACTCTCTCCGCTTCCCGGTCTTCGCCCTTATCGAGTAATGTGGCAATCTCTCCCTTTAAGCACCCGCTCAGGGCGATCAACCCGTCATTACACTCTCTCAAGAGATCCTTATCGACTCGCGGTTTATAGTAGAATCCCTCGAGATGGGCCAGACTGACCAACTTGATTAAGTTGTAATATCCCGCCTTGTTCTTAGCCAATAAGGTGATGTGATGGGACCCCTCAGCAACGTCTCCCGTCTTCTTCTCAAATCGGCTCTTGGCCGCCACATACATTTCGCATCCGATGATGGGCTTGATCCCGTTTTTTATCGCCTTCTGATAGAATCCGATGGCCCCGAACATGTTGCCGTGGTCGGTCAAGGCTATCGCCGGCATCTCATACTGTTTCGCCAACGCGAAAAGTTCCTCAAATCGAATGCCTCCATCTAAAAGGCTATACTGACTGTGTAGATGGAGGTGAACGAATTGTCCCCTATTCATCCCTCTCCTCATCGATCCGAAAAACCCAGGTCATCCCGTCGTCTCGGTGCCCGGATATTTCGAAATATGAACGATTTTCCGCTATATATTGTATTATTAACCTCTAATAACACAATATATAGTCATTGTCAAGCAAAAATCCGTAGATCTCTGAAAAACTGGGAAAACGGGCTCTGAGCGCGAATGTCCGAAAAAATATGTTCACGGGCTGTTGCCCATATCCCTGGAGCGAACATTATTCAGTGCTGCAGTGCTGTAGTCATACAGAAAAAAATCCTAAATCGACTCGACCGAGCTCGTCGCGGGCCGAAACACTAAATACTAAACAATATCTAAATCCAAATATCAAAATCCTAAAAGTTTTGGTCATTTGATCATTAGTGCTTTGTATTTGTTTAGGGTTTAGAAATTAGGATTTCGGATTTGCTTGTATTCTCTCCTCAAGGCAAATATATATGTGGTCATAAACAAGTTGCGGGAAGAAGCAGCGCCCCATGTACTCTTTGCAGTGAAGCGAACTATAGAATGGTCAAAAATTATTTTCGGTGAGCGGAATGGGTTTTGGGCAACAGCCCGTTGAGCGGCGAAGAGCGACTTTTCCGGAGATCTCCCAAATCCGGTTATTCCCACTCAATGGTACTGGGAGGTTTCGAACTGATATCGTAGACCACCCTGTTAATTCCCTTTACCTCATTGGTTATCCGGCCCGAAATCCTTTCCAGCACCCCATAGGGAAATCGAACCCAGTCGGCCGTCATCCCATCAACGCTCTTGACAGCCCTGATGGCGAGGACATTCTCGTAGGTCCTCTCGTCTCCCATCACCCCCACCGTTTTTACGGGGAGCAGGACGGCAAAGGACTGCCAAATCTCTGGATACAGTCCACTCCGGGATATCTCCTGGCATACGATATCATCCGCCTCCCTAACCAGGGAAAGTCTTTCCTCGGTGACCTCACCGATAATTCGAACGGCTAACCCGGGACCCGGAAAGGGCTGCCGGCTGATGACCCGATCGGGGATGCCCAGCTCCTTGCCCAACAATCTCACTTCATCCTTGAACAATTCGCGAAGGGGCTCGATGAGCTTGAGGCCCATCCTCTCCGGAAGGCCCCCCACATTATGGTGAGACTTAATCGTCGCGGAAGGCCCCTTAAAGGAGGTGGACTCTATGACATCGGGATAGAGCGTACCTTGGGCGAGGTACTTAATCCCTCCCCATTTCCGTGCCCACTCTTCGAACACACTGATGAACTCCCTTCCGATAATCCGTCTCTTTTCCTCCGGGTCAATGACCTTTTCCAGTTTCCTCAGGAAGCGCTCCTGGGCATCGATCCGAACCACGTTGATCTTGAAATAGTCGCCAAAAACCGCCTCAACCTCATCAGCCTCACCTTTCCTCAAGAGTCCGTTATCCACGAAGAGACAGATGGAGCGTTCCCCTATGGCCTTGTGCATGAGGACGCCCACCACTGACGAATCGACTCCCCCGCTGAGGGCGCAGATAACCCCACCTTGGCCCACATCCCTTCTAATGTTTCTAATGGCATCATGGACGAAGGATTCCATGGTCCAGGATGCGGAACAGCCGCATACCGTATAGAGGAAATTCTTCAGGATTTCGATCCCCCTCGGGGTATGTACGACTTCGGGGTGAAATTGAAGGCCGAAGAGCATTTCCCTTCCCTTCATGGCCGCTATTGGGGAGTTTTTCGAATGAGCTATCCTTTCGAATCCGGGTGGCAAAACCTCTATTCGATCACCGTGGCTCATCCACACGTGATGCCTTGCCCCCCTTCTCCCAAATCCCTCAAAGATGCCCGAGGGATCATCAATCACTATCTGGGCCTTCCCGTACTCCTTCTTGGAGGCTCTGATTACCTTCCCCCCTAAGAGATGGGTCATGAGCTGCATTCCATAGCATATTCCCAGCATTGGTATGTTCAAATCAAAGAGCTCACGGTGCACCACGGGTGCATCATCGTCATAAACGCTGGACGGACCGCCGGACAGAATGATCCCCCGCGAATGGAATGCCTCTATATCCTCCACGGGCATATTGAAGGGATGAATCTCGCAATAGACCTGGCACATCCTGACTCGCCTGGCAATCAACTGAGTGTACTGCGAGCCGAAGTCCAGTATGAGAATTTTCTCATTATGGATGTTCGCCATGGTGCCCCAGTTCCATATGGGAACAAAGGATTCACGGGTGAAAGGGGTTCAAGGACGCAGCACTATCCGACCGTCACTGCCCACGGTGTACCGATATGGTCGCCCATCTCCGGAAAGGAGATCCCGGTCGACCAAAATTCCTGAGGAGACCAACCGCTGTAAGTCCTCTGGATATTTCCCCTTTTCCATTCGGTAGATTTGCAGTGCCGTCACTATCTTTTCCCGATGGAGGTTGCCCGATAAGGCTTTAGGCAGATTTACCTCAGGCTTCTCGATCCGGGAGTTGACCACCACGTCCTTGAGGATGGGTTTAAAAATTATGATCAAGAGGATGAGTATCGCGAAGAAAGCCCCAAAGCGAAGGATAAAGGAGACGTTTCTGAAAGTCCTCTTACTCACGAGATCCCTAAGGCCTGGCCTTTCTATGCCTACCTTTCGGATGAATCCGGCATCCTCCAATTTCACCACGGAGTCATAGACGTTGTATTTCCCCAAGAGACTCCGGTCGACAATCTCCTGGACAGTGTGGTTCCCATCAACCAACCCATGAACCACTTCAGCTTCGGCGGACATCTTTTCCCCCAACTCCCCGATGTCGTATCCGTCCCCCATTTCACCGGGTGGGACCTTTTCAAAGACGATATAAGGGGAGGAAATCTTCCTCTCGATTTCCGGCCATTCGTCCAATATCCGAAGCACGTTGAGCAGGACATTCTCCGGGCTCAGCGCCAATGGAATCCTTCGATACCTCTCAACCAGCTTCAGGTCAAATCGAAATTGTCCCTCTCCCCATCGAAAGAGGTCGTAAATAGCCTCATATATTTGATTCTGGATAACCCTGAGAACCTCTTCCGTTCTCAGCAACTGCAGATCGATGAGAATTTCTCCCAGATACTGTAATGTCTCCTCCTGAACCTTTAAAGCCTGGTCCAATTGCGCTTGGGTGATTACCTGGGCCTTAACGAGCATCTCCCCTAAGAGATCTTTTTTGGCCCGGTAATTGGAGAAGACGTGAACGATCATACCGTCCACGAAGGAGATCTCAACCTTCTTCCTCCCGTGCTGGACGTTCAAGACCCCTGTCTTAAACTGCTGGCCGATGAGTTGAACGATCTCCGTAATGCTGAAATCCTTTAGATCGCCTTGTAGTGCCATCGCCTTTCCTCACAAAGGGAGTCGGATTTTCTCCAATGCCTGCTTTTGTCTCTCCAAGCGGGATATGCTCCTGAGGGAAATGAAATAGAAAAAGGCGAAAAGGCCGATGAAGAAAGCCTCGCTCGATAACGGGGAGGATATCGGAATGACCTCAGCATCCCTGATCAATCCATGCCAATGGATTCTTCGGATTATGAATAGGGAAAAGATGAAGAGAAGGATTACCCCTTTTACGGTGTAACTCCTCCACACGTGGCCCCCGCCCAAGGAAAAGAGGGAGAGGATTCTCGAGACGAGTTCCGCCCTCTTGCGATATGCCTTAACCCGTCCCATCTTCTTCCCCTTCAGCTTGGGGGTAAGGCTCTCTTTTTTCACAAAGAGACGATAGCAGCCCAGGCAGATAAAATCACCCTCTACCCTTCTCGGATAGACTCGACGGCTGGGGCTCCCACAGAGTCCACACTTCCTTATACCTCCTCTTCGTTTGCCCACTATCCAGAGAGCCACCATCATAACGAGAAATAACAGGGGGGAGACAAATCGCCACCGCGCAGAGAGCGGCCTTATCCATGCGGAAACGAGCCCCATGGGGTTTATCCATTTCTCCACGATCTGATATATGCCATCTTTCCAGAGGCTCATGGCCGACAGGGTTTCATCGATAACGAAGCGGTTCATGTTGTCGGATTCAATTTTCAGGTAGCGATGAATCAATTTAGGGTCCAGTTCGGTGGCCCTTTGAAGGGATACATCCGTTTTGATCAGGGCCGTGGATTTTTTCAAATTTGCCCGAAAGAGGTTGAAATAGAAGGATGCCTTTCGGGGGTTCAAATCGATGGCCCTGTTATTCAACTCGATTGCTTCATCAAACCTGCCCATTGCCAGGTCAACATTTGCTAAATTCGTCATGGCCTTGGCGTCCGAGGAATCGTTGGATATCAGCTGCTGATAATAGTATTCAGCCTTTTTATAGTCTCCCTCCCTTTTATTGATTAACCCCAATGTAAAGAGGATTTTTGCATCACGGGGATTCGCCTCAAGCCCTCGGATCAAATCTTGCTTAAGCCCATGGTCCCACGTTTCCTCGTTTGCCTTATAAATATTCAGAAGCGGGGGTGCGGAATGATCCAAGACATGGGAGCAGACATCCATCCCTCGGGGGATATAAACAATCAACACGAGGAAAAGGCCGACCATGAACCTCTCCCGCTTCTCCATGTAAACCAAATAGACGAGGGACCAATACATAAAGGCCCATATGAGGTTCAATTGCAGGAAAAAAGGCAGAAGAATGGCCACCATCTTAACAATGGCTATGACAATTTGGGAGACTTGGATCCTGAAATTCCTCGTTAAGGCCTCAATAAAGGAGGAAAAGTACTTGAGGAACAGAATGAATGAATAGAGCAAAAAGGCGAGCAGTACCGACTGGCCAATGATGAATACATAGTCCGCGAACTCTATGAAGGCGAGCTTAAAATTCTTGATGGATGCAATAAAACCCTTCAGGTATTCAGCTACAACCCGATCTAATCGAAGTTTAGATTCGCTCCAATATACCCTTGCAAGGGCAAAATACCCGTATGGCAAACCCGGCGCCAGGATCGTCGCGGCATTACAGAGCGCCAATGCCTCTTCCAAAGCCCCCCTCTCCGAGGCCTCAAGCCCCTCCCTAATCAGCAACGTCGCGAATATGGGGAGATTGCGAATACCCTTATCCAATTGAACTCGTTGAATTTCCTCCAGTTCCTTATTACCGATGATCGTCTTTCCGCTGGTAATGAGGTCCTTTCGCCGAAGCCAATATCGATGGATTTCCGAGGGGCCGGCGAGGGTATTGACGGAGGTACTCTTCGTGGAATGATTCGAGCCCCCCGATGGATAGATCCAGCCGGCATTCCACAGGGTAAAACAGAGTACAGAAAAAAGGAAAATCCTAAACGTCCGCCTCATTGATCGACCAAACCCACCTTCATTCCAACCGATAGTTGGGGGCCTCCTTGGTTATGATAACGTCATGAACATGCCCTTCCCGCAACCCGGCCGAGGTGATTCGGATGAACTTGGCCTTCGAACGCAACTCCTCAATATTCCAGCAACCCACATAGCCCATTCCAGCCTTCAATCCCCCGACAAGCTGTTGCACGCAAAAGGACAGCGCCCCTCGGTACGGAATACGCCCCTCAATCCCCTCGGGTACCAATTTGCTCTCGACTTCAACGTCCCCTTGGAGATACCGATCGCGGCTTCCGTCCTTCATGGCCTCCAGGGAACCCATCCCCCTGTAAACCTTGTAACTCCTTCCCTGGAAGAGAACGATCTCTCCCGGGCTTTCATCAGTCCCCGCGAACAAGTTCCCCAGCATCACCGAGTGAGCTCCAGCGGCGATGGCCTTGGTGATGTCCCCGGAAAATTTGATTCCCCCATCAGCGATAATGGGAATATCGTATTGCCTGGCGGCTCGAGCAGAGGCTGTGATGGCTGTTATCTGGGGGACACCTATCCCAGCGATAACACGGGTGGTACAAATGGAACCCGGCCCTACTCCGACCTTAACGGCATCCACACCAGCCTTTATCAAATCCTCCGTTGCCGCCTCCGTAGCGACATTTCCCGCGATCAACTGGCAATCCGGAAAGCTCTCCTTTAAATCCCGTATTGCCTCGATCACATCCTTGGTATGTCCGTGAGCGGTATCGATAACCAGCACATCCGCGCCAGCCTTAAGGAGGGCCTCAACCCTCGCCTCCCTATCCTTACCGGGTCCGATGGCTCCCCCAACTCGTAGCCGCCCGAGGTCGTCCTTGCACGCGTTAGGATACTGCCTGATCTTCTCGATATCCTTAATGGTGATGAGGCCCTTGAGGTTGTTCCTCTCGTCCACTACGAGGAGTTTTTCAATTCTGTTCTTGTGAAGCAAGGCCTTGGACTGCTCTAATGTCGTCCCTTCGGGCACCGTTATGAGGTTATCCTTCGTCATCACGGTGGAAATCTTTTCATCCAACTGGGTCACAAACCTCAAATCCCGATTTGTCAGTATCCCGACGAGCTTCCCATTCTTGGTGACGGGAACACCGGAGATGCGGTACTTCCTCATGATCTCCTGGGCCTCGTAGATCTTTTGGTCCGGATCCATGGTGATGGGATCCCTGATCATACCGCTCTCCGATTTCTTTACCTTATCCACTTCCATGGCTTGGGCCTCGATGGGTAGGTTTCGGTGGATAATCCCGATTCCCCCCTCTCGGGCCATGGTGATCGCGGTATTTGCTTCTGTAACGGTATCCATGGCCGCACTCAAGAGGGGAATGTTCAGGGGAATGCCATGGGTCAAAATGGTACTGGTGTCGACGTCCTTGGGAACTACATCCGACTTGGCGGGCAGAAGCAGGATATCGTCAAAGGTCAAGCATTCTTGGAGAGCTTCCTCTACCATGATTTCTCCTTCCCCAAATTGCATGAACTGTTTGGCACCATGCGAATAGACTTACCCTCGATTATGGAGCCGTTTCCGAGGCAACGGCTCTCCAATGAGAGAGAGGGAAAACTGGAAAATGAGATGGAGGAGTTTTATTAGCCATTATCAGAGTATTCCCCTTTTGTCAACTGGGAGTCTGAGCGCAATCGATGCCCTATTCCAAGGTTTCATCAACACCCTTCCAGAGCATCCCCTCAATCCGTGATAGGAGATGGTCCAGATTCCTCCCCTCGAGCGCCGATATGGAAATGGCATTGTATCGTCGGCAGCACTGTTTGATCAAGCCCGACTCCACCTTATCCTCTTTATTGAACACCAAAATCCGGGGAATTGTGTTCAGTTCCAGTTCAGTCAGGATTGTTTCAACGGCGAGGATATGCTCTTCGAACCCGGGCTTACTGAGATCGATCAAGTGAATGAGAAGGTCCGCATCCCTCAGTTCATCGAGGGTCGCCCGAAAAGCCCCCATGAGATCCTTGGGCAAATCCCTTATGAATCCCACCGTATCCGAAATAATCGCCTCTCCCGCACTGGGAAAGCGGAGCCGCCGCGTCGAGGTATCCAAGGTGGCAAAGAGCCTCTCCTCCACGTTAACGTGGCTTTTTGTCAATACGTTAAAGAGGGTGGATTTCCCGGCGTTGGTATAACCGATAATAGATAGGATGGGAATCCTGCTCTTCAGTCTCCTTTCCCTCCTCCGTTCCCTCTCCCTGCCCAGATTTTTGATCTCCTTTTCCAGACGTCCGATCCTCTCCCTGACCCGTCTTCGATCTATCTCGAGTTTTGTCTCCCCCGGGCCACGCCCACCGATTCCTCCTGTCAAACGGGACATCGCCGTGTTTTTGCCTGTAAGTCTTGGCAGGAGATACCGAAGCTGAGCCAACTCAACCTGAATCTTCCCGTCTCGGCTATGGGCCCTTTGGGCAAAAATATCCAAAATCAACTGTGTCCGATCGATCACCCTCAGCCCGGTAAAATCGCTAATGGAGGCCATTTGTGCGGGAGACAAATTCCGGTTGAAGATGATCAGGTCCACTCCCAATTGCATGCACCGTATCGCCATCTCGGTCAGCTTACCCTTCCCGATCAGCAGCCTGGGGTGTACGTTCTTGGGACGCTGAATCATGGAATCCACCGTCACCCCACCGCTGGTTTTGACCAATTCCTTAAGCTCCTGGATGGATTCCCCAATGTCCTCCTCATTGGAATCCACCACGGTGACCAAAAGGGCGTTTTCCCTTCCATATTCCAGGGCCTTTGCCCGCTGTGTTCGTTGAAATTCGTCCTCCAAGGATTGAATGAAGTCGAGGAAATCGATGTCCAGGCCCCATGGACGATGGGGCGAGAGCAGTTCCCATCTCTTCTCCATGGGATTCTCAGGGAGCAGGTGACCCAAGTGTATGCGGCCGGGGGATCCAGAACCATCAACGGATAGAGCTCCCATCATGTCAAGCCTTAAGAGGGCGAGGTCCGTTATGTCGTCTCGCGTTAGGGGCTCACCCCGCAGATGGGTATGGATGCACCTGAGCCCTCGGAGCCTTATCAATCCTCCCCTGTACCTCGGCAACGGGGGAATGACAATCCCTTGATGGTCTCCCACGATGACGTATTCGATAATCCCCTTGCGGTTGACTAAGATTCCTACTTGCCTTTTGATCTCATGGGAAATCTCGGAGAGATATCGGGCTATTTCGACCGTGACGACTTTCTGGGGGGGAATCCTTCTTCGGTAGATGCGCTCTAATCTCTTTATCTCACCGGACTTAAGGCCTGGTAATTGACCATAAACCCTTTTGATGGTGACCGCTCCCTGTGCCCCGTTTATTAATCAAGATATTATACCACAAAGGAAAGGGTAATCAAAAATAATCGACCCCCCCTGATCCACCATCAAGGCATCATCTGCCATTCGACAGGCTCATGGCCCTGAGTAAAGCCGAAGGGCGGCGTTGCCTTCGATCGCTCCTCCTTGCGGCGTATTG
>Ga0209636_10007519_pt1 | contig 11102 bp, 7 predicted proteins | sample DeeMarSWOR152_54_FD_187464 | JGI IMG/M metagenome (GOLD analysis project Ga0209636, IMG submission 187464) | Marine sediment microbial communities from White Oak River estuary, North Carolina - WOR-1-52-54 (SPAdes) (version 2) | ecosystem: Environmental > Aquatic > Marine > Intertidal zone >... | reverse complement strand
AATTTTCCCCTCGATAATTTTCAACGAGAACCGAGGATAATAAATTTTTTCACCCTCGAACACCCAAAATTATCTAGAATATATACTCCAATAATGTAAATTAGAATTATATTTGCTTATAACATCTGCTTGATGAGAACAATACTAAACGAAGGTTCTGCTTTGTTAACGCCGCCAGTTTTGTCCGCTTTTGCGCTGCAGAATTATACGTTTTTCATAGGTTCTCCTGTTGTGAATGCGCGGATTAGGCTTTTTTCTTTCTTTCGGGGCGATTTTTGGTGTTTGCCCTCGAACTTTGCCTGCTTTTGAAAGCGAACCGTGAGTCGGCATATTTTACTACTCCAAGTCTATCAATGACGAAATGCTTCTTTTAAACATTTCTTAGGTGGTTCTGTTAACTCTTCTGGACGCGAAAGACGAGGGTATATCAAATTATTAATACAACTTGAAATGATATAATAGAAGGAACGAGGTGGTAAAATGACTGTTTTCGTAGTAGAAACATATGTAGTCAAAACAGGAAAACAACGAGAGTTAGTGTCATGCTAAAAAGAATTAATGAATATAAAAAAGAAAATCCAGAAAAGTTCAAAGAGATGAAATCAAAGAAAATCTTCTCTCAATTATTTGGTGGCATCTCTGGCGGATATATCGAAATGATAGAATTTGATAACATGGCAGATGCTGAAAAATATCTCGCGAGAGAATCAGAAGATGAGGGCTTCATGAAACTCTATCAAGAGGCTCTGCTGCTTCTAGTCCCCGCCGCTTACTCCATGAACGTTTGGGAACCTGTCATGTAAGCCAAGCATGAATCCTCACCAATCACTCAATTTTTTCTACCAAGCCCCTAAGAGTCAACAGAACTCTAAACCCAGATTTTGATAAGGTTATCGCTTGGTGAAGACTATCGTTAAGTTTTTTTGGAATGGCGCTTTAAGTGCTACAGAAGGTGAAAGAATGAAAGCAAAATATAGAGTTCATAGATTCGACATCAGCATGACAAAAGATCAGAGTAAGTTAGAGCAGTTCTTGAACAGTTTAGAAGGTGAAGTTGCGGCAATCATCCCAAACGTAACTCCCATCCCTGCTACCTATGTAGACTTTATTTTGATTGTGGAAGAGGTGAAGTGAATAGGACAAGCCAACTTTCCACTTTCCCTTTTTCGCGTAAGACAGTGTAAGCAATTGTATCTCGTTCTTTTGGTAAAAAACTTAACAGGATTTTGCTGTAGCTTTATTTTTTAGTTTGTAAATGCTACTTGTGGAAGCGAGCCACTGTGAGCGAAGAAGTTGCTTGCCGCGAAATCATCAAAAACCTAATGAAAATCTCCAAACCGACCAAACGAGATGTAACTCTGCACAAAATCCGCGTCGCAGGCGAGCATAACCTCACAAAAATTCCATCAAACTCACAACTCATAACCTTTCTAGAACCAATAGAAAAGCGCAAGCTTCTGCCACTTTTGCGAAGGAAAGTCACCCGCACAATATCTGGCGTTACTGTGGTTGCAGTTATGACTGAGCCATATCCATGTCCTCAACCTAACCCTTGCGCATATTGCCCAGGCGGACCGCCATTCGGTGTGCCGCAGAGCTATACGGGCTTCGAGCCTGCTACTATGCGGGGAATACAAAATCAATACGACGCCCACCTGCAGGTCAGCAGCCGGATACAGCAACTCCAAGCCATCGGACATACAGTTGACAAGATAGAACTCATAGTCATGGGCGGCACCTTCCCAGCGACGCCAATTGAATATCAAGAAAATTTTGTCAAACAAAGTTTGGAAGCAATAATTGGCAAGAAAACAAATTCGCTGGAGGAAGCGAAAAAACTAGCCGAAACCAGTAGAATCCGCAATGTAGGAATTACTGTGGAAACCCGTCCTGACTGGGCACAACAAGAACATATTGACCACATGCTTAGCATGGGCGTTACAAGGGTTGAGCTTGGTGTTCAAAACCCAGATGACAGGATTTATGGTTTTGTGGGCAGAAAACATTCAGTTGAAGACGTAGTGAACGCAACTCGACTACTAAAAGACGCTGGCTTAAAAATTGTTTATCATATGATGCCTGGACTGCCCGACTCAAATTTCAAACGGGATTTGGAGGCTTTCAAAACAATCTTCACCGACTCGCGTTTCAAGCCTGACATGATAAAAATTTACCCATGCCTTGTGATTAAAGGTACCAAAGCTTATGAATGGTGGAAAAAGGGCGAATATAAGCCTATCACTACGGAAAAAGCAGCAGAATTAATAGTTGAAATCAAGAAAATCATACCACCATGGATTAGAATAATGCGTGTGCAGAGAGACATACCTGCAAACCTCATAGTCGCAGGCGTAAACAAAAGCAACCTGCGCCAACTTGTTCAAGAAAAACTGAAAGCACAAAATCTACGTTGCCACTGCATACGGTGCAGAGAAGCAGGACACAGAATGCTTAAAGACCGCGTTAAGCCAGACCCAGAAAAAATAGAAATTCTAACAACAAAACAAGCAGCAAACGAAGGTGAAGACATATTCATCTCCGCAGAGGACACAGAAAACGATGTGCTGCTCGGTTATTTACGATTAAGAATCCCATCTGAAAAAGCGCACAGACCAGAAATAAACAGTGAACCGTGCACAATAGTGAGAGAGTTACATGTTTATGGAATGTTGGTTCCGGTTGGAAAACATTTAGCGAAGGCTTGGCAACACAAAGGATACGGCAACATACTTCTCTCTGAAGCCGAACGCATTACGAAAGAGGAATACTACAGACGAAAGGTTGTAGTTATAAGTGCCCTCGGAACAAAACAGTACTACATGCGAACTGGCTACCAATATGATGGGCCGTACATGTCAAAAGATTTGGAGACATAAAATTTGAGTAATAATGCACTTTCTGGTTACAGAGGCGAAGCACTTCAATCATTAAAAAAGGCTGGAGCACAAATCGGCGACATTGTTCGAATAATTAAGGACAACCAAACGTATGAAGGAATACTCATCCCACGCAGCGAATACAGCGATGACAAACATATAGTTATTAAAATGCGAAGCGGGTACAACATCGGCATCCAAATCACTCCCACCACAAAAATCGAAAAAATCGGAGTAGGCGCAAAACCAAGTTTCAAGCCACTGTCATTGCCGAAACAGAAAGAAAAACTACCAAAAGTCGCAATTTTAAGCACGGGTGGCACAATCGCGAGCCGAGTTGACTACAGAACAGGCGGAGTAAGACCAGCCTTAACCGCGAACGACCTTTACAGTGTTGTTCCGGAACTCGCAGAAACAGCCATCATAGACACAGAAATCCTGTTTAGCCTATTTAGCGAAAACATAACTCCAAAACATTGGACAGAAATTGCCAAACACGTCGCGAAACACATTGAAGACAGCAAATCAGGCGTAGTCGTTGCACATGGCACTGACACCTTAGGCTACACAGCTGCGGCCCTAAGTTTCGCATTACAGGACCTACCAGTTCCAGTGGTTTTGGTTGGCTCACAACGCTCAGCAGACCGCCCGAGCTCAGACGCAGCAACAAACCTTCTAGCCGCCGTAAATGCAGCCGCAACAGCGCCGTTTGCAGAAGTTGTTGTGGCGATGCATGAAACTGTGTCAGATAAATCAATAGTTTTTCACAGAGGAACAAAAGTCAGAAAATGTCACACAAGCAGAAGAGACACGTTCAAATCTGTAAACGCAACGCCAGTTGCTAGATTAGAAAATGGAAAATTCACCATGCTTGTGGAAGATTATGATAAGCGTGATTCGAACCATGAACTTGTGTTAAAACCAAATTTTGACGAAAAAGTAACGCTTATAAAGTTTCACCCGTCAATAGACCCTAAACTGATCGAATGGCACATCAACAACGGAGTTAAAGGCATAATTCTCGAAGGCACCGGACTCGGTCACGTTGGAAGTTACCTATTTTCCGCCATCAAAAAAGCTATTGAAAATGAGGTTATTGTGGCTATGACTTCGCAGTGTATTTGGGGACGTTTAGGTATGACTGTTTATGATTCTGGAAGAGACCTCCTCGCTATGGGAGTTATACCGCTTGAAGATGTACTCGCGGAAACTGCCCTAGTTAAGCTAATGTGGATTTTCGGACAAACCAAAAACACAGAAGAAGCGAAAAAACTGCTAAAAACAAACATTGCGCACGAGTTTTCGCCACGAACGACATACAAAGAGGCACAGTGACATGGGTATTGATTATGCGAAAATTGGCTTAAAAGCAGGACTTGAAATACATCAACAACTCGACACTGAAACGAAACTTTTCTGTGACTGCAAACCAGAACTTTTCAAAGAAGAACCAACCATCACTTTCCTGCGGAGACTACGACCGACACAAAGCGAACTTGGACAAGTTGATCCTGCAGCATTTTTCGAATTTCAAAAGGGCGTCAAAATTCTTTATGAAGCGAACGACGAGACTTCTTGCTTAGTCGAGATGGATGAGGAGCCCCCGCACGAGCTCAATCGAGATGCTGTCGAAATAGCATTAACTGCTGCTCTTCTAATGAACGCAAGACCAGTTGAAGAGGTTTATGTCATGCGAAAGACCGTAATTGATGGTTCCAACACAACGGGCTTCCAACGCACTTGCGTTGTCGCTTTAAATGGAGAAATTATGGTTAAAGATAAAAAAATTCCAATACAACACATCGGGCTTGAGGAGGACGCGGCGAGAAAAACCGGAGAAGAGGATAACATTATTCGTTACAGGATTGATCGTTTGGGCATTCCATTAATCGAAGTGGCAACTGCGCCTGTGATTTATTCGCCAAAGGAAGCAGAGGAAGTGGCGCTTGCGATTGGACGGATACTACGCGCGACGGGTAAGGTGAAACGAGGTTTAGGTTCCATTCGCCAAGACTTGAACATTTCTATACCTAATGGTGCGCTTATAGAAATTAAGGGAGTGCAGGAGCTTGAGCTGGTCTCTGTGGCAGTGGAGCGGGAAGTGGAGAGACAAGTTGGACTTTTATCGGTGAGGGATGAGCTACAAAAACGTGGAGTAAAGGCGGAGGATTTGGAAGAAGAATTTGTGGATGTGACTTCTGTTTTTAAACAAACTGAATGCAAAGTCGTTAAAACAGCCTTAAGCAAAGGGAAACGCGTGTTTGCTGTAAAGTTGCCAAGATTCGCTGATTTGTTGAAAAAAGAGCTTACAGCAGGCATTAGACTTGGAAGCGAAATGGCTGACCGTGCACGTTTTTGGGGAAGAGTTGGCGGCATTTTTCATACTGACGAGTTGCCTGCGTATGGCATTACAAAAGAAGAAGTTGAAAAACTAAAACAAAAAATGAAAGTTATGGAGAAGGATGCGGTTGTTTTTGTTGCGGATGTAAACGAGAATGCGATTGACGCTTTAAGGGCAGTCGTGGAAAGAGCAAAGGAGGCGCTTATAGGAATCCCTGACGAGACTCGCGCAGCGAATCCTGACGGCACTACTCGTTATATGCGCCCACGACCAGGTGCTGCGAGGATGTATCCGGAGACTGATGTGCCACCTATACAGGTTAAAACTGAATACATTGCTCAGTTGTGTGCTCAGCTTCCAGAGTTGCCTGAACAAAAAATGAAGCGGTTAAGGAAGGATTATGGTTTGAATGAGAAGTTAGCCAAACAAGTGTTAGATTCGGAATATAGTCAACTATTCGAAGTCATAGTTCAAGAGTCTAAGGTTTCGCCAACAACAGTGGCTGCAGCGTTGACTGAGACTTTGAAGGCTCTTCGACGGGAAGGCACAGCAGTAGAGAGCGTTTCGGATGAACAATTGAAGGAGTTGTTCAAAATGATTGGTGCAGGCAATCTGGCGAAGGAGGCGTTCGCAGATGTGGTAGGGTGGCTTGCGAAGCATGAGGATGCGTCTGTGACTGCGGCTGTGGAGAAGCTTGGTTTGGGGGCACTTAACACGGAGGAGTTGGAAAAGATTGTTGATGAGGCTATTCGGGGTAATGAGAAGCTCATTGTGGAACGTGGCATGAGTGCTTTTGGTGCTCTGATGGGTATTGTGATGGGGAAGGTACGGGGCAAGGCGAAGGCGCAGGTTGTTAGCGAGTTGTTGAAGAAAAAGTTGAAGGAGAAGGGCTCATAGGCGTTTTCGACAGATGGCAACGTAGTCTTTTAGGTTTTCGTCTGTTTTTATTTTGAGAATTTCGAATTCTGCTTTTTCTAGTAGTTTGTTTAAGGCTTCTAGTGTCCAGTGTTTTTTGAGGGCAGTGATGACTATTGTGGCATTTGGTTTTGTTACTCTTTTTATTTCTTCCAGTGTCTTTGTGGGGTTAAGCAGATTTTGGAGTAATGTGACAGCGAAGACATGAATGAAGGTATCGGCTGCGAATGGCGAGTGGTCTGCGTCTGCTCGGATGACTGCTATATTGTTATGAGCTTTTGTTTTGGTTTTTGCTTGTTTTAGAAGCTTTGGTGAGGTATCGATGCCCAAAACTAGTTTGGCTTTTTTAGCTATGTGAGGAAAGAGTAGTCCTGTTCCGCATCCCGCGTCTAATATTATGGCGTTGTTTACTGTGCTGAGATTTTTGAGTGCTACGGTTATTTTGGCGTCTTGTTCCAAGTGGTATTGCCCGTCGTAGCCGTTGGCTATTTGGTCGTAATGTTTTATTGTTTTTCGCTTTTGGCTCCATTGGCTTGGCATTTTTATAGTCAGAAAGCTTATTCTGTGGTTATGTCCATAAAGATTGTTGTTTAATGAAACTAGTCTGAATTATGTTTGCAGGTCCCATGCATTTTCAAATAGAACAAATTTTCATAGCCTTTTATATGTTAGATTCCATAATAATGATTCATCAAATATCTTTAAGAAGAGAAAGAAGTATGAAAACAAAACATTTTCAGAAATTTCTGAGACATTCGCTGAATCTTGTGCTAATCGTAATGTTACTTATGCTGGCAAGCCCCCTTCTACCTTATTCAAATGCGGCCACAATGTCAGGTCCTGTGAAAGGCGCCATTTGGACGACGAACAGTAAAGGCGAACAAGTTAACGGAAACTTGTACTCTAACCCAAGAGACGTTTACTTGGTTGGAGGACCACACAAGCCAGGAGCCTTGGGCCTCGAAAGTGGCTGGTATTACTTCCAAGTAACTGACCCTTCTGGCAACTTGCTTAGCACGGACAACGATGGAGACCGGAAGTTTTTCGTCGATAGTGAAGGTCGCATTACCCAAGTTACAAGTCATCGTTTAAAGATTGTGAATGGCAAAGGAATAGTGCAGCTCTGGCCGTTCACATACTCGCCTCAAAATGGGGGTAATTATAAGGTTTGGGTGACAAGCGAAGACAGTTACAATCTGTTCGGTTTCATTCCTTCACTGTCTAAGACAGACAACTTCAAGGTCGGCAAATGGGAGGATGACGTTCTAAAATACTTTGAACTTTGGGTGACTAGTGGAGTATCTGGATTGCCAGACGTGGAGTTCTTTGTTAACTACAGGGTTGATGTTGATGGAGAAGGTCCTCTCCCACCAGGCCCATGGACAAGCGGGCAACTAACATGGATCCCTAATCCCGACCCAAACAGCCCACTTGAAGTCTTCCAATACGATACAACAGTTACCATTGGCTCATACATCTACTGGCAATTCACCGTTTCGAACGTAATCGGCTTACCGCTTGAAGTACATGGACCCGAGCTAATCTCTGGTGAGTTGGTCAATAAAGAATTCTTATTCTTAATCAACGGTCACCACTACGACAGTCGACCAACAGAAGATGTCAAAGTACCCGTCGAAGGTTCGCATATAGTGCTTTCAGATGGTATAAACAGTGTTGACACTTTTACAGACCAAGATGGATACTACGAGTTCGTCGCAGTAGTCCCAGAGATCTCACAGAGTCCTTGGGATTACAAAGTATCCTTGGTGGGAAGCGACTTGAGGCTTTTAGCTTGGTTTGAGCACCAAGCCGAGAGCGCCGTTGACCAGACTTTTGACTTCTACAACTACGCCGCCTACATGACTAACCTCGAACCGGCGACCTACCCCGAAATACCCACGTTCGAACTTGTGTGGACGCCTTCGAATGAAGACGATGGGCTGTACAAACTAAGTTCGACGAACCCTGGTTCATTTCACTTCAATATAGAGAGTTGTGGAGCGGCCGGGTCACCAGTTTATATCGAGATTCTTCTGCCGCCTTTTGGAGCAAATGATGAACTGATAGATTCGCCTAACTTCATGTTCCACCATCAATACATAGGAGGCACGTATGTCCTTGACCTTCATGTTTACGATGCCGACTCGAACGAAGACATCACCGCAGACTTTACGATCTTCGAATTCGATGAAAAGAACGCCACTGTGACTGGAAGTATGCCATACTCTGGAGAAATAATACTGTCGTTGCACCTAGACTATCAGATAGACGGTTCGCTCACAGAACTTCAAATCGAGCAGTTCAACTCTTTCGAATACGACATCACTGTCTTAATCCATGGTTCCATTAGGGGCGTACACTCGCTTTCGCAACCGACATCCATCAGGGGCGTACATGAGAAGTAAGCAGACGGACAAAGCAAACCTACCCATTACCGTTTCTCTTTTTTTCTGAGATCAACTTATGAAAAAGGCGTGAACCTTGTCTTTCAGGGCATCCACTTAGCATACTGAAAACACTATATTTTTAGACTACTAAATTCCACAAATACAATATATACGATCCACATTGTTATTGCTGAGTTAGATTATTAAGTGATAGGCGATGCCGTTAGATCTTACCCCAGAGAAACTACTAGAAAGAGCGAAGGAGCAGGAAAAAAAGTATGGATGGCTCTATGCTGTTTGGTCCTATGAACAAGCGCTACAGTCTGTAGCGGAAACCGAGCCCTTTGCTGCGGAAACTTGGCAACGGATAGGTTTTTGCTACGAACAAGCGTCTAGACAGGCGGAAAACCTAGAAGAATTTAGAAAACTTAGACAACACGCGGTGGAAGCCTACAAAGAGGCTGCCAGGTTATTCGAGAAGATAAACAAAGTCAAAAATGCGGGGAAAAGCGCACAATGCAATGCCCTCGCCGAATATACGCGTTCTTGGTTGGCCTCCACCCTCGCAGAGAAGGCAAAGATACTTGATGAATGCTGCACATTTGGAGACGAGGCGCTACAAGCGTTTCAAACATCGGAAGACGAACTGAATTATGGAAAGACGAGTAACCTCATGCTGTTGTGTCTCTTTGAGCGCCTGTATGTTGCGCCGACCCATGATGAAAAGCGAATCATTGCCCAAGAAGGAATAAAACTTAGCAACAAAGCTCTTCCAGTTCTGTCGAAACTAGGCGACAAAAGCGAACTTCTTCAAGCTTATTCCATTGCGAGCCTTCAAAACTGGTACGTCGCGGACATCGTGAGTGAACGAGAAGAAGAGAGGAAAGAGCTGGCAGATCTAAGCGTCAGTTACTCAGGAAAGGCGGTGACCTTGTCCCAAGAGACCGGCAACCCTCATGACATTGCGCTGTCCCTGTGGGCAGCGTCTTTGTGCGCACTTGCGTTCACGGAAAATATCACGTCCGCGCTGGAGTATGCCAAAGAAATGCTACAACAAGGGATTGTTGTAAACGATAATTACCTAAAAGGGGTCGCGTCTTACATCCTTGCATTTGCCACAGATTGGGCGTCATCCCAAGAAGCAAATCCAGATAAAAGGAAGGAACGATACGAAGAAACTATTAAGTACGCCCAAGACGCGGAACGATATCTTGCACCACTCGCTCAAGATTCCATCATCGGTGAAACCTATTTGTTCTATGGTCAAAGCTGCTCAGCTCTTGCTTATGAATCGACCAGTTCATCAGAAAAACTGGCGTTATCAAAAAAGGCAGTGGAAGTTGGGCGAAGGGGATTAGAATACGCAGTCCGTTCGGGATCTCCTGACGCTATAGGCTCGACTCTTCACGCTTTGAGCAAAGCATTGCATTTTTACGCTAATCTAGAGCCCAGTAAAGATGACAAAACGAAACTGCTACAAGAAGCGTTACAATATCGGGAAGAGTACAACCGCATCGTTGAGAAAGCCTTTCCATCTATGGATTGGGTTCTTGGAGTAGGCAAAATCTACACGGCACAACTGGAAGCAGAGTTAACGAGATTAGAAGCAGATGAAAACAAAAAGAGAACACTTTTGGAACAAGCCATCTCAGATATGGATGATGGAGTGTTAAAATGCCAAAAATGGATTGCGGCACGTCCAACACCATCCCAGATAGTTTTTGTTGCTGAGTTCGAAGACTCGTTTGGCAAAATATTAGAAGAACTCTATCTGTTAACCAAAGATGAGAAAATCCTGCGTAAAGCAAACGGAGTCTACAGCGACACAGCAAAACGATTTAAAGAAGTTGAGTTGATCAGCCGTGTTGCAGAGGCCTACTGGAAAATAGCGAGAAACCAAGACCAGTTAGGTGAAGGCGCCAAGGCTGCAAGAAACTATGACAGGGCTTACACGGAATATGAGGCCACGGCTCAGAAAATGCCGAGTTTCTCGAACTTTTTCATGGACTATGCTTTGTACATGAAAGCATGGAGCGAAATCGAAAAGGCAAAATTCGCGCACAATAAGGGACGATTTTCCAGTGCAATGAAACACTATGGAAAGACAGCGAGGCTTCTGAAGCAAACGAAACTGTGGAGCTACCTTTCTTCAAACTTCTTGGCATGGTCACTTCTGGAGAAGGCAGAGGCGCTCAGCAGAAATGAGAGAAGTTCGAAGTCTATTGAAGCGTTTAACAACGCAATCGAGCTCTTCCGGGAAGCCAAGAATTCCCTTGGAATTGCTGCTGGTGAAGTTACGGATTCAAACGAAAAATACGTGGTTGAGAGGTTAATCGAAGCTTCTGATATGAGAGGGGAATATTGTTTTGGAAGGGTCGCTATTGAGGAAGCAAAAATCTTGGACATGCAAGGCGAACACGTCGCGGGTGCCGAAAAATATGGATCAGCTGCTAAAATATTTCAAACAATCGTGGATACTGGGTCAGAGCAAAACCGTAGAGAACTGCAACCTATAATCTATCTTTGCAGAGCTTGGCAGAAAATGTTGATGGCAGAGGCGAAGTCTTCTTCAAGTTTGTACGG
>Ga0209636_10007518_pt1 | contig 11102 bp, 8 predicted proteins | sample DeeMarSWOR152_54_FD_187464 | JGI IMG/M metagenome (GOLD analysis project Ga0209636, IMG submission 187464) | Marine sediment microbial communities from White Oak River estuary, North Carolina - WOR-1-52-54 (SPAdes) (version 2) | ecosystem: Environmental > Aquatic > Marine > Intertidal zone >... | reverse complement strand
GTACGAGTTCCCCCACGATGTGCTGGCGCGGATCGCGACGCGCATCATCAACGAGGTCGCCGGGATCAACCGGGTCACCTACGACGTGAGCTCGAAGCCGCCGGCCACGATCGAGTGGGAGTAGCCGTGGGTGCCACTGGGCTGGCTCAGCTCGTCTCCTACTTGGACGAGTACCTCGATATCGCGAACGTACCGGACTACCCGGACGCCGCGAACGGGCTTCAGGTCGAGAACAGCGGTACGGTCGGCAAGATCGTGGCCTGCACCGACGCCTGCCAGGCGACGATCGATGCGGCCGCCGAGCATGGAGCCGACATGCTGCTCGTTCACCACGGGCTGTTCTGGGGCGCTGGGCTCAGGCCACTCACCGATCGCAGCTACCGCCGCGTGCACCGGCTCATCGCGCACGACATCGCTGTCTATTCCGTGCATATCCCCCTCGACGTTCACCCCGAGGTCGGGAACAACATTGAACTGGCGCGCCGGATCGGCCTGCGTGTGATTGGCCGGTTCGGCGACTACCAGGGCTGCGCGATCGGGGTCTGGGGCGAGCTGCCGGTGATGCGCGATGAGCTCGCTGGGCGGCTCGAGAAGTTGTTGGGGCAGGAGCCGTTTCTCATCCCGGCCGGGCCCGAGAGCATGCAGCGGGTCGGTGTCATCACGGGTGGTGGTGCCGCCTACCTGTCAGAGGCGCGGGCGACCGGGCTGGACACGTTCATCACCGGTGAAGGCCCGCATCACAGCTACTTCGATGCCCAGGAGTGGGGCCTCAACGTCTTCTACGCGGGCCACTACGCGACGGAGACGCTGGGCGTCAAGGCTCTGGCCGAGCACCTGGGCGAGAAGTTCGGCTTGGACTGGGAGTTCGTCGACCACGCGACCGGCCTGTAGGCTGCCGCACCCGGCAACGCGGCACCGCTAGCGCGCTCGCGCAGAGTCCTGCCCTTCCGGATTCCTCAGTCGCGTCTCGATCTCCAGCCAGACGTTTGCCAGGTACTCGGGATCCTCGGCATGCTGGCGAGCGAAGTCGAGCAGATCGTCTTCGCTGACTTCGCGTCGGGCGAGAATCGCGCGGGCACTGTCGGACGCGGCGAGCGAATCGGGCGCGGCCTCGGCGGCGCGCAGGATCTCCACGTAGATGTCGATGTACTCCTCCCGAGTAACGCGAGTACCCTCGGTACCGGGACGGCAGGCCTGAAGGGCTAGCAGGAGGCCGAGTGCCAGAACGGCCACGGTCAGCCCGCCACAGTCTCGAGCGACGGTTCGCTTCAGCACGGCACAGGCCTTCTTCAGCACGATCGAGAATCGGGTCAGCCGCTGTCCACCGACGACGTTCGCAGTGGATGGGCGGTGAGGTGGAGCCGCGTGAGCGTAGGCCACGGACCCCGGCGTGTCAAGCTCGCGCTGAGGACTCTGCGGTATTATCGCGTCGCCACGAACGTGACGGCGGCTCGCCGCACGATGTGGTGTCCGCTGTCGGAGATATAGAGGAAGTCCAAGGGCGACGCGGCGATTCCACGCGGGTCCTTCAGCGCGGTCTCACCTGCCGGCAGGAGATCGCCGTTAAAGTCCTGGTCACCGGTGCCTGCGAACGTCCAGATCGTGAGCGTTTGCATGCTCACGACCCGCACGCGATGATTATCGGAATCAGCGATGAACAACAGCCCGCCGTCGCTGGAAATGGCCACGGCCAGAGGAGTGTCGAGCTTGGCCTCGTCCGCTGGGCCGCCGTCCCCGCTGAACCCGGCCACGCCCTGGCCGGCAACGGACCTGATGATGGAAGTCTCGAGATCCACGGCCCGGACCCGGTGATTGCCGCTGTCGGCGATATAGAGAACACCATCACAGACGGCGAGACCAGCCGGACGCCGCATACGAGCGAGCGTGGCTGGGCCGCCGTCGCCGCTGAAACCGGCAATGCCCGCACCGGCGACGGTAACGAGTGTGCCGTCCAAGTCGATGCGGCGCACGCGGTGCGCACCGAACTCGCTGAAGTACACCACTCCATCTGCGCCCACAGCCACGCCCGTCGGCGTATCCAGAACGGCCTCGAGCGCGTTCATGCTGTCGGCTGACGAGCCGCGGCCGCCGGTCCCGGCGATCGGCGCCAGGGTGCCGGATTCGAACTCCAGTCGCCAGACGCGGTGGCCGTCGGGATCGGCGATCATTAGCTCGCCGCTGCCGAGCGCCAGTCCATCCGGCCCGCGCAGCCGCGGCTCCTCGGCGCGCTCGCTGTGATCCACGAGCGCCTCGATCCCTCCGGACGAGGCGACGGCGAGCACGCGCGAGTTCCTGTGATCGGCGATATAAGCAACCGCGTCGGCGTCCGCTGCCAGACCGAGTGGCGTGTCGAGCTGGCTCTCCGTCGCCCGAATATCCAGGCTCTCTCCGGCCTGGTCAGGTAGTCCCGCGACGATGCGTAGGATCCCGGGCGAATCGCCGATCACCACGAGCGGATCGCCGCAGGCGTAGAGAGCTATGAGCGCCGCAACCGCGGCTACTGCTGCAGAGACACGACCCATATGTCGTAATCGTCGCCTTCGCTTTGCTTGGCAAACGCCAGGTGTTGGCCGTCGGGTGACACTGCGGGCTCGCGGCCGCCTTGCGTGCCGGGCACCGGCGTCGCCTCCCCACCGTCGGGTGACATCCTCCAGATCTGATTGCCGCGCCGGAAGAAGAGCGTCTCTCCGTCGGGTGACCACGCGGGTTCGTCGCCTTCACCGAGTTCGGTCAGCCCGCTGCCGTCGGGGCGGATCAAGCTGAGGATGTGCCGCCCGAGCGAGAACTCGGTGTAGTCCAGATAGGCGCACGGGCCGAGAGCCGTGTAGACGCATGTGCAGTAAGCCGAGTCGGCGCGCTCGATGCGTGAGTACGCGATCCACTCGCCGTCGGGGCTCCAGGCCGGCCAGACCGCCTCCTCGGTGCCGGGCACGCTGACGGGTTCGTCCTCGCCGGGCGTCCAGATCAGGACGCGTAGCCCGTCGCTGTAGGCGAGGCGCTCGCCGTCCGGCGCCCACGTCGTCCGGAAGGTGAACCGGCGTTCCTGATCGAAGAGCCGCTGGAAGGGGTGAAAGCGCACAACATATAGCGGCACGAAGCCTATGATCGGGTCCTCGACAGAATCGATCGTCACCCCTGGAGCACTGACATCCAACGCGGTGTCCGCTTCGAGCGCGTTGGTCGCGTCGAAGCGGCGGACGTGGACGATGATCTGGCGCAGCGGAGGCAAGGGCGCCTCGGAGCGGGCGGGATCGCACGACAGCGTCGCACCCGGGCAGGGATTGGGATCCCACAGGGGCGCGATCTCCACGAAGGCCAGCCGCTCGCCGTTGGGATCCGGCGCCGGCGCCACCAACCAGTGTCGCAGCCCGAGCGGGTTCGGCAGTTGCACGTTGGTCAGAATCGGCTGGGCGACTCCGCCGTCCCGAGGTAGTCCGACCAGCACGCCGGGGTCGGGAGGCAGGTGCCCGAAGCCTGCGGCCGCGTAGTAGACCGAGTCCCCGTTCAGCGACCAGGCTGGCGACCGGTCGTCTTTCAGGCTGAAGGTCAGCCGCCAGACGGTCTCAGTGAGGCGTGCGTCCCCGTCAACCGCTTCGAATGGGGACACGTCATCCCGGCAGGCGAGCCAGACCAGCCCGGCCAGGGCGAGTGCACCGGCGGCGTAGGGATAGCACCAACGCATCAGAACGAGACCTCCAGACCGAGCCGCAGCTGAGACGCTTCTCCGAAGTAGAGCGAAGGATCATTCCGATCCAGTGCCGCGGCGAAGCGAGCGGTCTCCATCTCCCGCGCGTCGATCATCCCGTCCCGGTTCAGGTCGACGAGCGGGCTATAGCGCGGCGATTCGCGGGGGATCGGCTCCATGTCGTCGCGCACCGCGCCGGCGATGGCCTGCAGGTCCTCGGCGCTCGGTGCCAGCTTACCCGTGTCGCGGCGCAGCGCGATGACGTTGTCCCGTCCGAGCAGGTTGCGGACGTAGGCGACGACGCGCCAGCTGCAGCGGCTACAACCCGGAAGCCCGCCCAGCTCCCGGGTCAGGCGAAGGTTCACGAGGCCCGTCCAGGGCAGCCGTGCCGGCACGGTCGCTATGCCCGTGTATTCGCCCGCAGCGATCGCCCGGTCGAGGGGAAAGCCGCTGCGTACCGACGCCGTCAGCGACACGCCCCAGCCCGTGCTGGTGTCGCCCACCGCACGACCCGCCAGGACCGTGAGATCCGCGCTGTGGCGGCGGTCGAAGGCGAGCGGCAACTCGCTGCGCTGCTCCGTGATCGTGCCGCCCGGATCCTCGAAGGCGCTGGATGTCACACCTTTCGCGCTCTGCAGCGCGTAGCCCGCGCGCACCCGCACGGCCGGCCAGCGTCCCACGGCCGTGAGCTCGAGCCCTTTCACGCTGCCGAAGTCCCCCGTCGTGAACTGGTTCTGCGCGAACCCGGAGAAGCTCAAGCTGCCGGTGACCAGGTTCGTGAGCTCTTTGAGGAACGCAGTAGCGCTGAGTGCGACTGCGTTGCTCGCCAGGTGGCTCACGCCCAGCTCCCATGAGGCGCCGCGCTCGAATGACAGGTTCGGGTTGCCCTGACGCCGGATGTCGGTCCGCAGCGAGTCGCCGATCGTGCTGTCGAGGAAGAAGCTGAAGTCAGGCGGCTGGGCCACGAGCCCGTAGTTGAACCGGAACATCGTACGGCCCTGCGTGCCCGGCACGGGCACGGCCGTCCCGACCCGGGGCATCAGGTGGGTCTTCCATCTGGTGTCAATGACCGGTGCAGAGATGTCCGCACGGTCGGCCTGGAAGCGGAGCCCCGAACGGAAGGACTCCACCCGCAGCCCGAGCTGCACGGTGATCGTGTGTGCTGCCAGGAGGGAGGCCTGCGCGAACGCGGCGGCTGTGGCCGGGAAGAAGCGCGCGTAGCTGGGCAACGAGCCGGGCAGGTAGGCGGGTACTCGTTCGTAGTTCTCGATCCGATAGAACCGTGTCGACGCGCCGGCACGCAGCGAGTGGCCTCGCGCCGACAGCATCTCGCCGGTCAGATCCGCGCCGACGAACTCGGTGCGAGTCCAGTTCGCGATCTCCGGTGTTCCCTCGGTGAAGAAGATGCCCTCAGCCGCAGGGCCGAAGGGCGAGCCGACCGAGCCGCCGGGCTCCACATAGCCGGGCACGGCGCCGCCCGACTCGAGCTGCTCGTCGATCGGCCTGCGCACGGACCCCTCGCCGAGGAAGCGGAAATCGGCCAAACCGAAGCCCGCGATGCGGGTCCGCCCGCCGAAGGTCCACGGGTCCAGCACGCCCAGGTAGCGATCTAGCCGCATCGCCGCCGCACGTGCAGTGAGGCGATAGGCGCGCCCTTCGCGATGCCGCGTCCAATCGAGCGCCAGGCTGGCCAGGTAGGCCTTCATGCGTTGCCCGAGCTGGAAGTCCGGGTTGTACTTGAACTCGGGTGTGTACAGCTCGCGCTGGCGCCGGTTGTGGAGCAGGCTCAGGGTGAGGTTGCTGGTCGGCGCCAGGGGCCGGTCGATACGCAGGAAGCCGATCAGCTTGTCGCCGCGCTGGAAGGGCAGCCGCGCCCCCGTGAACGGGCAGTACAGATGCCGGGTGCCGGGGTTGCCCCTCAGCACGTCTATCGCTTCCGCCAGATCGGCGTCCACATCCTCGGTACGCAGGCAGGTGAGGCCGCGGGCCCGTGGGTCGGCATCGATCAGGCCCTGCGCCAGCACGTCGGCGAAGATTGTGCTGCCTCGCCCCAGGAATCCCAGGGGTCCCCCTAAGGATGCGGAGAGGCTGGAGAAACCGCGGAAGAGATCGTCGGGTACCCAGTGATCGCTGGAAAGGGCCAGGCGGCCCTCCCAACGGTCCGCGTTGCCACGACGCGTGACGTAGCCCACGACGCCCGACAGAGCCGACCCGTTCTCGGCTCCCATGCCGCCGGTGACGACCTCGATCTCCGCGAGGGCGCTGGGCGAAAGCTCGAGGCCGGGCGCCTGCCTTGCCGCCTCGAGTTGGTTCCTCACTTCGAGGCCGTCGATCCGGTAGCTCTCCTGGCCGACGCGACCGCCGCGGAAGTGGCCATCGCTGACGCCAGTCGTGAGCTCGACGGCGTCCTCGATCTCATCGACCGGCAGTTCACGCAACTCGCGCCCGAGCACGACCTCGTGAGTGACAACGACCTCGGGCTCGATCAGGCGCGCCCGCTCGACTTCCGCCGCCAGCTCTTCCAGCTCGACGGGCGCTGGCGTGAGCTGGATCGTCACCTGCGTGGTTCGGCCGCCGCGTACGCGAACCATGACTGCAGCGCTGCGGAAGCCGATCCGCTGAGCCTGCAGCCTGTACTCGCCCACCGGGACACCGGTCAGCAGGAAATTGCCGCGGTCGCTGGTGAGCGCGCGCAGGTCCAGATTCTCGATCCAGACCTCCGCCGTGGAGACCGGCGCCCGGGTTTCGGCCTCGATCACGCGGCCCAGGATCTGGCCCGTCGTCTGCGCGCGACCCGGGACCGTGGCCATCGCCAGGCCCAGCAGCACAGCCACGAGCGGCCACACCTGTCCAGGCCCGATACCCCGCGAATGTCGCCGCGCGATCCCCGGCACGGTTCCGGCGCCGTTCCGCTCAGTTGTCTGCAAACAGGTGCCCATACTCCAACGCCTCACCCGTCTCCCACAGCCTGTAGCTATAGAGGATCGGTACCCTGCATGGCCTCTCTTGGCAGCGCTGACGCTGCCAGCTCTTGCTCTCGCGGTCGCTGCCTCCCGGCCGTTAGGGATAAGCAAAACGGTACGTGGCCGGATGCTGTGCCGCCAGTGCCCCAGCCGCGGTACCAGCAAGCTGGATTTGTCACAGCCGCTGCAGTTATAGTAACGGTTACCCGGCATAGCTATCGCGCGAATACGGATCGGAGGTCAGCCCGAAGGATGACGGCGAGCGCTGCCCAGGACCCGCGTGAGATTGTGACTCCGGACGCCTTCTCCGTGGCGCCCGAGCTGCTGGGTACGCCGCTCGCCCGGCCTTGGCGGCGGGCGCTGGCCATGCTGGTTGACCTCGTCTTGATCGGCCTGCTCAGCCGGGCCGGCTGGTTCTTCCTCGGGCTCGCCATCGCCTTCCTGTTGTTCCGCAGGGCGCTGCGCCCGGCCGCGAGTCTGATCGGAGCGGGGTCGCGCTGGCTGACCTACGGATCGCTGGGTACCCTGGTACTCGCCGTCACGCTGGCTGGCGGTTGGGCCAACTACTGCTCGGGCGACGGCACATCGGCGTCCGTCGGTGCAGTCGAGCGATTCCTCGGGGCAGGTCTCGGCGACGCCGGCGCTACGGTAACGGACGCGATCGCGCTGAGCCGCGCCGAGACGGAGCTGGAGTTCCGGGAAGCAGCGGCCAGCTTCGCGGAGCACCTGGGCCGGCAGGGGGCGAATCCGGAGCAGATCCGCGACGCGCTCGAGGACTTCGCGAGCGAGAGAGGCGAGACGTGGGCGCGTGAGGCGGTGGACGCGGTGCTGGCGGGCGCCGAGATGCTGGAGGAACCGGAGAGACCCGCGGGCGCCGACTCGCTGGTGCATGCCTATGCGGCAGCGCTGCAGGCGGGCGATTCGGCTCGTGCCGCCGCGCTCGAGCCCGAGGTCGCCGAGCTGCTCGCGGCAGAGCGCCTGGCCGGGCAGGAGCGCCGCATCGAGCGGCTCCGGGAACGCAACGCTCGTCTCGAGCGGCAGCTGAGCGAGGCGGCGGAGGAGCCGAGCCTCATCATCATGCTCCTCGGCTTCGCCGATGAAGTCGGGATCGGCTTCGGCTGGGCCGGCCTCTACTTCACCCTCTTCGTCGCCCTCTGGCGCGGGAGGACGCCCGGCAAGCGGCTGGCGCGCATACGTGTCGTGCGGCTCGACGCCAAGCCGATCGGCTGGTGGGTCGCTTTCAACCGCTTCGGCGGGTACGCGGCCTCGATCTTCACCGGGCTGCTCGGCTTCGTCGAGATGTTTTGGGACGATAATCGCATGGCATTGCACGACCGCATCGCCTCGACCGTGGTCGTGCGCGAGTAAGTTGACGCGAAACCGGGACGGAGACGGCAGACGTACGGATGAGCGGTGGCGATGCTGCGTGCACCGCGCGTGAGGTGGCTGCATGAATCGATCACAGGTAGGAGGTAACGAGGTGAAGGAGTCAAGCTCGGGTCCGTCGGGTCGCGGCGCGCTCGCGGAACTCAAGGAGGCGGTGAGCAACCTGTTCGAGCAGGTCGTCGGATTGGCGCCCGATCTCGGGCTCGGACGCGAGTTCCCACGCCACGAGCTACGCGTAGAGGATGACGGCTTCCGCGTGCTGGTGGAGTTACCCGGCATCGGCCGCGAGGAAGTCGACGTCTCGGTCAGCGGCCGCACGCTGACAATCTCTTCCCGGCGCGAGCGCTTCCAGCCGCCGGCAGGCGCGCGTATGCTGCGTAGCGAGCGGCCATCGGGTAAGTACGAGCTGACCCTGCAACTGCCAGCGGACGTCGATCCGCTCGCCGTGCTGGCTCGGATGCAGGACGGCGTGCTCGACGCCCGGCTGCCCAAGCCGAGCGCTCGCGGTCGCAGCGTTAGGGTCGAGGACGCGGGGGCGGAAGCCGCGCAGCCTGCGGCGGAGCAGAGGCCTGCAGCGCCGGAGACACCAGCGGTGGAAGAGGAACCTCCGGCAGAAGAGAGGCCCGCACAACAGATGCCCTGGGACGAAGGTCCACAGACCTCGACCCCGGAAGGCGAGGGGGGAGGTACGTAACATGGATAGGATGCCGAGCGACGAACTGCGTGATACCCCGGGTCCAGGACCGTCAGCCGGCGAGGATCGCGAGGCCCGGGCAAGGCGGCGCCACTACGCCCGTCCGGCCGTTGATATCTACTCCACCGAGTCGGACATGGTCGTCCTCGCCGACATGCCCGGTGTTCGCAAGGGTGACCTCGAGATCACCGTGGAGCGGGACGAGCTGGCCATCGAGGGGAAGATCGCCGGCCGCCAGGAGGCCGAGAGCGCTCTGCCCTGGGGCTACCATCGCAGGTTCAAGCTCCGTACCGCCTTCGACCGCGAGCGCATTCAGGCGAGCCTCCAGGAGGGTATCCTCCGAGTGACCTTGCCCAAGGCGGCGACCGAGCAGCCGAGGAAGATCACGGTCGACTGAAGTGAAGCGCCCGCCGGTCAGCGGCGTCTCGGATGCGGGCGCCCAGCGAGCGCGCTGACTGCCGATATGGCAGCCCGCCCCTGGCACGCGAGTTGCCCGTGTCTCTTTGATACAGATTCGGCACTGAGAGTCGGCCCCATCCCCTCAGGGCAGCGGGCGGGCGAGCGCACGCAAGACGCGGAGGTATGAGGCATAGATGATTTCCTTTGACCGACTGACCGTGAAAGCCGCGGAGGCCTTGCAGGCGGCCATCAGCCTGGCGGCAGGCCGGGGGAACCCGGCGGTGGAGGACATCCACCTGCTGCGGTCGAGCCTGGACCAGGAGGGCAGTGTGGTGGCGCCGCTGCTCGGGCGGATCGGTGTCCCGGCGAGGCAGGTGGAGGAGAAGCTGAACGAGGCACTGGAGCGGCTGCCGCGGCAGGACGGGGGTTCGAGCGCGTTGCCGTCGCGTGAGCTGGGTCAAGTCCTCGATGTGGCGGACCGGGAGGCCCGTGACCTGGGCGACCAGTTCATCTCGAGCGAGCATCTGCTGCTGGCCCTGGTGTCGAAGCAGGCGAGCACGACGGGGCCGCTGCTGAAGGCGCTGGGCGCGACGCGTGACGGCCTCTTACAGGCGATCGAGGCGATGCGTGGCCCGCACCGGGTGACGGATCGCGAGGCGGAGGAGAAGTACCAGACGGTTCAGCGCTTCACGGTGGATCTCACAGAGATGGCGCGACACGGGAAGCTCGATCCCGTTATCGGGCGTGACGAGGAGATCCGCCGCGTCATCCAGGTGCTGTCGCGCCGGACCAAGAATAACCCGGTGCTGATCGGGGAGCCGGGCGTCGGCAAGACGGCGATCGTGGAGGGTCTCGCTCAGCGGATCGTGAACGGCGACGTGCCGGAGTCGTTGCGCAACAAGCAGCTGATCCAGCTGGATATCGCCGGCATGATCGCCGGCACCAAGTACCGTGGGCAGTTCGAGGAGCGCTTCAAGGCCCTGCTCAAGGAGATCTCGGAGAGCGAGGGCCAGTACGTCGTGTTCATCGACGAGCTGCACACGATCGTCGGTGCCGGGGCCGCTGAGGGTGCGGTCGATGCGGGCAACATGATGAAACCGCTGCTCGCCCGCGGTCAGCTTCGGGTGGTCGGCGCGGCGACGCTCAACGAGTACCGGGAGCACGTGGAGAGGGACACGGCGCTGGAGCGGCGCTTCCAGCCGATCTTCACCTCCGAGCCGAGCGTCGAGGACACCGTCGCGATCCTGCGTGGTTTGAAGGAGCGCTATGAGGTACACCATGGCGTGCGGATCACCGATGGCGCGCTCGTGGCGGCTGCCCGGCTGTCCCAACGTTACATCACCGATCGCTTCCTGCCGGACAAGGCGATCGACCTGATCGACGAGGCCGCTTCCATGCTGCGGATCGAGATCGACTCGATGCCGCTCGAGATCGATGAGGTGGAGCGGCGCATCGTGCAGCTCGAGATCGAGCGGCAGGCGCTGCAGAAGGAGGAGGACAAGGAGAGCCGCAAGCGCCTGGAGCGACTGGAGAAGGACCTCGCCGAACTGCGTGAGCGCTCGAGCGGCATGAAGGCGAAGTGGCAGGCCGAGAAGGAGGCGATCGAGAACATCCGCACGCTGAAGAGCCTGATCGAGGACCTGCGCATACAGGCCGATCAGGCGACACGCGCTGGCGAGCACGGTCGTGCGGCCGAGATCATCCACGGCAAGATCCCGGCGCTGGAGAAGGAACTTGCCGGCGCGAGCGAGAGCCTGGCGGAGCTGCAGCAGGAATCCCGGTACCTGAAGGAGGAGGTGACCGAGGAAGACATCGCTGCGGTCGTCTCGCGCTGGACCGGGATTCCCGTGTCCAAGATGATGGAGAGCGATCGCGAGCGGCTCGTGCACCTGGAGGAGCATCTGCACAGACGCGTGGTGAACCAGGAGCAGGCGATCGGGGCGGTGGCCAATGCCGTGCGGCGCAACCGCGCCGG
>Ga0209636_10007517_pt1 | contig 11102 bp, 7 predicted proteins | sample DeeMarSWOR152_54_FD_187464 | JGI IMG/M metagenome (GOLD analysis project Ga0209636, IMG submission 187464) | Marine sediment microbial communities from White Oak River estuary, North Carolina - WOR-1-52-54 (SPAdes) (version 2) | ecosystem: Environmental > Aquatic > Marine > Intertidal zone >... | reverse complement strand
GCATGGTTATTATCTTCTCAGGCGTGAATCTCTTTCTCTTCATCTTGTCTCCTCTTTTCCAGCGTTATACTAACATAAAAACTGGATCAATTTTTGGGGGGCAGGTCAAATGTGCCGCAGATGAATTTTTAAATAATTATAACGGTTATGGATTGCTCAGAATAGGTAACAAAGATGAAGTTCGTAATTGTATCATATCATCTGTAACGGCCTGTTTATAATGACTCCATTTTGCTTATGATCAATAATACTTTTGTTTATACTCCAAATATAGTGCTTGATTATCCCTTCCAAAAAGATAATTTAAGACTGTTCAACACTTGTAACCACTTGAATATAAACAGTTTATAAGGGCCAATTTTGGGACTTACCCCCATTTTTAGCCGAAAAACACCCCAAATAGCTCATTTTGGGCAAAAGTTACCCCCACTTTTTATGAAAAGTTACCCCCACTATTTCGGTATTTTTTCCCATTTTTGTTAAAAAGGCATATTTTATGCAAATATTATATTTTATAAGTAGTTACCTCTTGGGTTTTCTCCTATTTTGGGGTAGCGTGAGTATTGAACAGATACCCACTTTATTATTGAACACCCTTAATTTATTAAATTTAAGATCTTTCAACGCGTTATCTATGGCTCATGCGATTTTTAATCTTGAAAAGGAAATTAGAAAGAGACGAATAGATGAAGTCCATCTTAATTTGACTAAAGCAAGTATTAGTAGCGATATTACTGATTATTTAATAAACTTGATTTCTTTCACATTGCTTGAATATGTAAATTTTAAAATTATATCCACAGAATTTAAGATTAAAATATCAAAGAAGGAAGCCTCAAAAAAGAAATATAATGCGGTATGTTTATTCTCTGGGGGGATTGATTCTTATAGTGGTATATTGAATTCGAGAAAATATTTTAATAGATTAGAAGGAGTATTTTCTGCGCATTCAGACCAAAAAAAGATTATCAAGATTGTTAAAAACTTGTTTGATTCAAATCTGAGCTATTATGGAATTGATCTGTTCAAGCTTAAGGCTCCAAGTATGGGAAAAGGAGGGTATTCTCAAACTAGAGGATTTTTTTATATGTTATCTACCGCGGCACATATGAACTTAGTGGGAGCTGATAACTTAATTGTTAGTGAATGCGGCCCAACTATGTACCAACCTCAATTTAGTCCAGCTGATTCTGTAACTTTAACATCTCATCCTACAATAATAGAAATTACAAAAAATATTATTTTCAGTATTCTAAATAAAAAGATAAATATAATTACTCCATTTGAAGATTTAACAAAAGCAGAGATTATGTCCGTTTATCCTGATAAAAGTGGCTTGAAGCTAACACATTCTTGTATCAAACAGAGGTTTGGTGATCATTGTGGAACTTGTTATGGTTGTGTTATCCGTCGATCAGCTGGAATTGCGTCGGGTATTAAAGATGTCCAATATAAAAAAGATCCTATAATGGATGAAAATGCAAATTTATAGAATTTAAGTTCTCTGCTCGTATTTTCTCTAAATATTTTATTGAATTTCAATGAGATGGAATATTATCAAAGAAAAAATATTGATGCGTTTCAAAAAGAGGATCTTTTTAGAAGATTTGCATTAGATAATTACGCAGCAATACACAAATTAAGAGTGTTCAATAATACAGATTTTAGACTTTGATCACAGGGCTAACTTTCCCAGTAGTTTTATATCCAAAGATTATGTCTTGAGTCAAGACAATATCATGCTCAATAACATGCATGGCCAAAAATGAGGACTTTAGATTGACAATTTGTTTTAATGTTGGATAAGATAACCATGCTATAAAGGGGAAATGAAAAAGAAAATAATAACCTTTCTCCCAATTCTTATTTTGGTCTTTTTTTTAATAGGAATCATAAATGTCAAACCAGTAGAGAATAAATCTTTAATTCAATCAGCTCCAGATAGGATTTTAGTTAAATATAAAAAGCAAGCAGAGATATCGACTCAGGAAGCAGTTAAAGCTTACATTGAGTCTACATATGATATTCATGAAATAGATCATTTTTCTTTTATAGATATTTATCTTTATAAAACTTATTTGAATAAAGAAAGAACATTAAAAGAACTTAATGAAAATCCAAACATTGAATATGCAGAACCAGATTATTACCTTTATCTTGAATCAATAATTCCAAATGACCAAGGTTTCTTCAAACAATGGGGACTGCATAATACAGGTCAAACAGGCGGCACTTTAGATGCAGATATAGATGCTCCTGAAGCATGGGATTTAACAACAGGAAGTATCGATGTCATAGTCGCAGTGATTGATACAGGGGTTGATTATAATCACGAAGACCTTAATGCAAATATGTGGAGAAATCCTGGAGAGATACCAGACAATGATATAGATGATGATGGAAATGGGTATGTGGATGATTATTATGGGATAAATTCCGGTGATGACAATGGCGATCCGATAGATTATTCGGGTCACGGTACTCATTGTGCGGGAATCATAGCAGCCGTCGGCAATAATGGAATTGGTGTAACAGGAGTTTGTTGGACTGCAAAAATTATGGCATTAAGATTCTTTGATTCAGAAGGTTTGGCCCCAGCCTCAAATGCAATCAAATGTATGGAGTATGCAATAAACTATGGTGCTCACATAATGAGCAACAGCTGGGGATCGAAAGCAGGAGTTTATATACAATCTTTGAAAGATGCAATTGAAGCGGCCAAAGAGGCAGATATTCTTTTTGTAGCTGCTGCTGGAAATGGTGATGCAAATAATGATGAGATTCCTCATTATCCCGCTTCGTTTGACTGCGATAATATTATTTCAGTTACAGCTACAAATCATTTAGATGAACAAGAAGGTCATTATGGACCCTATTCGGTAGACGTAGCTGCTCCTGGCCAAGAAATATACAGTACCTTGCCAAATAACAGTTATGGATACGCAAGTGGGACATCGATGGCTACTCCTCATGTGGCTGGTTTAGCTGCACTTATCAAATCTTATGATCCCACTCTGAATTGGCAGCAGATAAAAAATCGCATTTTAAGTGGAGTAGTCCAGATACCTTCTATTCAAGGGAAGATTTTAACGGGAGGGAGGATTAATGCCTACAATCTCCTAATTTCAGAAGAAATCGATTCATTCTCTCTCAATGTAGAAACATCTCCAGATACAAATGCTTATATTGAAGTTAGTCCAGACGACCTTAAAGGTGATGGAGATGGACATACAAACTTCACTCGCTTATTCACTCCTTATACAACAGTTGCCCTAACTGCGCCTTCTACTCATAATGGAATAAATTTTGAATACTGGAAATTAGAAGGTTCTGAATATTTAGAGGAGCAAACTATCTCATTAACTATGGATTTTGATCATACTATTACGGCTGTTTATGCTAAATGGATACTTACTGTAACGTCTTATCCAGATAAAAATATTTATATTGAGGTAAGCCCTGATGACCTCAGTGGTGAAGGGAATGGATACACAAACTTTACAAGAACATACTCTCATGGAACCACTGCTACTTTAACCGCGCCAGCGGAACACAACGGAAATAAATTTGCAAGATGGATTAAGGATGGAAAAAGCTATGACCCTAATTTAATGATCACAATAACTGTTAATAATGATTGTAATTTAGAGGCAAACTACTGGGATCGATTAAAATGGCAATTCAAGACAGATGGGCCTATTCATTCATGTCCTGCCATTGGATCGGATGGAACAATTTATTTTGGCTCTGCAGACAGCTATCTTTATGCCCTTCATCCAAACGGCACCCTTAGATGGAGATTTAAGGCTGAAGGTCCAATATATTGTTCTCCCTCAATAGGATCAGATGGAACAATTTATTTTGGTTGTAACGAGAATTATATTTATGCCCTTAACCAAGATGGAACCCAAAAATGGAAAATAACACCTTCTCAACACCATCCAGTTTCTCCAGCAATTGGCTCGGATGGAACTATATACTTTAGTATGCGTATGAATTGTTTTTATGCAATTAATCCGGATGGAAGCCTGAAATGGGAATATAGACCTGAGGAATATAGTTCAATACTTGGTTCTCCTGCAATTGCTTCTGATGGAACTATATATTTTGGTACTGATGATATGTATTTTTATGCATTTAATCCAGATGGAACCCAAAAGTGGAAATATCATAGTAATGATTTTTTAAGAGGAACTCCTGCTCTTGGATCAGACGGAACAATATATTTCCATGAGTATGGAGGACTACTTTACGCCCTCAATCCAAATGGAACAAAGAAGTGGGAATACAGTTGCGGACACCGGGTTTATGCCTCTCTAGCAATTGGTTCGGATGGAACAATCTACTTTTGCTCTCGAGGTGGATCACTTTGGGCAATTAACCCGAACGGAACTCAAAAATGGATATTTGACATAATCCTTCCTGAGCCAAAATTTGCTGGATTCCCTATGTACTCTTCTCCAGTCATTGGTTCGGATGGGAGTATATATTTTACTTTTAGTAATGGCAAATTGTATGCATTAAATAGTAATGGGGCAAAATTGTGGGATTTATTCATTTCAGACGATGAACTCCAAGAAAGTGAATACAGAAACTCTTCGCCCACTCTTTCATCTGATGGGACATTATACATTGGCTCAGATAATGGATATTTATATGCCATTTTTGTTGATTCTCAGGGGCTCGCTCAATCTCCATGGCCAAAATTTCAACAGAACAGTAAAAATGTAGGAAGAGCTCCTTCTGTAATTGATAATCCTCCTTCTGTTTCCATCACTTCCCCTTCTGACGGAAATTCTATTTCTGGAACAGTTATCATTAAGGCTTCTGCCTTAGATGACAATGAAGTGACCGCCGTTGAGTTTTATATTGATGATGAACTTAAATCAACAGATACAAGTTCTCCTTATAGTTATTCCTGGGATACTACAAAATATTCCAATGGGACTCATAAGATAAAAGCAGTTGCCTATGACAATGTTGACCAACCAGATACTGATGAAATATCTGTTACTGTAAGAAATTGTATATTGACAATAATTGCAACTTCAGGGGGGACAACTGATCCTGAACCAGGAACTCACACTTATGATTCTGGAACAGCGGTTAGTATAACAGCCACACCTGATAGCGGGTATAGTTTCAGCGGATGGACAGGAAACGTACCTCAAGGCCATGAAAACGACAATCCCATCACCATTACGATGGATTCGGATAAATCAATCGAAGCCAGTTTTATCCGACAATACACATTGACCATTGCTGCAGGGACTGGTGGAACAACAAATCCTTCACCAGGAGCTTACACTTATGATTCTGGAACAGCGGTTACCATAAGGGCCATACCTGACACTAATTATAGATTCGCGAATTGGAGTGGGGATGCATCAGGGATAGGTAATCCGATAACAATAACTATAAATTCAGATAAATCTATAACAGCCAATTTTAGCGTCATACCTACAGCTGAGGAAGAAGAGAAGAAAGGGCCTTGTTTCATTGCAACAGCGGCCTATGGCTCGCCGTTACATCCTTGTGTGAATATACTTCGGGATTTCAGGGACATATACTTTATGCCTAGCAAGTTCGGTCGTCTGCTGGTTTACTTCTATTACAAATATTCACCATCCGTAGCGGATTTAATTGCAAAACACAAAACATTAAAAGTAGCCGTTCGGATCAGCCTTCATCCTCTAGTGGCTTTCAGTTACTCTATGGTTCATTTTGGACCGGCTATTACCGTACTTATGCTTTCCCTTATTTTTATACTTCCAATCTTTCTTATTTTGTTTTTCCAGAGAAAGATGAGGTGAGTAGAAAAAGGTGAGTAGGCCAGGGAATTTCACCCCAGCCTCTCTCAGAACAGTACGTGAACCTCTCGATTCATACCGCTCCCGCCATCCAGGTCTTAGAAAAGACCCTTGTTTAAGAACAATAATCCTCCCGCCAATACGGTTGTAAATCATTCTTAAACGGATGACCCCGGCCCTTCGCTCCACCTCCATTACAGAGGCTTCTTCACTACTTGTCAAGAGGGCCTGGACAGCTGCCAGAGATAATGGAGAAAGGAGGGCTCTCTTGTAACGGAAGAACAGCCGAAGCATCTTAGGTACGGTAAAGACAACCTGACGATGGGAAATATCCAGCAGAAGCTCCTCCCGCATCCGGTGTCCAGACTCTGGGGAAGAGCACCTCCTCATGTTTTCCTGCCTCTCATCTTTATAGCATTCTCTAAGATAAGGCATGACCCCTAGATCAAAAAAAGTAGCCTGTCCCACTAGTGTCCCATCATAATTCGAATAATTTCAACTGTTTATAAGTATCATCCGGTTGTTCTGTGTTGGAAAACTCTCTTAGTACTTGTAAAATAGGGGCTTTCTTAAAAGCGGTCACGCTCAAAATCTGCAAAAAAGTGTAGAGACTCATCTCTAAATTCAATAGTTTTCTAATGATTGCCACAAGGAGATAAACAGATATAGCAATCCATATCTGTGTTTTCACTGCATTTTCCGATGTTCCGTAGAAAGATTTTATGCGAAGATGTTGCTTGATCCACTTGAAAAACAGTTCTATCTGCCATTGGCATTTATAGAGTTGGGCAATGGTATCGGCAGGAAGAATAAAATTATTGGTTAAAAAGGTCAAATTATTATTGTTCTCTCGATCGAAGAATCGAACTCGGCGGAGCTTCTCCGGATAATACTTAGGAGAATCGACTCCAGTCAAAGCGATAGTCTGATCACACTTTAAGCCTGTGCTCTTATTGACAGGATGAGAGTAGATCCTACGAAATTTAATGTTTGATCTGGCGCGGATAATAAAATAGGCATTGAATAAGTTGAGAGTATAAAGCCGGGTAAAATCAAGGAATCCTCGATCCATAATGTAGAAGGACCCAGCTTCTGGAATAAGTTCATCAAGGATACATAAATCATACACTCTGGCATCTGTGATTTTGATGAATATGGGGATAGAGCCACGTAAATCTAGTGCTGTGTGCAATTTAATCCCAGCTTTACGCTTCTGGAATCTTGCCCATGGGAAGAGCGAAAGGCATAAATCAATAGTTGTTGTATCCAAGGCATAAACCGTCTGGTCCAACTCTACACCAAAATCATCATCGGCATATAAGCTCCGAGCTTGGTGAATCAGAACCTGTGCAAAATCAGCATAGATCCGCCAATCACGAGTCTCATTGGCATTAGCTAGATTATTTCTAGACACCCCTCCTCGGATTCCCATATGATAGAGTTTGTTTTGCATTGAACGAAGACAGGCTTCAATGTCCCGTAGACTTTCTCTGTAAGTAAGTTGAGCAAAGGCCATACAGAGGAACTGATCCAAACAGGAAAAGCTTTTTACTTTGTAATTGCCGCGATAGCGCTTTATGCATTTTCTAAATTCATGCAATGGTAAAAAATCCATTATTTGAGAGAAAATAGTTCTTCCTGTATTCATGGTCACTCCTTCCCATTAGTGCCCTCGTTCAGATACATTAGTGACACATTGACAGATGAGTGACCATATCATAAAATCCTGTTCAAATCGATTACGGTAAAAATCAGCTATAAGTTATTATAAATAAAGAAGTTAGGAGGCTTTTAAATTTCAACGTTGGGACAGCAGTGGGCCGGGCTACTTTTTCTGGAAGGACATAAAAAAAGGGGGCCGGGCCCCTTTTATGTCTGAACTGTCCACGAGTATAGATAGTCCTTCTTCTTCCAGAAGAAGTAGCCTGTCCCCTTTTTTCTTCACAAAGGTGGGAAAACATCTTTTCCCGACGGCAAAGCCTGAATTTACATAATAAATACCGTCCTCTTTCTCCTAGAAAAATAGCCTATCCCCTTTTTTTGTCCCCTTTTTCCTTTAAAATAATCTTGACAGTGAGAAGCAAAAAGCAAAAAATATGAACCTTTAAGGCTGATAATACTGGCGGACCGTGAATTTTAAAAAGCGAATAAGTATTGTTTTTTTCTTTTCAATATTTTCATGTTTTCTCGTTCCTGATTCATTATATTCTTACTTACTCTTCATTTACCGTCCTTACTTTGAGAAAAAGCCTGTCAGTCGAGAAAGGAAAATCACGCTTCATGGAGAGTTTTTCGGATATCTCCAACTTCCCAGCACGTTTCCCAGTTATAATGATCTAAGTGGAATGACAGATAGATGGAATTACGGATTTCGAAACATCATCTATCTCACAGAAAACACAGTCTTCCTTGCCCAGCTGCTGACTCATGACGATAATCATAGCCGCACAAAATTTGACTGGCACTTCTCACTCAGACAATCCCTTTTAGAAGGTATTGTCTTGATTATATGTCACGACAGTAATCATGATTCAGATCACATGAGCGAAGTAAATCAAAGCCGCTTCTACGTTAACCGCAATTACATAGGTCTCGGGCTTCCTTCCAAAAAGGGAGATTTCTATATCGAACCTTTTTTCTGGTATTTACTAAAGAACACAAAGCAGAAAGGATATCTCGACCTATCAGGAGATAGCCCCCGCTACGAATACGGCCTTAGGGTTGGGAGATGGATTGATGATCGAGTGGGTATACATTTTCAGATTTTTTATCAGAAAGAGAAATTCTTTTCTCGCGGTCAAACTTACATAGCAGATCTGATCATACGAATAAGGCTTCTAAACTGGTTAGAATTATCCGCAGGCGGCGGCATCTGGAAAGATATAAAGACAAGTCCCCTAGGAAACAAGCAAAAATTTTATAAACTGACTTGGGGCGTTGCTATTCCCTTTTGAGAATTGTATGATTAGAGCCCATAGAGCTAAAATGAAGAGGATGGTTTCATCGACAAAGAGCACGCAGCATCTATGATCAATCACTGCATAACTTAAGTAAGGCACTTGAGAGGGATGCATCAAAAAAAATGTCTATTTATTATTTTTTATATCTTTCTTATCTTCTCTTTTAGCACTTCTTTTTCTCAGATCTCCCCCTATACCGATCAAGATTGTCTTTTCTGCCATGGCAAGCCCGATATCTCACAGATCACAAGCGACGGGAAGGTGCGTTCTCTCTTCGTTGACCCAGAGGAGTGGTCGCAGGATATCCATCATAAAGGCAACATGGTCTGTGTGGATTGCCATACAAATTCCAATCCATATCTACACTTCAGAGAGGGCTTCATCGATGTAGATTGTGCCCGCTGTCATCCTGAAGAAGAAGAAGAATATCAAAAAAATATTCACCTAACCTTTGCCGCTCCTTCCCCTAATAAAGAACTCCCCCTCTGCTACCATTGTCATACCAAACACCACGTCCTTCTCCATGATGATCCATCATCGTCCGTACATGAGGATAATGTGGGAGAGACCTGCAGTGAATGCCATGCTGAGGTTATGGTTAAGGGGATCTTCAAGGGCTCCTCTTTAGGAAAGATATCCGGACATCGCAAGGGTGACCTTTCGGAGAGGTTTGATATGCGGGTGTGTCTCAACTGTCATTATGATGATTCCGCTCACGGCGCCAAACGTCCCTTTAAGGATTTTTGCTCCCGCTGCCATGATGTTCGCTCAAAAGCTCGCTCGCTCATAGGGCCGACACACCTTGAATCGATAAAGTGGATCAGGCTTAATTATGTGGGCAGTGGATTTGCTATTCTCCTTCTTGTAGGAATGGGCGTCTTTTTCGGGTATAAATCGCGGAAGACGATAGCTGGCGGGATGAAGACATGGTATGAAAGCATGAAAATAAAAGAAGAAGCACCGGAGAAAGAAAAAACAGAAACAGAACAAGTCGAGGGCGATAAAGAGATGGGCGGTCAAAATCAGGATGAGAAAGATATCGGCGATAAAGATAGTAACGATAAAGAATAACGCAACAAAGTCATGAACAATAAGAAAAAACGGTACGCCATGCTGATCGACTTGAGGAAGTGCATTGGCTGCAACGCTTGTGCTGTGGCCTGCAAGAGTGAAAACGATGTGCCGCTCAGTGTCTGGAGGAGCTGGGTAAAAAAAATAGAAAAAGGTCAATATCCCGATTCAAAGGAATTCTTTCTGCCTATAGTCTGCAATAACTGCGCCAATCCAATCTGTGTTACCGTCTGTCCAGTCAATGCTAGCATCAAACGCCCGGACGGAATCGTTTACATCGACCCACACAGGTGCATCGGCTGCCGCTACTGCATGGCCTCCTGCCCCTATGGGGTGAGATACATCAATCCCAAGACAAAAATCGCAGAGAAGTGTTACTGGTGTCATCATAGAGTGGACGCCGGTCTAAAACCAGCCTGTGTGGTGGCTTGTCCCACGGGAGCAATAATATTCGGCGACCTTAACGATCCTCAAAGCGAAATTGCCAAGGCCATAGCCAAAAACGCAGTCCAGGTTATAAAACCTGACATGGGGACCGATCCCCAAACGTTCTACATAGGTCTTGAGCATAGTGCTGTCGAGGCAAAAAAGATAAAAGAGGAATAGCGTCGTGGATACTCAGGTTCTTTACAACATCTTTCACCAGGACGCATTCGGCTTCAACATTGCTATGTATATTTATCTAACCGGTGTAAGCGCAGGATCGTTTATTCTGTCCACATTGGCCTATGGCTTTGGCCTGAGCCAGTACAAACCACTCGGCAAGGTGGGAATTGTTGTGGCCACGATCGTCCTCGTCATAGCCCCCTTATTTCTTCTCTTCCATGTAGGGATGCCCTACCGCGCCTGGCACCTTTTTATTTATCTCAACCTGGCCTCCCCTATAACCTGGGGCTCATTCTTGCTGATACTCTACCCGATAAATTGTATTATTTACGGCTATTTCATGTTTAAGGAAAACATGAAACTCACCAGGATCTTCGGGCTTATCGGTATCCCCCTTGCTGTATCGGTTCACGGGTATACAGGATTCATCCTTGCTTTCGGCAAGGCAAGAGCTCTCTGGAATACTGCCCTGATGCCCATACTCTTCCTTGTCTCAGCTGTTATCTCGGGTATCGCCCTCATGATTCTTGTCTTCATCATTAAGGAACGTTTCTTTTCAAAACAAAAGAAAATCGACCGCGAGTTGATTTTTAACCTTGGCAAACTCCTGGCCTGGATGATCGTCTTCGACCTCTTTCTTGTGGCGTGTGACCTT
>Ga0209636_10007516_pt1 | contig 11102 bp, 10 predicted proteins | sample DeeMarSWOR152_54_FD_187464 | JGI IMG/M metagenome (GOLD analysis project Ga0209636, IMG submission 187464) | Marine sediment microbial communities from White Oak River estuary, North Carolina - WOR-1-52-54 (SPAdes) (version 2) | ecosystem: Environmental > Aquatic > Marine > Intertidal zone >... | reverse complement strand
GGCCTGATGGCCAGGGGGCGAAAAAGACAGCCCTCTATAATAGGGCGAACCTGCACGTTTGAGTCGAAAATTTGGGGATTTTATGATGAGTGAATCAGTATAAGTGCTTATGAGGAAAGGAGATAAAATTTTTTAGATTTTTTGATTTTTGTCGGTGAGTACCTGCGTATTTGATTGAAATAATCAATTCTCTCCACAGGACGCCCAATAGCGGATGCTCGATGATGTATGCTGGATGCTCGAAAAAAGTTTTACCGCTGAGAATACAAAAGGACGCATAGTATATAAGTATATGCGTATATACTTATGGAGTATACCAAGGCCTATGTTTTGAGACACAGATTGAAGGGCTATTAGAAAGACGAAAGACGCGTTTCCCACCCCGATGAGATAACGCTTCACTATCTCACGGGGCAGGCGGGGTGAACAGATTTGATTGAAAATTGGCCATAGATTGCACAGATTTTTAAATGTGGATTAGGCCCCGTTATAAAAACAAAAGACGCGTTTATAACAAGGTAAACTGAAGATGCAGAGTATATAAGTATATGCATATATACTTATGGAGTATACCAAGGCCTATGTTTTGAGACACAGATTGACGCCCCATTAGAAATACGAAAGATGCATTTCTCACTGGGTAAACAGAGGATACAGCGAAAAGTCATTTACGATTTGCGATTTACGATACCCGCTTTCGCGGGCACAAGTTTGAGATTGACTATACCCGCTTTCGCGGGCACAAGTTTGCGATTTGTAATCGATGGCCGGCCAGGGAGTATAATTGGTGCGATTCATCGCACCCTACTCACTCACGATAAACTCTGTCTAATGATACAAAATCTAAGTTTTATTATTTAGGTAAAGTCTGTGTTTCTGTGCACTGTCAGAAGCTATCAATAGGTTATCCCTAATTTAGAGATCCCTAATTTAAGGTAGAGGGGCCTTGGGAGCCAGACGAAGAAATGGAAAAACTGATTGAGGCTGAACTACTTTTGTGTCTGTGCCTGGACAAAAACTTCCTGGTAGAAATGACCCGTGTGTATGTGGAAGTGGGAAAAAGTTCAAAAAATGTTGCCTTCGTAAGTTTAAAATGGAAGGAATAGGGTGATAAATCCTTAGGATGAATTCCCTGCTCCTATCTTACAGGAGCAGTTTCTCGGGAATGACACTTCTCAGGAGCAGCTCAAAGCAGGTATAGCTTCATCTTGCATGGATTAAGTCAGGATATAAATCTCTCCATTGAGGATTAGACTCTTCTATTAATCTGACCTTCCATTGTCTTTTCCATTTTTTCAACTGCTTTTCCCGGGCAATAGCTTTATCAATATTATCATACTCCTCATAGTAGACAAGATTATGAATGCCACGATTTTTGGTGAAACCATTAATACTATTGTTTTTGTGTTCACATACTCTGCTAATTAGGTTGTTTGTTACGCCAATGTAGAGAGCGCCGTTTTTTTTATTTGCCAGCAGATAAATATAATATCGTTTCATTTTTGCATTTTTATTTTCGTGTTAATATTAATGAGCGCATCCCATTATGTAAAGACCAAGGTTATATGCTTCCAACAGGGCAAGTGGGGCAGGCAGGACAGACGGGGAATTAACAATATTAAATGACCTAAACGAATTGTGAGACTTTTTGCTTTTACTTTTTGATTTTTTCCGTATTCTGTAGAGATATGCAAATATTGTTGACAAATGACGATGGCATTTTCGCACCGGGGCTGGCGGCGATTTATAAAGAGCTGGCCAAAATGGGCAATGTAACAGTAGTTGCGCCGGACAGCAGCCGTTCAGGAGCCAGCCACAGCATTACATACTCCCGGCCATTGGTGTGCAATAAGGTCGATATAAACGGGCGATTCACGGGTTTCAGCGTGCAGGGCTCGCCGGCCGACTGTGTCAAGCTCGCGGTTATGCAGCTTCACGACGGGCCGATAGACCTGCTCGTTGCCGGCATCAATAAAGGGGCAAACGTAGGAATAAACGTTTATTACTCCGGGACCGTTGCCGCCGCGATGGAGGGCGCGCTTTTAGAAATTCCAGCGGTCGCTATGAGCTTAGCTGTCGAGGAGCAAATGGATTTCGAAAAGGCGGCAAAATATTGTATCAAAATCCTGAAAAAACTTATGCCGGTCGAAAGCGGCGGCGTAATAAATATCAATATACCCCAATTATCAAAAGGCGAGCCGAAAGGCGTAAGGGTCGTGCCGCAATCGAATAAGGGCTTTGACGAGTATTACATCCGCCAGAAAAACGAGCAGGGCCAAACTGTATTTCAATTAGCCGGCGAGCCCAATCACACCTATGAGACACCCACCGACACGACGTCACTTGTGGAGGGCTTTATAACCATAACGGCGCTGGCTCCCGATATGACTAATTACGAGAAAACACGCCGGCTCGAACAGATAAAATGGCCCCGCACCTACTTTGACAATTCGGTCCGATAGATTTTCAAGTGCTGCCTATTTTTGCGGCACTTGTTAACTTTCCTGTTGGCAGATTGTCAAAGCAGGAGCGGGATAAAACAGGAGAACTCAGGCAATGAAAGCGTTGGTTAAAAAGAGTCCCGAACCCGGCGTTTGGCTGGAAGATGTGCCCACACCACAAATCGGTATAAATGATGTTCTCATAAAGATTCACAAGACCTCGATTTGCGGCACCGACCTTCATATCTTCAATTGGGACACCTGGGCGCAGAAAACGATAAAACCGCCAATGGTTATAGGCCATGAATTCGTCGGCACCATCGAGAAAATGGGCAGCAATGTTCACGACTTCAAGCTGGGTGACCTTGTCAGCGGCGAAGGGCATCTGGTCTGCGGACGCTGCCGGAATTGCCTGGCCGGAAGAAGACACCTCTGTAAAGACCCGAAGGGCATCGGCGTCAATCGCGACGGCGCGTTCGCCGAGTATTTAGCCATCCCCGTTACCAACGTATGGTATTGCGATACGAGGATACCCACGGACGTACTTACCTGCTTCGACCCTCTGGGGAATGCGGCGCATACCGCCTTATCTTTTGACCTGGTAGGAGAAGATGTATTGATAACCGGCGCCGGCCCTATCGGAATTATGACGGTTGCTATCGCCAAACAAGCCGGCGCCCGCTATGTCGTTATCACCGACATAAATCCATATCGCCTGGAGCTGGCCAAAAAAATGGGGCCTACGCTGACGCTGGACGTAAGGACTGAGAAAATCCAGGACGCCGTCAAGAAACTCGATATGAAAGAGGGATTCGATGTCGGCCTTGAAATGTCGGGGAGCCCTGACGCATTCAAAAGCATGCTTAAAAATATGTGTCACGGTGGAAAAATCGCCCTTTTAGGGATAATGCCGGAAACCGCTATTGACTGGGACTATGTCGTCTTCAACGGGCTTACCATTAAGGGAATCTACGGCAGGGAAATGTACGAAACCTGGTATAAGGTTACTATGCTCATTCAAAAGGGACTCGATATCACGCCGGTTATCACTCATCGCTTCCACTATACCGAATATATCAAGGGATTTGAAGTGATGGGCTCCGGCAAATCAGGAAAAGTCATCCTGGATTGGACTGAAAAATAAAAAATCGGACTAAATAGCGATAGTAAGGGGCAGGATATGTTCGGAGCTATGAAATCCCATATCACCGAAGAGCTTAAAGAAATAAAGGACAGCGGCCTCTACAAGGCAGAACGAATCATAAGCAGCCCGCAGCAGGCTACCATTACGGTTCAAGGCGGACAAAAAGTCCTTAATTTATGCGCCAACAACTATCTGGGTTTAGCCGACCATCCCGAAGTTATTAAAGCTGCACAGGACAGTTACGCCAAATGGGGATACGGCCTGTCATCCGTTCGCTTCATTTGCGGAACGCAGGAAATACACAAACAGCTGGAAAAGAAAATCTCCGAATTCCTGGGCACCGAGGATACTATCCTATACTGCTCCTGCTTCGACGCCAACACAGGTTTGTTCGAAACCTTACTGGCCGCAGAAGATGCCGTCATAAGCGACAACCTCAACCACGCCAGCATTATCGACGGCATTCGCCTTTGCAAGGCCCAGAGGTTGCGGTTTGAAAACTCCAATATGCAGGACCTGGAGGATAAATTAAAGCAGGCCCAATCGGCGAGGTTTCGCCTGATTGCGACCGACGGCGTGTTTTCAATGGACGGAACTATCGCCAAACTCGACCAAATCTGCCAACTCGCGGAAAAATATGACGCCTTAGTGATGGTGGACGACTCACACGCAGTCGGTGTGCTCGGCAAACGCGGAAGAGGCACTCATGAACACTGTGATGTGATGGGACGCATCGATATTATCACCGGCACATTAGGCAAAGCACTCGGCGGCGCCAGCGGCGGGTATACCAGCGGGAGAAAAGAAATTATCGAAATTCTGCGGCAGAGGTCGCGGCCGTATCTTTTCTCCAACACCCTGGCACCGGCTATCGTCGCCACATCCTTGAAAGTGCTCGACATCCTCTCGGCTTCCACCAGCCTGCGGGATAAGCTCAGGGACAACACTCGCTATTTTAGGGAACAAATTGCCAAACTCGGATTAGACGTCATCGGCGGCGAACATCCAATCGTGCCGATTATGCTCGGAGATGCCGTCCTTGCCCAAAAAATGGCACAGATGCTTCTGGAAAGGGGCGTTTATGTAATAGGATTTTCCTATCCTGTGGTTCCCAAAGGGGCTGCACGAATCCGCACGCAGATATCGGCGGCCCACAACAAAGAAGATTTGGATTTTGCCATCGAGAAAATCGGAGAGGTCAAGCAGGAGCTGGGCATCTGACCGGCTAAAATACCCCAGTTGGCCCGTGTTTACCGTTATCCTGCTAAAAAAAGTTTTTGACATATCGGGCTCGGACTAATATAATAATTAATAAAGGTTAAAATACGGGGAAGAATGCAGAATTAACGGAACAGAAGGGTGGTTTTGCGCATCATATAGATGGCGAAACGGCCGTGATAAAAAAGGAGCATCAGCTAAGATAATCCTGTTTTTCTGTACGAATCCTTTGAGGTAATTTTACCGGAAAGGAAGGATAGCAATGAAAATACGAGGTTTTACACTTGTTGAGCTGCTGGTTGTAATTGCGGTCATCGCAATTCTGATGGCGATTCTTATGCCTGCTTTGAAACTTGCCAAAGACCAGGCGTATGCGATCCGCTGCGTTAGCAATCTAAGGAATCTCTCGTTGGCCTGGTATACCTACTCCGAAGAGAACGATAGTACATTAGTTGACGGCCATATCCCCAGGAGTAATCCTCAACCGAACGCATTCTGGGTCGAAGCTCCACAAGGTCCATCCGGGAACTATACAGGCGACTCCAATCCCACCCTTGAGGACAAGTGGAGAGGCATAAGCAGAGGTAAGCTATTTCCATACGTGAAGGACGTAGAGATATATCACTGCCCGAATGACCGGAGGAGAAGAGACCTTACTCAGAATGCTTTTCGCAGCTATTCGATAGCCGGCGGAATGAACGGGGAAGACAAATACGGCTTTAGCGGGAGGGCTATCGAAGTATATGATGAGATAAGAAATCCCAGTATGAAATATGTCTTTGTCGAGGAATCCGATGACAGGGGCTGGAACATGGGCTCCTGGGTTGTAAACCCCACAGGAAATACCTGGATAGACCCATTGGCGCCCTGGCACAACAAAAGAAGCACATTGGGATTTGCCGACGGCCACTCCGAAAAGCACAGATGGCTGGATGACCGCACAATTAGAATGAACGAGGAGCAGCAATTTGGTCAAACCCATCCCGATAATCCCGACCTGTTATACATGCAGCGGGGCTATCAATTAAGGCCGGAATAGGCCCGGTCCGGGCAAAAAACAAAGCGGCGTTGTGAACCCTCCCGGAACCGCTGGATTCTCCGCCGATTATGAAAATAGCAAATACCGCCCACACGAAATTCACAACTCACCAGGGACGGGTAACCTCACCGATACAGATTTTGCAAAACCGACAATCTTAAAAAAACGCTGAGTAAATGTTTGATATCTTTGAACAGCCCTGGACATTACTGATTGTAGGCATTGTTGTCTGGTTCACCCTGCTTCTGATCCACGGAGATAGCCGCCTCTGGAGGCAATCACATCTCATAATCTTCCTCGCGGTTGCTTATGCTGCCTTGGATTTCCTGGTCAAGGCAGGCTTGTTTAAAATCAGCAAAACACTTACTATAATTATACAAGCCGCCCTGGCTCTGGCTGTCACCGCCCTGCTTACCTTACAGATAATCCATGTAATTGCCGTTTACAAACGCCGCCGGTGGCAATGGCTTTTGCCAATTATCCTTATCGTAGCCGCTTTTGGGCTGGACTGGCTCGTCCAAACCGATTTAGAGAAAATCAACGCTGTAATTAACACAGCCGTAAAAGCCGTCGAAGAAGAAAATCCTAATGCAATTGAAGCAATTATTTCTGATAACTACCGCGACTCATATCACAATACCAAAAGAGATTTGATGCGCCACTGCAGGGCGAGACTGTCGGAGCCGCTGGTTAAAAAAAATAAAAAAAGAGCTCCCATAATAGAAATATCATCGCCAAAGGCAACCTTAACTCTGACCGTCATAATACATTTTGACAAACAAAGCTCCGTGTATCAGGATATCCAACGGTTAATACAGACAAAATCAAAAATAAACCTGCAAAAACAACAGGATGGCAGATGGCTTATCAATAGAGTTGAAATACTCGAAATCAATATGCAACGAGTCAACTGGCGAGACATCAGATAGTTATCTTGTTGGCCTTTGAATTACTAATGCAACCTGGGTGGCACCCTATCGTGCTTCGCAGCGAAGCGCTGCTTCGCAGAGTAGTACAAACTTGTTTGGGGGTGTCCAAAAATGCACAAATGTCAAATAGAGATTTTAATCGGTACTCGCTAATTCAGGAGCAGGAAATGAAAGGCAAAAAAGCAATTACAACCGTGTTCGCCGTTATACCGGCTATAGCGGCTCTATTCGTTTGTACGCTTCCGGTTGATGCGGCCAGTGCAGCAGCGGGCGCTTCCGTTCAATCAGTTCAATTATCCGCCGAAACACTCGCAGATAAAATCCACGGAGGCCTGCTCGGCCAACTGCTCGGCAACCTCAACGGCCTGAAGCACGAAATGAAGTACATCAACCAGCCCGGCAATGTCGAACACTACACACCAGGACTCCCTGATGGTGCTCGAACCGACGACGACACCGACATTGAATGGGTTTACATCGTTGCGATGCAGCGCAGCGGTAACATATTCATCCCACCACAAAAGATATCGAGATTATGGAAATCTCACATCAATCATCACATCTGGTGTTCTAACAATTACGCCCGACAGCTTATGGAAATCGGTATCGACCCGCCGTTGACCGGCTGTATTGCGTTGAATCCCTGGGCTGAGTTCAACATCTCGGGCCAGTTCTTGTGTGAATCGTTCGGCCTTATCGCACCTGGAATGCCGCAGACCGCCGCTCGCATCGGCTTACACTACACACACGTCGGCATAGAAGGCGAACCGGCACAAACGACACAACTATTCACAACTATGATAGCAAGTGCCTTCATAACCGACGATATGGAAAACATCCTCAATGCGGGCTTCGCCGCCGTTGACCCGGAAAGTGAAATTCGTTCCATCGTTGCCGACGTCCGCCGATGGCACCGGCAGCACCGACTTGATTGGCGCACTACACGTCGCCTCATCAAGCAGAAATACAGCCGCCACAATGGGGCGATGCGCGACAAAAACGGCTACGAACTCAACACCGCAGCCACAATTTCTGCCTTGCTCTACGGTAAAGGAGACTTCGTCGAAACCCTGCGCACCGCCTTCAACTTCGGATGGGACGCAGACAACAACGCCGCTACTGCCGCGACCATTGCAGGTGTTATCAAGGGCCACAGGTGGATGCAGCAACAGGGCTGGAACATCCAGGACTGCTATCGTAACACAACCCGAGAAGAAATGCCCAAGGACGAAACCATCAGCAGCTTCGCTAATCGCCTCTTCACCCTGGCCGACCGCTTAATCCTCGAACGCGGCGGGCAGAAGTACATCGTCGATGGTCAAACTATCTATCAGATATGTCTTGAAAAACCCGCTAATATTGAACCGCTGCCTAATCCGGCCGACCTATTCACCCACCTCCGAACAAAATTGAAACCCGAAATAGACGCCTCCCTAACCTCCGGCTCAACACCCCGGCAACAAGCACGTGCCGCCTACCTTGCTATCTGCCTTGACCTTGCCGAAACCTCCCGCAAACAACACCCCGACCAATGGTCAGGGGCATTGGCCGCCTTGAACAATTACCCGGGACTGCTCAAGGCCCTGTTCGACTCCCCCACTCCCGCCGCTGCCAAGCTCCGCACCCGTGCTTCAGCCGTAGGAATTAAAAAGCCGCAAAAGCAGAAACTTTGACCGATTATTAAGGAAACAGAATGATTGCTTCGGTAAAAAAAATACTATATTATGATTTGCCCTTAATTTTCTCGACTATGACGTTATACTCTGGTATACTTCTGATGAAACTGCAAAGTTTAGATTTTGCCGAATGCTTATAGATTAAGGAGCAATAAAGTATGGATTACAGAAGAATTATTCCGTGCCTGGATGTAAAAGACGGCCGATTGGTCAAAGGTATCAATTTTGTAAGGCTCAAAGACGTCGGCGACCCTGCTGAAAATGCCGCTGTTTATAGTCAGGCAGGAGCGGACGAATTAGTTTTTCTGGATATCACTGCAACACTTGAAAAGAGAAAAACCCTCCTGGACGCCGTAAAAAGAACCGTCGATAAAATTTCAGTCCCATTGACCGTCGGTGGAGGAATCGGCAGTTGCCAGGCGATAGAAGAACTGCTCGATATAGGCGCATCGAAAGTATCTATGAATACCGCTGCTGTTCAGAATCCTGATATTGTTAAAGAGGCGGCCGATGAATTCGGCAGCGAGAAAATAACCGTTGCCATAGATACCTCGTCAAATTCACAACTCCCGTCAGGCTTTGAAGTTATAGTTACCGGTGGTACAATTGGAACAGGAATGGACGCCGTCGAATGGGCAAAAAAAGTTGAGGATTTGGGTGCGGGGGCAATCCTGCCAACAAGTATGGACACCGATGGCACGCAATCTGGATACGATATCCCGATGACTAAGGCAATAGCTGATGCGGTCGCACTACCGGTAATCGCATCCGGTGGAGCCGGAACGCTCGAACACTTATATCAGGTCATTGTCGAGGGAGGTGCAGACGCTGTTCTTGTTGCTTCAATAGCACACTTTGGAAAATACACTATAAGGCAAATGAAAGAGTACCTGGCCCAGCGCCAAATACCGGTTAACATTTGAATTAGCCGCTTATTATTTTACATAGACTCTGAAAGCCAAAAACAACACTTCCGTCTTGACTCTTGTGCCCTGTTTTTTGACAATTCCCAAAAGTCGACGTCTGAATTTGTCGATAGGAGGAGGGTAAACACTGAATTGTTATCTGATTGTGCCTCCCGTTAGAAGTCTCGAACGAGCTTTAGAATTCTGCCTTCACTGCTTATTTCTAACAGGTTACACAAATTAGGATTGGCTATGTTTGGCAAATTCAAAAAAAACAAATTACCGTTGAAAATTGAGCCGTTTAATATTCGCTGGTATCCGAGCAATAGAAGCTGTTCCAAAGCTCACAGCCGAAATGTTAAATCTGAACACCTGCCGCCTTTAATGGTCCGCAAGGCCGAGTGGCGCCGATAAAATACCCCTTAAACGCAGGTATTTTCGAATTCAAGCTCATAAAAACGTACTTTTTCAAAAAAACTCAATATAATCTATTTAAAGTCATCAATAATCAATCCCCGCCCCTATAAGGAACAGCAAATAAATTATTTACATTAAAAATGTGAATATGTGGAATCTGGCATTCCTCAGTGTATCTTCCCCATTTTATCTAAAGTAATTGTTCAACATCCTCCGATAGTTATATTGCTTGTACAGTATATTGCCTATATTAACAATTATACGCTTTTGAACAAGCTTGTCTGGTACAATAGGTAATATACATAAGGCGGAGAATATTTTCGGAGATTGAATTATGATAAAAGATGGCATTCTTGAACGATATCTAAATGCCTTGCTCAAAGGCGATAGAAAGCAATGTCGAAGCGTTATAGAAGAAACGCTTCAGTGCGGCACGCCTGCCAACTCGGTTTATATAGATATCACCTGGCCGATTATGACGGAAATCGAAAGACTGTTGCGTTCCGATAAAATAACGCCAACAGAGGAGCATTTGGCTACCCGCATTAATCGCACAATTGTGGACCAGCTCCAAAATAAGCTTCCGCGCAGGCCCAGCAGGCACAAAAAAATAGTCATTTGTTGCGCTCAGGACGAACTTCAGGAACTCGGCGCCCAGATAATTGCCGACCTTTTCGAAAGCGACGGCTGGGAAGTAAGGTTTCCAGGCGGCGGTCTTACGAACGATGACATCCTTGCATTCATAAACAAATATGCACCTGATATACTGTTAATCTACGGCACCACACCAAAACAAGCACCGAATGTTCGGCGATTGATAGATACGATAAAAGATATAAACGCCTGTCCTGATATGCGGATAATGGTTTCGGGTGGCTTATTTAATCGTGCAGAAGGCCTTTGGGAGGAAATCGGTGCCGATTTATTCGCCTCTACGGCCGTTGAGGCTCTTCAGGTAGCTTCTAATGATACCCCAATTGAACACTACGAGCGAAGGATAAAAAACCGCCGAAAGAAAAGATATAAAAAAAAGGCCCAAAACGTGCCTTTACCGGTTAAATAGCGGGTCGATGCTTTATACTTGACTATCGATGGGAATAAATCAACAAAAGGATAATCAAAATAGATATGGCTGCAACCGTACCTAAAATCAAGACCGCGATTCGGTAACGGTTAATGGTTTCTTCCCTGTAAACATATTCTTCCTCTTCGACCATTTCCCCCTCTTCGAGCTGGCCGAGCATAGAAACATCAAATCTTTTATGAGCCCTCAGCGGGGGCTGGCCATTGCGAACGGCGTCTAAATCCGCCAGGAGCTCATCGACATTGCTGT
>Ga0209636_10007515_pt1 | contig 11103 bp, 9 predicted proteins | sample DeeMarSWOR152_54_FD_187464 | JGI IMG/M metagenome (GOLD analysis project Ga0209636, IMG submission 187464) | Marine sediment microbial communities from White Oak River estuary, North Carolina - WOR-1-52-54 (SPAdes) (version 2) | ecosystem: Environmental > Aquatic > Marine > Intertidal zone >... | reverse complement strand
GCTGGTCGGTGGGGTTTTATGGGCGTTACAGGCTCAGGGCCGCTACCTCAGCCGGGTGCTCATCGTGGGCGCCAACGAGATGGGAGCGACCGTCGCCGGAGCCATAGACTCCCACCTGGGCCTGGGCTTCACCTGGCAGGGCTTTGTGGACGACGAAGAAGCCCCAGACCTGCCTATCCTGGGCAAGATCGCTGACATTGCTGAGATCATCGCCCGGCATGACATTGATGAAGTCATCATTGCCTTGCCTTCGGCTGCTTACCAGACGGTTGAGCAGGTGGTCTACGAGCTGCAAGAGCTGCCTGTGCGGATACGCATCGTGCCTGATTTCCTGAAGCTGGCCTTCCTTCGCTCCAGCGTGGAGAGCCTGGCCGGCATCCCCCTCATTGGAGTGCGCGAACCGGTCATTGAGGGCTTGGACTGGCTGGCGAAACGCGCTTTTGACGTCGTGGTGAGCACAGTGGGCCTCTTGTTCGCCTGGCCTCTCATGTTGCTCATTGCCCTGGCCATCAAGCTGGACTCGCCAGGAGCAGTGATTTTCAAGCAGCAACGGGTAGGTGAGAACGGTCAACTCTTCTGGATGTACAAGTTCAGGACTATGGTCTGTGATGCGGAGGAAGCCCAATGCACTGTGGCTATCAGAAGAGAGGATGGCAAGACCGTATACAAAGTCAGGGAGGATCCCCGGGTCACGAGGGTGGGACACTTTTTGCGCCGCACTAGTCTGGACGAGTTGCCGCAATTGTTCAACGTCCTTAAGGGCGAGATGAGCCTGGTCGGCCCACGACCGGAGCAAGTCTTTATCGTAGAGCAGTACGAACCCTGGCAGCGCAAGCGCCTGGCTGTGCCACCGGGCATCACCGGCTGGTGGCAAATCAGTGGCCGCAGTGACCTGCCCATGCATCTCAACACCCGGTATGATCTGTTCTACATCCGCAATTACTCTCTACTTTTGGACCTCAAGATCCTGTGGAAGACAGTGGGGGCGATAATTAGAGGGAAGGGGGCTTACTGAGGGTTATCTTACAGTCCCATGCTAATCTTTTACCGGGCGATGCGAAGAGAGGTGCTGTGATGGTTAGCAGATCCCACAAGCACTTTGATATTGTCAAATCAGATAGCAGTTTAGTTATATGAGGAAGAACTCTACAGGGGTTCGGAGGTTTCTCGTTTGGAAATAGAACCGGTTGCCGCAGATGTTACCCTCCCACAGAAAGTGATTCGATCTGCATGGTGGGTGACTCTCTACACGATTGTCACAAAACTGATCAATCCGGTTATTACTATGATTCTGGCTCGCCTGTTAGCGCCCGAAGATTTCGGACTGATGGGAATGGCCGCGACAGCCATCAGTCTAGTGAGTATCATTGGCGATGCTGGAATGGGACAGGCCATGATCCAACGCAAGGGGCAGGTCAAGCAAATCGCCAATGTGGTCTTTTACAATAGTATGGCATTAGGGATAATCTGGTTTCTTGTGAACTATGCCGCAGCGCCTTTCGTGGCAGGATACTTTAGAACTGATCAAGTTGTCTTGGTTGTGCGAGTGCTGGGTCTTTCGTTCCTGTTGTCTCCCTTGATTTCAGTCCCGAGGGATCTTCTGGTCAAGGAGTTGGAATTCAAGCAGTTGCTTTTCATTAACTTGTTACCTATGTTGGCTCAAGGGGTAGTTTCGATTTTATCGGCCTACCTGGGATATGGTGTATGGGCGCTGGTGATTGGGCAACTCTCCGGGAGTTTATTGACTGCAATCGCTATCTGGCAAGTGACTAAGTGGCGTCCCAGGCTTGGTTATGACTGGCAAATGTCTCGAGAACTCCTGGGGTTTGGCAGTGCTATTGTTGGACAGAACTTCCTTGCTTGGCTGATGACGTCATCTGATCAAGCTTTCCTGGGGAGATTCCAGGGCGCTGTGTCTACGGGAATCTTTCGTCTGGGGAATAACTTGGCGTTGATGCCCTATACGTTAACCACAGCCCCCTTGATGCAGGTAATGTACCCAGCCTTTTGCAAGATACAACAAGATCGAGAATCGTTAAGGAACTATTATCTCAACGTGGTTGAACTCATTTCACTGTTCAGTTTCTCGGTGGGTCCGTTGGCCATATTCTCTGCACCCTATTTTATGCCTATCTTGGGAGATAAATGGGTTACAGCCATTCCAATTATGCAGTTGTTGATTATTAGGGGGGTGTTTGGATCCGTTGTCTGTGTGAATCCAGAGATCTATAAAGCGATTGACCGTCCTGGGATTACCACGGCCTTTTATGCTGTAAGAATTCTGTTTTCGGTACCGATCTACTATTTTACAGCCCAGATGGGGCTTGTCCCTTTGTGCCTGGGACACTTGGGCCTGAATTGTGTCTTTGCGCCACTAAATACTCTGGTTGTCAGCCGCGTGTTGAGAGTTCCCTTGCGACGGATTTGGAAGTCGCTTCGTCTATCATTCTTGATAGGGGGAATGCTGTGTGGGTTGGGGATTCTGCTATCTCAGGGGGCAGCAATACTGGGATTGAGTGGAGCTCCTATCCTGATGCTGGCTTTGCAGGTTGTTACCTTTGCGTCCGTTTCTTTGCTGCTGCTGCTTGCTTTCGCACGGAGCAAGATTTTCAAGATCAAACTTATGGTGATGAACTACATTTCCTAGTTTTGGAGAGCATATGCAGACGAAGATCTTGATGATCAGTCTGGATGGAGCAACCTGGGATGTTCTGAAGTCGCTGGTTAATCGTGGGGAGATGCCTACACTCCAGAAATTGATGGATGAGGGCTGTTGGGGAAACCTGACATCGGTTATTCCTCCAGTGACGGCGTGCGCGTGGTCCTCCTTCATGACCGGGAAGAATCCGGACAAGCACGGGATACTTGATTTTCGCCACTTTGACCCCCGGACAAAGAAGGACTTTATCACAAATGCATCGTACATTCGAGGAGAGACCCTGTGGCAGATACTGAGCCGGCACGGAAAGAAAGTTGTCGTGCTGAATCTGCCATATACGTACCCCGTCTACTCTGTAAATGGTATACTTGTCTCTGGGATGGATACTCCGTCCAAAGCGTCTGACTATTGTTACCCACCCGAATTAAAGGCTGAACTGGCCCAAAGATTCCCAGAATATGCCCCTGTGTTGCCCACCTGGTCCATGCGCGATGGAGCTACCGATTGGGCGTTGAAGAAGTTCATCGCTCGACTTATCTCTTCGGCAGAAAGCAGGACACAGGTTGCAGCCCACCTCCTGAAAGAACGAGAGTGGGACATAGCAATGGTCCATTTTCAAGAGATTGATTATATTCAACATGTTCTTTTTGATCGTCTACAAAAAGCTGCACGGTTTGAGATTACTGATTCGATAAGCGATACGATGCGAGGTTTCTTTCGGCACATTGATAGCTCAACTGCGAGAATATTGGGTTCTGCGCATCGCGACGGTGTGTCGCTCAAAGTATTTGTGATATCAGACCACGGATTTGGACCGTATACAGGTGACGCGTACCCCAATGTGCTCCTTGAAGAGTATGGTTTATTGGCGAGAGGCAATGTCGAACAACTACCCTATGTGTCACAATCTTGTATTGTTCGCTTGAAAGAGCGTTGGGCATCATCGAGAGCCTGGCTGGTTCATACACTTCATATGGTAGCGAAAAACGCCAGCCTTTTCCTTCGTGGCGAAAAGAAAAGGACCTGTTACGATGACCTTGTTGTTGATGACTGGGCTGAGAGGAAAGAAGTTCTATGGGATCAAAGCAGCGCAGCAATGGTCACAGGCAGTCATGATGCGTTGATTCTGGCAAGTGATGAAGATTCTCTTCAGAATTGTATTCGCATCCTAGAAAACGCGGAACACCCTGCGCTTGGGGGCAGGATTTTTCAGCAAGTGCTCACCTTCCAGGAAGCATACGGGCGCGATGTTTCGCCAGGGGGAGCACTCTATTGTATCGCTGTGCCGCAGGATGGTCTAGCGGTTCAGCGCGGATTTAGTCAGGAGAGCGTGACTCTCTTTGAACAAGGGCCACAGGGAGGTATCCATAGGCCGCAGGGCATCTTTGTGGCGTCCGGCGCTGGTTTGGTCGCCGGTGGACAGGTGGACGTCAACCTGATTGATATGGCTCCCACAGTGTTGACTGCGTTGGGATTGCCAAATCCCAACGATATGGATGGCAAGCCTCGCACTGAACTTTTTGAGGAGGAGATCATTGTTCAGGTCGAGGAGGCAAAAGTAAGCCAACAAGATGGGAGCAAGCGAGGATATTCTGATGATGAAACGGCATTGGTCGAAGAGCGTTTGCGATCGTTAGGGTATCTATGATAATGCAGGCTGCATGTAATGTAGTAAATTCTGCGGATTGGGTAGAACTTGTTGCTTTGTCGCTCACCGGAGCCGTAAGTTATGGGGCCATGGTGTGTGTGCTTGATATGGCTATGGCCCGGCGAATAGTTCATCTAGGACGCAGAGCTCTTGGTATAGCCACATAGTTAAAAAGTGACACACGGAAGGTATCATTGTGCAGGTTTCGGTTATAATTCCTACCTACCGGCGTACGCAGTGCCTGCGAGATGCAGTAGCCAGCGTGGTAGCACAAGACTTTCCCAAAGATAAATACGAAATTCTGATCGTGGACAACGCACCGCAGCCCACACCCGGTTTGGCTTCATTGTGCGATTTATCTGGGCCTCCATTGGTTCGCTACATTCACGAAGGGCGAACAGGGCTGCATAATGCACGACACGCAGGGGCGAAAGCAGCCCGTGGGGAAATCCTTGTCTACGTTGACGATGACGTTATCGCGCATTCGGGATGGCTCAGAGCGATTTTAGAACCCTTCAAAGATCCTCTTGTGGCCATAGCGGGTGGGAGAGTTTTACCTCAATGGGAGGCGCAGCCACCAGAGTGGCTATCACAATTCCCAACAAGCTACTTGAGTCTGCTTGACTTGGGCGAGGAAAGGCAGGAGTTGAGATGGCCGGAAGGCGTTTATGGGTGCAACATGGCCATTCGACGATCAGTGCTCTATGAAGTAGGGGGGTTTAACCCGGATGCGATGGGTGATCGCCGTTTAATCTGGTTGCGGGGTGATGGAGAAACTGGATTGCACAAAAAGGTTTACGATGCTGGTTATAAAGCGATGTACGAGCCTCGGGCTTGGGTATATCACCGGATTCCACCGGAACGGTTGAAAGCAAAGGCATTCCATAATCGGGGATTGATGGTTGGGCTGAGTTGGTCTTACAGCTACATCCGCAACATTGGGGGGCGACGCTTTTTCACCCTTAGAACTATCCGCAGGGCTTTTATTGCCTTCCTTCGAGCGATTTGCTGTTGCATCAGGGCGGTATTACAGCGAAAAAGAAGAGTTCGATGTATCTCAGACGCATGGCTATGGTACGGATATGGCATGCAACATCTTTACGTTGCCATTAATCCGCGATTACGCGCATTTCTCTTTAAGGATTCTTATTTGCTATAAAGAGGAAGGGATCTAGGTGAACCCGAAGCAGGTTGCTAAACGACTCCTGCCACCGCTGATTGTTGACGCTATAAGACAGGCAGTGTGGAGAAGAGACATTCAGCACTATCTGAACGGCGGAAGGGTCCCCTGGTCACCGGGTTACGAGATTTATGAGAGGCAACTTATTATGCAGGCTCTGGCAGATGAGGCACTGCTGGAGCGCTTTCGCCACGGTGAACCTCTGCTACCCGGCTACGGTGTTGGCGTTGACGAACGATGCATCGAATATCCCTGGCTGCTGGCACATCTGCATGATGGACTGGAAGTTTTGCTCGATGCGGGATCCACACTCAATCATAGTTTCATTCTGAATCACCCTGTCCTTCAGCGCAAGGTGATGCACATTCTGACCCTGGCGCCGGAGGAGAATTGTTTTTGGCAAAAAGGCATTTCCTACCTGTTCCATGACCTGCGAGATATCCCTGTCCGTGATGCCTATTACGACACCATCGCCTGCCTCTCCACATTGGAGCACGTCGGCTGTGACAACACGGCTTACACGCGTAGGGACATACACCGAGAGCAGAATCCGGAAGATTTCGCTCTTGCTGTGCATGAGTTGCGCCGAGTACTGAAGCCTGGCGGGGCACTCTTTTTTACTGTGCCGTTCGGCGTTTATCGTAACTTTGGCATGTTTCAGCAGTTTGACAGGGAGTTACTATCCTGTGCTGTCGAAGCGTTTGGTAAGACCAGCGAGGTGATCGAGACTTTCTACCGTTACACCGCTGAAGGCTGGAACGTGGCCAGTGCGGAGGATTGTGCTGAGTGTGAGTACGTGGAGTGGATTAACAGGCCCCGCGATCAATGGCCAAGCCCTTTACCTGTCGAACTCGACCGTGCTGCTGGAGCTCGTGCCGTCGCTTGCGTGCGGATGGTGAAGGTCTGAATGTCTGAATGCTGCAGATCGAAGGAGACGAGTTAGCTATGCGCATCGGCATCGTTCCCGTCTTGGAGGCTCTTGGAGGTGGGGCTTATCAATACAGTCTTACTATGCTTCGTGTCCTAGACGAGTGGAAGAACATTGGGGGCGAGGATGAGTTTGTCGTGTTTGCTCGCGAGATGCATCACCCTGCTGTGGTCTCGTTGAACGGGCCCGGGTGGGCTGTTAAGCCGATACACCCACCTTCGCTAAAGTGGCAAACTGTGAATATCCTCCGTCAACTCTTGGGTGAAGATTCCACCCGGCAGGCTTGGGCGTGGCTACAACATCGGTTGTGGAGTAAGAGCCGTCTGCCTGACCCAGACGTGGTGCGATTCCGACTCGAGAGAAGCCGTTGGTTTCATCGCTGTGGGGTTGAGCTGATGCTTTACCCGGCCCCTAATTCACTCGCTTTTGAGACGGGGATTCCCTATGTGATGGCGATCCATGACCTTCAGCACCGGCTCCAACCAGAGTTCCCAGAGGTTTCAGCCAATGGAGCATGGGAAGTCCGGGAGTATCTCTTCCGCAATGGGACCCGCTACGCCACGCTGCTGTTGACTGACTCAGAAGTAGGCAAGGAAGATATCTTAAACTTTTATGGACCCTATGGCGTCACACCCGACCGGGTAAAGGTATTGCCGTTTCTCCCGGCCTGCTACCTGGCTGTGGATGTTTCGGAAAGTGAACGGCAGCGAGTGCGGACGATCTACCATTTGCCAGAGCGTTACCTGTTCTATCCTGCCCAGTTCTGGCCCCATAAGAATCACGCCTGTATTGTTCAGGCGCTGGGGTTGCTAAAGCAAGAACATCACATCAAAGTTCCGATCGTGTTCTGCGGTTCTTACGCGGGAGCGATCCGAAGGCGTACATTCCGTGAGGTCATGTCTCTCTCTCATCAACTGGGACTTGAAGATCAGGTCCACTATCTGGGTTATGTACCGGACGACGATATGTCAGGTCTGTATGCTGAAGCCTTGGCTTTAGTGATGCCCACTTTCTTCGGACCGACGAACATCCCCGTGCTGGAAGCGTGGGCCTTCGGGTGCCCAGTGCTGACTTCAGATATTCGAGGTATTCGGGAGCAGGTTGGGGATGCCGGGGTCTTGGTGAACCTGCGTTCGGCGGAAGCTATCGCCGATGGCATCTATCGGCTGTGGACGGATGAGAACTTGCGTCGCACCCTGGTTGACCGGGGCCGGCAGCGCTTGGCTGCCTACACTCCCGACGATTATCGGAAGCGCCTGATAGAAATCCTGGAAGAGGTGAAAGCGCGGGTGCGTTCGGAGAGGCCAAAAAGCGCGAAGCGGTAGCCTGCTTGAAGGAGAATTATGAAACGAGGAATGTTCCTTGACCTACCATCACTCCTGGGACGCCTACCCCATACCCGATAGTTTGCCCCTTGTTGTGATCAACGATCCTGCACTGCCGTTGGTGAGCATCGTTACGCCCTCGTATAATCAAGGACGTTTTATTCGCGAGACGATAGAGAGCGTGCTGACGCAGGATTATCCCAATGTCGAGTATTGGGTGATTGATGGCGGCAGTACTGATGGGACAGTTTCTATTCTGAAAGAGTATGAGCATGATCCCCGCTTTCATTGGATAAGTGAGAAGGATAAGGGGCAAAGTGATGCGATTAACAAGGGATGGAGCAGGTGTAGGGGCAAGATAGTAGCTTGGATAAATAGTGATGATATATATTTTCCACATGCATTCCGGTCCCAGATAGATTATTTACAACGAAACCCAGGCGTAAATATTGTTTATGGGGACTGTATGTATACTAATCAGCAGGGGATTCGTATAAGGAATGCATACGGAAGACCGTTTCACTTTCTGGAGTTGCTACGCTTTACAATCCCCTACCAGCCAACTGTCTTTCTGACAAGGAAAGCCATTCTATGCGGTGGGCCCCTTGATGTCAGTTTTCACTACTCCATGGACTCGGAGTACTGGCTGCGTCTTCACAAACAGGGGCTGTGTTTTGGGTACAATCCGAGTCTAATCGCTGCATATAGGCTGCATGACTCATCAAAGACGGTTGCTGACATGCTAAAGCTACATGCAGACCATAAGAGGCTTATTGAGTTGTATGCCCCTCCTGAGCACCATTCTAGGCTTCTATCGGACTTGTATCTACAGGTTGCTATGCATCTTGTAGAAATGGGAAGAATTCGCGAATCTTTTCAATATGTTACCCACGCTCTTACGATTAGACCTACAAGGCGTATGTTATCCTATTTAGCTATCCTAGTTGATCGGATTACAGGAATTTCTTTTTACAGATACGTGTTGGATTACTGGATGAACTTAAAAAGGAGAGTATAGCTCTCTCTAATGTACACGTGTAAGGATTAGGTGTGAAAATAGGGATTGATTTGAGCGTTGCCAATATCAACCAGGCAGGGACTGGTATCTATGCCCGCAGTCTGGTGGATGCTCTAAGGCGTTTAGACACCTCAAATGAGTACCAGATTTTCGCGGTAAATCAACGGCGCGATATGTCCAAGGGTAAAACCATGCGTACCCGAATGGGGACTATTTACCGCGATATGGTATGGACGCAAGGGGTACTGCCGTGGCAAGTGTACCGGGCTAAGGTTGATATCTTGCACATGCCAGCCGGGGTGATCCCGATGTTCTTACCCTGTCCTGCAGTGGTTTCGATCCTAGATACGACACTCTTTCAGGCACCTCAAAACTTTCCTTTATGGCATCGAAATCATTCCCGGATATTTGTTCCACTCGCAGCAAATCGCGCGTCCATGATTTTGACAATTTCTAAACACTCCAAACGTGATATTATAAAGCAGTTCAATGTTGCGCCTGACAAAGTGGTTGTTACCTATCCGGCGGCATCGCCTAAGTTTCATCCTGTCTCTAAACGAGAGATCTCGGAAGTAAAGCAATGGTACGGCTTGGATTCATTCATTCTTACTGTGGGTACACTAGAGCCACGTAAAAACATCATCCGCCTGTTACAAGCCTTTGCCCTGCTCCGTCAGAGTGGTTTTTCCTATCAACTTATCCACGCAGGGCCGCGGGGCTGGTTGTTCAACGATATAGTGGCTGAAGTGCATCGCTTGGAACTGCAGGACTCGGCACGCTTCCTGGGCCGTGTGCCACTACATGATCTGGTAGGGTTGTATAATGCTGCGTCGGTGTTTGTCTATCCCTCGCTGTATGAAGGATTTGGACTCCCTGTCTTGGAAGCAATGGCCTGTGGATGCCCCGTTGTTACCTCGAACACATCATCGCTTCCAGAAGTCGTTGGGGAAGCAGGGATTATGGTTGACCCCTACGACGTACAGCAGCTTGCGGATGCGATCCAGAAAGTCCTAGAAGATCAAGCTCTTGCCCAGAATATGCGCCAATGGGGATTGGAGCGAGCCAGCTTGTTCTCCTGGCAACGCTGTGCGCAAGAAACAGTAGCGGTCTATCGTCGGATGTTGGAACTATGAACCTGCTCTACACGCTGACAACCTATCCCCCATCAATAGGTGGTGCACAACTACTCCAGCACCGATTGGCGCAACATCTGAAGGAGCGACATAACATTCAGGTGGTAAGCCAGTGGGATAGTAACCGCACCGATTGGTTGCTCGGTACGACGCTTCGGGCGCCGGGGCAAGACCGCAACTATATCATAGATGGCATAAACGTGCATCGGATGGGGCTGTCGTTGTGGGAAAAAAGCCGCATCGCACCTTACGTGCCGATCTACTACCCGCTGATGGATGTGGCATTGCCACCAATAGCAGCATGCCTGGAGCAACATTTGTATCCCTATGCACCGCAAGCGGACCTGGTGCATAATGTGCGGATAGGGCGCGAGGCTTTGAGCTATGCATCTTTTTACGTCGCACGGCGATGCGACATTCCGTTTGTACTGACGCCGGTGCATCATCCCCGTTGGGTAGGTTGGCGCTACCGTGCTTACACCAGGCTCTACACAATGGCCGATGTGGTGCTGGCCTTGACCAATGCGGAGAAGCAAACTCTGATGGCGCTTGGTGTGCGCGAAGAGCGTGTCATTGTCACCGGAATGGGACCACTCCTAGCACCACAATCGAATCCAGTGACGTTTCTGCATGATAATCACATTGACGGGCCGATGGTGCTGTTTCTGGGGCAGCACTACCGGTACAAGGGCTATCGGCAAGTGCTACAGGCAGCACGATTGGTATGGCAAAGGGTGCCGGAGACGCATTTTGTGTTTATCGGTCCTGGGGTTGGACGGTCCGAACGGGATTTTGAAGCGATGCAAGACGGGCGCGTGCATCGCCTGGGCAAGGTGGATTTGCAGGAGAAGACGAATGCGCTGGCTGCCTGTACGCTGTTGTGTGTGCCATCAACCCAAGAGAGCTTTGGTGGCGTATATACCGAAGCGTGGAGTTTTGGTAAACCGGTGATTGGCTGTAACATCTCGCCTGTAACCGAAGTGATCGCTGATGGGGTTGATGGCTACCTCGTTGACCAGGAGCCAGCCCAGATCGCAGAACGTATCTGTCATCTGTTGCTACATCCGACGCAGGCACGAGCGATGGGTGCGGTTGGCCAGCGCAAGGTGGAAGAGCGCTACACCTGGCAGCGGCTCGCTGAACGCACAGAGCAGGCTTATCAAAGAACACTTGGCTTGTAATCCGCATGGCAGTATGTGGCGGACACCGAAC
>Ga0209636_10007514_pt1 | contig 11106 bp, 13 predicted proteins | sample DeeMarSWOR152_54_FD_187464 | JGI IMG/M metagenome (GOLD analysis project Ga0209636, IMG submission 187464) | Marine sediment microbial communities from White Oak River estuary, North Carolina - WOR-1-52-54 (SPAdes) (version 2) | ecosystem: Environmental > Aquatic > Marine > Intertidal zone >... | reverse complement strand
CGTCGATGAAATCATAAATTTCTTTTCCGCAAAAAGCATCAGGCCCAATTTACCTGCGACACTTGTGGCGAGCAAAGCCTTCCTTGTGGGGCAAAACCCCGCGAAAAAAATCACGCCAAACCGTAATCTGTTGACAGGTTAACCGAAAACTGGTTGCAATGGCCTTACCCGCCGCTGAGTCATGTAAGAGGATTTAGGTCTATACAGAAATTCCACTACATAGTAATTGTCAGGCCGGAAGATTGAAATTCCATACTGGAGACAGCGCACGATACCATGGATAAGGAAAAAATCAAAAAGCTGGCAGGGAGCAAACAGTTTATCACCGGAATCTATAACTACTGTGATCAATGGTGTGAACGGTGTCCATTTACTTCCCGCTGCTTGAATTTCGCCCTTGGCGAAGAGCAATTTGCCGATCCTCAAAGTCGTGACATAGCGAACGAAGTATTCTGGCAAAAACTAGCAGAGACGTTCCAAGGGAGCCTTGATCTGTTGGGAGAAACGGCAGAGCGAGAGGGAATCGACCTCGATGCTCTCGACACTGACGAGCTGGCCGAGGAACAGAGGGCTAATGAGGAAGTTGCCGAAAACCACGAATGTTGCCGGGCGGCCAGGACTTATGGCGAGATGGTAGATGATTGGTTTGATTCAGCAACAGACCTCTTTGGGCAAAAGGAAGAGGAGACGAACCTGAACGTTTTGCACGATATACCGAATGTCAGTCCGTTTGGAGAGGGCGCCGGCTTTGAAGAAGCAGTGCAAGTGGTTCGCTGGTATCAACAGCTGATCTATGCCAAACTCATGAGGGCGATGCGTGGGCAGCTGGAAGAAAAACCAGAGATCCATGATGAATTTGCCAGTGACTGGGATGGCTCAGCAAAAGTCGCATTAATTGCTATAGACCGTTCGATAGCTGCCTGGGGAGAAATACGTAGCCATTATCCGCTCGATGATAGTGACATCCTGGACCTTATGGTATACCTTGACCGGTTACGCAGGAGAGTTGAAAAGGTATTCCCTGGTGCGAGGGGATTTATCAGACCCGGATTTGACAAAGTGCGCCTGCACAGCTAATGAAATCGGGATGCGCTTGACTTAGGACACACCCAGGAAGGAGACATAGACGGGATGTCCCGATTCAAGTCCTGACGCTTCTGTGAAACACGATACTCTTTAGTTGAATCAACTATTTCCTTACCAAAAACAAATCACCGGCCCTCGTATCCGGCATAAGGAGATGCTCATACTCTAATCCGCAGAGGATGGGTATTCACACCTGGATGATTCCCAAAAAAAGCTTATGAAAGCGGCCAGAATTGCCGAAGAAAAATAGGACGATCCTTCACTAAAGATTGAGTTACTCAGAGCCGCGGACAAGATCATCCCGACTCGAAAAACTCAGAGATCAGAGGGATTGACACGGAAACCCAACAGGACTGCAGCTTCACTTCCGCATTGAGTTAGCAGCTATGAATTTCAAAATTTCCAGGCTCCCCAACAACCAGATGCCATTGGCCGACAAGCAGATCTATATTGTCGGCCCAAAGGGTTTTCAGAATGACTTGATCGCCGCATTCTTGGCGCAGGAAACTGGCGCCCATTGCGTTGCCAACTCAAGCTTCCGGCAGATGTCGAACACCGATAATGGGCAGGTTGGCACGCAGAGGTTGGTATTGTGCGATTGCCTTGGTGAGGATCCCCAAGCGCATATGCTTGAAATTGAAACCCACGGCAAGAGATTACTAACCCAGGATTTTGTGACCTTCTTTAATGTGCAGCAGGGTCTTGAAATTGAGGAGAGAGCAGTGATGCTCGGGGTGCGAGGGTTCTTCTACCAACAAGACTCAGTGGATGTATTTCTGAAGGGTATCCGGGCGATTTTCAATGGAGAACTTTGGCTTCCCCGGAAGATCATGACAAGATGCATTCTGAAGAATAAGAGCCGAGAACCTCACCCCGGTAGGGACGCACCGACCTTGACCCGGAGAGAGCGTGAGGTACTGGCAATGGTTGCCGTGGGGGCCACCAATGAGGAGATTGCTGACAGGCTTTGCATCAGCCCTCATACAGTCAAGACCCATGTGTATAATATCTTCAAGAAAATCAATGTACCCAACCGCCTACAAGCTGCCTTTTGGGCCGCCAAGAATCTGTAGTTCCACTTCGTTCTCATCGGGAGTCTTCCCCATACCCTCCACTGACCCTTCTCCCATCTCACAGCCTCACTAATACCTTTTTCTTAGGTATTTCGTAGCCGTATCGGCAGAAAAATACGAAAAAAATCATACCCACTGCCGATTGTAAAATTGCCGTTATTCACGTACAACTGGCCAGAAGGATCTGATCAATCGAGTCACACTGCTTCTTTGCCACAGCATGCATGTAGCGAGTCAAATAGGGATGAAAGAGCGAAGGAAATTGGAGAGATTCAAGTTAAAGCTCCTAGGGGAGATCACTGAACAAACTGCGGATCAGATGAAGAGAGTACTTCACCTCAGCACCAGAGATATATCGTCTGGGGGCGCATTCTTTTACGCTGTGAATCCTCTGCCCGAGGGTACATCGGTAAAAGTGGATCTGAGCATGTCTACAGATAGGTTGAAAAGGCTCACAGGTACTCAGGCACAACTGCAGATGAGCGGAATCGTAAAGCGGTCCGAGCCATCAGGAATGGCTATCCGTTTCAATAAAGCTTATAAGATGGTGACCACAAAGGGTACAAGAAACCACCGGAAGGGAACCTTAATTAAATGGGACCTTTTCCGTGAAAGGAGACGAGTATGATGGAAAGAAGCTCAATGCCTATAGCTCTTTTGGCGGGGATATGCTGCGTACTATTCTGTTCCAATGGTTATATTCCCTCGAGTGCTGAAGGGGCCCTAGCTAATGAGAAAGGTTGGATGACCGCCCGTATTCGGCTGGAAGGGCGTCATCTCCATAGCGGTGCTCTGGTAAGCGTCGATGGTTGGCAGCAAGTGACTGGAACCGATGGTTACGTTTTCTTCCTATTGCCGGACGGGTACCATACCATCACGGTGTCTATGAACGGATACCTATGCGCCCAAAGAAGATTTGAAATAAGGCATAACAGACCGATCGATTTATTTACGGTGACCCTTTTGGCGGGCGATGCCGATGGTAACCGCATCATAGACTTCTTAGACCTCGTAATCGTGCAAGCAGCCTTTGGTAGCGCCCCTCCCAGTGATTCACGAGCAGATATCAACGGTGATGGCAGGGTGGATATACTGGATGCCTTGCTCGTAGGTGGGAACCTTGGAAAAGAGGCACCGAGCTTCTGGCCTGGTGGCTGGGCTTCTCCGTTTGATGATCCAGATTCTACTGCTGAATGGAGGGATGACCAAACCCCCTCGGTGGCAGCGGCTTGGATTCGAGCTTAAGCGAACGAGTTCACCTTGTCTCACACCATCGATGCACACTGTATTGTCAGACCTGGATCTTCAACGTCTGGATGTTGTTCGTACGGGTGAGGAGATGTGTCAGATGGATAAGAGATTACGGGCAGTAGCGTTTTCGCGTTTACTGGATATTCCTTAACCTCTTCGGTAACTCCCAACATTCCTTTTCAATCCTTTTAGCCTTATCACGGCGGGCTTCAGGATGAAAAACATCGCATAATGTGTCTATCAAGGGGCTGGAACATCGGTTCTAAGGCAATTTAGCAAGTTGTCTCAGAATTGACCACCCCTTCCCACAGGAAATGTGATTTTCTGCATTTTTTTTACTTAACTTCTATTCAAATCCTGACGAAGAAAATGTATACGGTTCATCCCCACGTCCCCCAGGTTTCCTGGGCTCGCGCGCTTCATATGGCACGGTTTTTTTGCCTGATGATCCTATGATGAGCGCTATCCACGGGGCACATCGGTTCTAAGGCAATTTAGCAAATTGTCTCAGAATCGACGATCTTTTCGCATGTTATATCAAGCTGAAGTTTGGTGCTAACTGATCCGTTTGGAGCCAATGCAAATCTATCGCTCTGGAGATTCCTGCCATATGCCAATAAAAGATCGAAATTATCGTGCTACTAGTAATGCACTCTGGCGGGTTTTGGCCGTAATTGTTTCGTCGCTTCTCACGGCCGGATGTGCTGCCACAACGAGCAATATGCTCGAGAATGTTGAGAGCGTCCAGGTCTGCCTGAATGGCAAGTGCGGCCCGGCTGCAGGCCGGTTCACCAGAGATGAACTGGTTGGCGGTCTTCTTGTGATGTTGAAGGCTAACGAGAACTCAGAAATCGTGTTATGTTCTTCGGATGAGGGCTTCGAGAAATGTGAATCGGAGGGTCTGCGGTGGTATGTCCAGGGAGGTCCGATACCGGGTCATGCATCATTTGAAAAGCCATACTTGATCCAGGTTGGACTGGATAAGCAGACCTCGCAGATTAAGTTCAAAGTTGATGCCACGGTGAAGTGGATTGGGACCCCGGTTTTCTGTCAAGACGCCTACACGGAGCTCACGGTTTCCTCGACCGATCAGATTGTTGTTGAGAGTAAATTCGCCTGCACCTGGGCAATCTTTCCGCATGGCTGGAACATGAAGTACTCTGTCGGCTTCATCGATTTCGACAATAGCATTATAGCTGGCAATTTTGCAGTCTCAGGCGGCGGGTTACTAACCGCTGGCGCGGGCAGTGGTAGCTTTATCATGCGGTTTGCACGAAAACGTACCTTGTTAGCAGAGACAACAGGAGATAGGGCCACGGAGGCTGTACTCATTCCCGTGGGGCAGTTGCCGCCGCAGATACTGGCCGCCCGAGCGCCCGCGCGCGACGATGTGAAGAAGAGCAAGGGTGGTCCCAGCCTGGTCGAACGCACCCTCTGGGAGTCCGTTTCCAAAGAGAATAGGGCAGATGGCTATCGGCAATACCTTGCACGCTACCCTGAAGGTCGATTTGCCAGCACTGCCAGGGCCAATCTTCAGGCAATTGAGCAGAGAGAAGCTCAGAATAGGGAACTAGCCCTCTGGAGCAAAATAAAGGACAGCACCGATCCACATGATTTCGAATCGTATATCGCCCAGTATCCCAAGGGGCTCTTTGTCGATCTTGCCTCGGTTCGGGCACAACGGTTCAGGACTGCCGCCAAAGAGGCTGCTATGATAGACGCCGAACTAGCATTATGGGATCAGGTTAAGGGCAGTACGGATGTTGATGAAATACGGATCTATCTCAAACGCTACCCCAGCGGCCAGTTTGCAGGGATTGCTCGAAATCGCATAAGGAAGTTGACCGCTGCCTCTAAAGAGGTCCACGACCTTGAAATGGAAATGTGGAACAAGGTTAAGAGTAGTCGTAAAATTGACGATTTTCAGAGCTTTCTCGAGGCATTTCCAAACGGTATTTTTAGCGGTATCGCGAAGTCGCGAATCGAAAATCTAATTGGGCTTGAGGCACAGACCGAGGAAATAACCTTTTGGAACAGCATTAAAGACAGCGCAAATCCAAACGATTTTGAGGAGTATCTCCGCCGCTATCCCACAGGGCAATATGCGGATCATGCCCGGCGATTATCGCGGCACTTGGCCTCACTTAAGGCAGAACGTGAGGAGCTGGAACTCTGGGAGTCTATCAAGGATAGCAAGAACCCCGATGACTTCGATCTATATCTTGCAAAATACCCTGAGGGGCGCTTTACCCAGGTCGCGCGTGATCGGCGGAAGGCAGCGGCACGGGCAAAATCTATGACCGACATTGACTTTGGGCATTACCATGCACTTGTCATCGGAAACGGTGATTACCGCCATTTTAAAGACCTGGCAACGGCAATAAACGATGCAGAGGCGGTTGCATCCCTTCTTGAACAGGCCTATGGATTTGAGGTGACGTGCCTCACCAATGCTAGCCGCAAGCAGATCATTGACTCGCTGAGTCGATTCCGGCATACCCTCACGAAAGGAGACAACCTTCTCATTTATTTTGCTGGGCATGGCTGGCTGGATAAAGCGGCCGGACGCGGTTACTGGCTGCCCGTTGATTCGGACCGTGATAGCCCGGCCAACTGGATTTCGACTGGCGATATTTCAGATATGTTGAAGGCTATGGCAGCCAAACATGTAATGGTCGTTGCAGATAGCTGTTACTCAGGCACGCTCACACGATCTATCAAGGTAAGTATTCCAAACTCAGAGTATTACCGCCGCATGGCAAATAAGCGAACAAGGGTCGCTTTGTCATCAGGTGGGCTCGAGCCTGTGTTGGACGATGGAGGTTGCGGACATTCGGTCTTTGCAAAGGCTTTTCTTGAGGTGCTTGAAAAAAACGCGGGCGTTCTTGAAGGCACCCGCCTGTTCAACGAACTTCGGCGCCCCGTGATCTTGAACGCTCCGCAAACCCCGGAGTATGCGGATATCCTCTATGCCGGGCACGAGGGGGGTGACTTCTTCTTCGTACGTAAGTAGTGCATCTAACCCACCAGCATGATGCTTCATGGAAGCGCCAAGTCTTATCTCAATAAGATCTAACCCCTTTGCCTTTATTTCATAAGAAATACACAGGATTGGCACTACTTCCATGGGGCAGGATTTGAATCATGAATTCATGAGCTGCGGAACATCGTTACCTTTGCCAACTTTCGGGATCCAACCTCCCCTCTTGCTAACACCTCCTCCCCCCAGAAAGGCCTCACATACACGTGCAGCATTGACACAGCGTCTTAAACCGGTTCTAATAGACGAAAACACTGAAACCGGTTAGGTCTTGACATGAGATTAGCCTAGAGCCTGCCGGAGACTTGATCTTAATCCCATGAACTCGAAAAAGACCCCCGTGCTCTCTAAAACACGGTACTTGGCGGGGCTGAAATGCCCGCTGCGCCTCTGGCACCAGTGCTACAATCGAAACGTGTCGGTGGTTTCGCCTGTAACACAAGCTGCTTTCGACACCGGGCACTCCGTGGGAGATCTGGCGACTCGGCTCTATCCCGGGGGCATTCGTATGGACACGGACCCCCTGCGCCACGGAGCGGCTGTGCGGAGTACAAGGGAAGCACTCAATAATCCCAACCTACCGGGAATATATGAGGCGGCCTTCCTGTTCGATGCCGTGCAAGTCAAGGTGGACATTCTTGAAAGGGCGGGCAATGACAAGTGGAACATCATTGAGGTGAAATCCTCAACAAAGGTGAAAGACGAGCATGTTCCAGACGTAGGGATTCAGTGCTATGTCCTGAAGGGTGCTGGATTAAACATCGGTCGGGCGTACCTCATGCATGTGAACAATCAATACGTCTATGATGGAGAGCAGCTTCAGCTTGAGCATTTCTTTTCTTTTTCGGACGTGACGGATCAAGCACTTTCGTACCAAGCGGAGATTCCAGGGAGGCTGGCTCAGCTGAGGGATATGCTGAGCAGGGATTATCCGCCCGATGCCCTTCCCTACCGGGGATGCAATTCCCCGACCCCATGTGAGTTCTGGGAATACTGCACCCGGGAAATGCCCGAGCAGGCAGTTATGGCACTGCCGGGAATATCGCGGAAAAAAATGGATGAACTGGCCACCATGGGCATAAGGGAAATCGGTGATATCCCTGAATCCTTTCCCTTGAGCATAAAACAGAAGCGCGCCAGAGATTGTGTGAGAAACGGTGAGGAATATATCGAACGGGAGCTGGATCATGAGTTGAAAGATGTGGAATATCCAATTCACTTTCTTGATTTCGAGACATTGGGTCTCGCTATTCCCCGCTATGCTGGAACGAGACCGTATCAAACAGTTCCCTTCCAATGGTCAGATCACGTACTCCATGAGGACGGTACCGTTGAACATCGGGACTACCTTTGCGAGGAAGACAGGGACCCTCGCGAGGAATTTGCTTCGACGCTCCTGGATGCCCTGGGCACCAAGGGGTCCATTTTCATGTACACGACCTATGAAGAAGCAGTCTTGAAGGAACTTGCCGAAAACCTGCCGGAACACCGAGAGCACGTACTCGCTCTTTTGGATCGATTGAAAGACCTCTATAGCATTATCAGCGCCCACTTCTATCATCCTAAATTTCACGGCTCTTTCTCGCTTAAGTCCGTGTTGCCGGCTCTCTTGCCTGAGATGAGCTACGAAACCCTCTCCATTCAAGAGGGCCAAGAGGCTGGCCTGAAATACCTGCGGATGATTGACCCCACTACGGGGCCACAGGAGAAAGAAACGGTAAAGAAAGATCTCCTGACATACTGTGGGCATGATACGCTGGCCATGGTAAGAATCAGAGAGGAATTGCTGAAGCGATTTGGCTGAAGGAAGCGGGAGTAAACTAGACTATTCTTCAGAGGCAATTCGGACCCCAATTTCGTAGAATGGCCTTGACAATCTCCAGCATACAGCTTACATCGTCACCTAGGTGCGGCGCTGTGTGGCCATGTTTCACCAATGCTAGATACCGGGAGAGAGTGCTATGAGACGCGAAGCAGAAATCCAGCAATCAGACGATAAACTGGGAATCCTTATCCCCGGCCTAGGAGGTGCGGTGAGCACCACGTTTTTGGCTGGGGTGGAGGCCATTCGGCAAGGGTTGGCCCTTCCCATTGGTTCACTGACCCAAATGGGAACCATCAGGCTGGGCAAAAGATTCGAATACCGTATTCCGCTTATTAGGGATTTTGTGCCGCTCTGCTCCTTGGATGACCTAGTTTTTGGTGGATGGGATATCTTTTCGGAGGATTGCTACCAGGCGGCTCTCCAAGCCAGAGTTCTGAAGGCAGAGGATTTAGAACGAGTACGGGGCTTTCTTGCGGAATTACGGCCTTGGCCGGCTGTTTTCAGCAAGAGATTTGTCAAAAATCTCGATGGACCCAACGTAAAGGGGGAAGGCTCTCATCGAGAACTCATTGAGGCCATCAGAACCGATATCAACGCCTTCAGACAGCATCGTGGGGTATCTCGTTGCATCATGATCTGGTGTGCTAGCACCGAGGCCTACCTGGAACCTGCGGAAGTTCACGCCTCGCTGAGCAGTTTCGAGGAGGGCCTTGAAAGAGACGATCCCAAGATCTCGCCAAGTATGCTTTACGCCTATGCTGCAATAACCAGCGGGATCCCCTTCATAAATGGTGCCCCCAACCTTACCGTGGATATTCCTGCTATGGTGGAGCTTGCGGAGAAGCACCAGGTTGCCATCGCCGGAAAGGATTTCAAGTCAGGCCAGACCCTGATGAAGACGATTCTGGCACCGGGATTGAAAGCCCGCTCGCTCGGTCTCACCGGTTGGTATTCCACAAATATTCTCGGTAACCGTGATGGCCTCGTTTTGGAAGATCCAGATTCCTTTAAGACCAAGGAGAGAAGCAAACTCTCCGCCCTCGAGACGATATTGCAACCGGCTGTCTACCCAGATCTGTACGGCGACTTTCACCACAAGGTCATGATCAGTTACTACCCGCCACGGGGGGACGAAAAAGAAGGTTGGGACTGCATTGATATTTTCGGCTGGCTCAGGTATCCAATGCAGATTCGGGTGAATTTTCTGTGTCGAGACAGCATCTTGGCAGCCCCGCTTGTGCTGGATCTGGTGCTTTTCGTGGACCTTGCCCAGCGCTCCGCGATGCCCGGTGTACAGGAGTGGCTCTCCTTCTATTTCAAGAGCCCTCAATGCGCCGCAAACCTTTACCCTGAGCACGATCTGTTTATCCAGTTGATGAAGCTGAAAAATACCCTCCGGTACCTTATGGGGGAGGATCAGATCACACACTTGGGGCTGGATTACTACTATGATCTGTGAGAGACCGGGCGACACGGATCAAGTCTTCCTTTCCAGATCCCCTTGAGATTAACCCTCCTCTTGCAGCCGAAGCTAGCACTGTCTCATTTTTCCCTTCGCCATGCTCAAGCACGTGTGTGAAAGAAGGTAAAGGTGTATCAAAAGATTCAGTTTTTTGTTTTGAAAAATTCGTGTAATGCCGACAAAATTAGGCACAATATCTAAAATCAGATATTGGTGAGGGATGACGGAATGAGCCGCTATCACTATCGAATGAGGAGATTTAACGACTGGTATTTTGCTTGGATCAACGCTCATTTAGACGGACTTTCAAGAATCTATACCGACAAAAACACGATCGTCCAGCACTGCCTCTCCAAGGTGTACGAGGGGTAGTTTGACAAGGGAAATGAGGATTCGATTTTTGAATTTGTCAGAAGTGATGGTCGGGCTGTCGAGGCTAGATGGGTGGGAAGGCAGATCACGAAGTGCAAAACGAGGGGAAGCCCGAATGACGTGAAAAAACTTAGGAAACTGTTTTTCAGCATACGCAGATGATAGAGGTGAATTAAAGGATTTGAAGTCAGCCATAAGTAAGGTATCAACAAATCTACAGAACAATAAAGGAACTAGAGAAAGAGGCAAAGCCGCATAGAACCTCAAAGTCAGGCCATAGTTTTATTGGAATTATAACGGATGAATTTGATATCGAAGAGGGAGATATCAAAGATGCCTATGATGCTTAAGGAACAATATTTGCGCATAGAAGGAGTAATTGCCTCAGATGATGACTTCTTTGAGTGGTTAGCAGAGTGCTGCGGAAGGCTCTAAGGCGTTTATTCCGTGTGATTTACCGAAGGGCAAATCTTTACTTTTCATGATCTTCGGTATGAGACCTTTTCTTTTCCCCAATTACCACCTCACCCTGGGTCAGAGGAGTAAGAAATGAAACACCGACAAGAAATCGTGGAAGCACTGAAAACACTTCACGGCAGAAATGGAATCACCGTCACTGCTACCCCCTCCCTGGCACATGTAACCGTAACCCATGAAAAGCTGAGATCATTAGATTTCACGTTCATATGGTCATCTAACCACTTTATCGGCTACTTCATGGATTGGAAAGGAAATAGAAGCCAGGCTGTGCTCTCTCTCTGGCTCCCCCGCGATGGAAACCAATTTGCCGAATCATATCTGTCACTTCTCAGGCTGCGAGCTGGCCGGCGCGGTACCTACTACTGGTTCGGAACACGGTTGGTACGATAAACAGTGATTGTGTCGGTAGCAGTCAAATCGCTGCTTTTGATACCTTCAGACTCCGATTCCTTTTGTTGCCCCGGCAACCTCACCAATGAACGCTCAGAGTATTTTGAAACAACCGTGACAATGTTCC
>Ga0209636_10007513_pt1 | contig 11106 bp, 11 predicted proteins | sample DeeMarSWOR152_54_FD_187464 | JGI IMG/M metagenome (GOLD analysis project Ga0209636, IMG submission 187464) | Marine sediment microbial communities from White Oak River estuary, North Carolina - WOR-1-52-54 (SPAdes) (version 2) | ecosystem: Environmental > Aquatic > Marine > Intertidal zone >... | reverse complement strand
AATTGACAGGCAGGATTTTGAGTAAAAGTTTTTATCTTTTAGAAAGAACTGATGATGAAAGTGTAATTGGTATTTCAGCTGATCAAATTTATAAAGGAGCTTTAGACAATAAAGGTGAACGTTTGAAATTGTTTGATAGCCAAGGGAATTTAATTAATAAAGTAGATTGCTCTGATGGTTGGCTTGCTGGAGACAATAAAACCAAACAAACAATGGAAAGGCCTGTTGAAGTCGAAAGGCCTGTTGAAGTCGGACTTCAACAACTTCATTGGCAGACAAGTCAAGAACCGGACGGAACACCAAAAAAAGAAAATAGTTCCGGTGGCGATATTCCTGGTAGCGACACTGAAGATGACGATGAATCTGGCGATGTCAAACATCGCCAGATTGAAGATGGCGATGTCAAACATCGCCAGCCAGATTATCCCTCTGGTATAATCATCAATGAAGTCCTCCCCTCTCCTGAAGGACCTGACACAGAAAACGAATGGCTCGAAATTTTCAATGAAAATAATTTTGAAGTTGCTCTCTATGGTTGGAAAATTTCTGACGCTGTTGGCAGTGTTAAGGATTACACTTTTTCTAAAGAAACAAAAATTTCTGAAAGGGGATTCTTGGTTTTGAATCGACCAGAAACAAAAATTACTTTAAATAATAGTGGCGACGGATTGAAAATTTTCAATCCCAATGGAGAGATTGTTGATGAAATAAATTTTGGAAAAGCGATTTTAGGACAATCATATAATAGATTTATTTCTCAATGGCAGTGGTCAGAAAATCTAACACCCGGCTCTGCTAATATTGCTTCATTGCCAAAGAAAAAAGACACAGAGACCCGCTCTCTGCCAAATTTGACAGAGAGCGGGTCTCTGTTAACTGACTCTACGCAAGCAAAGATTTTCCATGGACCCAGACAAATAGAATCTTCAAAAAACAATCCTTCAATAGGACTTTTTATTCCGATAATTGCTTTGATAATTGCTATTTGTTCTGGAATAATGATTTTGTTTCTAAAAAAGAAATTGAAAACGGAGTAAAAATTTGGTAGAATAAAAGTACTAATATGAGCGGACATTCCCATTTTTCAAGTATCAAATATAAGAAAGCAATTACTGATGCTAAACGGGGCAAGATTTTTTCTAAGTTGGCTCGGCAGATTTCGGTTGCCGTCAGAGAAAAGGGAAGCGATCCGGAAACTAATTCTGGTTTGCGTTTAGTTATTGAAAAAGCCAAATCTGTTAATATGCCTAAGGACAATGTAGAGAGAGCTATAAAAAAAGGAACAGGCGAATTAGCAGAAGAAAAGTTAGAAGAAGTAATATACGAAGCATATGGCCCAAAAGGAATGGCTATTATTATTGAGGGAATTACTGACAATAAAAACAGAGCATTAGGAGAAGTTAAGCAAATTTTAAATCAGGCAGGGGGTAAATTAGCTGATAGTGGTTCGGTAAAATGGATGTTCGAAAGAAAAGGAGCAATAACAATAGAAATTCCGAAATCAGAAATCCGAAATCCGAAATTCAAAGAAAGTTTAGAATTAAAAGTGATTGAAGCAGGAGCAGATGATATTTATTGGCATAATGACATATTAGATGTTTATACTAAAATCGGAGATTTAGAAAAGGTTAAAAAAAATTTGGAAAACCAAGGCATTAAAATTGAGTCCGCCTCATTGGATTGGGTAGCAAAAGATGAAATTGAATTAGAAGAAAAAGAGAAAAAAGCAGCTGAAAAGTTATTTGAATTATTAGATGAAAGTGAAACAGTCCAAGAGATATACTCTAATCTTTCGTCAATTTAACATTTTAACATATAAACATTTTAACATTCAGGGATTTATTTTTTTGTTATTGTGTTAGTATGTTTGAATGTTATTATGTTGATATGATTATTATAGGCATAGATCCGGGAACCGCCACAACTGGATATGGCGTGATAAGGACTAAAAATAAAAAATTAAAAATGAAAAATAATTTAAGCTGTCTTGACTATGGATGCATTAAAACCAGTCAAAAATTTAGTGATGGTGAACGATTAAAAAAAATAAATCAGGAACTAAATAAAATAATCCGAAAATATAAACCAAAAGTTTTAGCAGTAGAAAAAATCTTTTTTTTTAAAAATCTTAAAACTGCTATGCCAGTGAGTCAGGCAAAGGGAGTAATATTATTAACGGCTAGCCGAAAAAAAATTCCTGTCTATGAATTTACACCGCTTCAAGTTAAAATGGTAATCGGCGGCTACGGAAGAACAGAAAAAAAAGAGATTCAAAAAAAAATAAAAACCATTCTAAATTTAAAAGAAATACCAAAACCAGATGATGCAGCAGACGCTTTAGCGATTGCAGTCTGCTACACAAATCTTGTCAAAACGAGTTAATGTTTAGAGATTCGGCTTCTTAACATTATACTCTATAAGCATTGAAAAGGCCTTGACAAGTTCTCTTAAATAAATATAATGGTGGTATAGATAGAAAGGTCGATTACAATTAGGATAGAAATTAAAAATCACTCTTTGTAAAAAAGAGTGATATACTTTAAAATTATGGCTTACGAATTAATTAGTCAAAAAACAGAAGGAGAAGAAGAAGAAGAAGAAAAAAAGGAAGAAGAAGCTACTTCTTCAGAAGAGTAAATTAAAAACCTCGGCATTTGCCGGGGTTTTTAATCAGACGATTTAATCTGGATTTGTGCTTAACCAGGTTAAGCACAACTAAGTGCCACTAATAATTTTGATAAATTTTCTCTTGCCTGTTTGGATTATCGTCTCTTTTTTAGTTTTAATCTTCTTTTGCCAGTTATCTTCAATCTTATTATCAATCCTTACTCCTTTTTGTAAAACCAATCTTTTAGCTTCTGATTTTGAGGAAGCTATTTTTGTTTTTACCAACAAGTCCAAAACATTATAAACTCCTGGTTTTAATCTGAAACTGGGCATTTTAGAGGGCAGTTTTTTCTCTTTAAAAACCCTATTAAATTCCTGTTCGGCAGATATGGCTTTTTTTTCTCCATAATGTGTTTTGACTATCTCTTTAGCTAATCTTGCCTTAGCGTTTCTTGGATTGGTTATTTTTTTAACTTCATCCATTGAAACTCTGGTACAAAGCTCAAAACCTACATTAATTAAACTATCTGGCCACTTCATTATCTTGCCATACATTTCTTTTGGGCTTTCATCTAAATTAATCATATTTGCTTCTGTTTTTCCCATCTTCTTCCCTGTGGGATCAGTTAATAACTTTGTTGTCAAAACGAACTTTTCCTTATTTTTTAACTTTTTCATTAGTGTCCGACCAGCCAGCATATTAAAGGTTTGATCGTTGCCGCCAATTTGCATATCAACATCCATAGTGACCGCATCATAAGCTTGAAATATTGGGTACAAAAACTCATGTAGGTGAATGTCTTTCCCTGCTTTTATCCGTTTTTGAAACATATCTCTTTCTAATAATCGAGCCACGGTAAATTGAGAAGCCAAATCAAGCATGTCTTTGGGTTTCAATTTGTTGGTCCATTCTTCATTGTGTAGAAACTTAATATTGAATTTTTCAATGTCTAAAATTTTACCAATTTGTTTTTTATAATTTTTGGCGTTCTCTAAAACTTGTTTACGAGTCAATGGTTTTCTCGGCGAGTTTTTATCGGTTGGATCACCAATAGTAGCTGTAAAATCACCTATTAAAACAATGATTTCATGTCCTAAATTTTGAAATTGGCGCAATTTCTCTAAAACTACACCATGGCCAAGATGAAGTTTGCCTGTCGGGTCAATACCGTTATAGATTCGAAGCTTTTTGCCGGACTTCAATACTTTTTCCAATTCTCGACGGTTTGGATAGATGCTTTCTACTCCTCGAGTTAAAACCTCTTCAATTTTTTTAGGGTTAGTATCTACTTTCATAGTTTTATGATAGCAAAAGTATTTTAATTTGCCAAATAGAATAGAATCTATTAAAGTAGAAAGTAGAAACCATTAAGTCCAAAATTCAAATTATACCAAATTGTTCCAAATGAAATCCAAATTTCAAATATTAAATTTTTAGATTTTGGATTTTGACATTCATTTGGAATAATTTGAACTTTGGAATAATTTGGAATAATTTTATTTCATGGCTAAAAGGATTTTCCATCGTAAAGTTTACCAAAATAATAAAAAATTAAACAAATTCAAAAAAATAGTGAAGTTGCTTATTTTTCTTTTTGCTTTTCTTGGCTTTTTTTGTTTATCCTTTTTCTTCTATTATGCTAAAGATCTACCCAGACCAGAAAAGTTTATGGAGAAGCAGTTTATTGAATCAACAAAAATTTATGACCGAACTGGGGAGGTTCTTTTATATAATATCTATGGAGAAGAAAAAAGAACTATTGTTTCTATGGAAGCAGTACCGGAACAATTAAAGCAAGCCATTATCACAGCTGAAGATAGAAACTTTTATGAACATCATGGTATTGATTACAGAGGAGTGATACGAGCGATATTAATAAATCTTAAATTAAAAAAGCCAGCCCAGGGCGGCTCTACTATCACTCAACAATTGATTAGGTCTAGTTTTTTAACCCTAAGAAAAAGTGCTGAAAGAAAAATTAGAGAAATTATTCTAACCATTGAATTAGAAAGAAAATACACCAAAGACCAAATAATGGAATGGTATTTAAACCAGGTTCCTTTTGGTTCTAATGCTTATGGTGTAGAAGCAGCCAGCCAGACCTATTTCAAAAAATCAGTCCAGGACTTATCTTTGGAAGAATCAGCTATTTTGGCTTCTCTTATCTGCGGACCGAGCCGGCTCTCTCCTTACGGTCAAAACAAAGATAGATTATTGGGAAGAAAAGACTATATTTTAGAAGGAATGGCAGAGGAAGGATATATATCAAAAGAGGAAGCAGAAGAAGCAAAGAAAAAAGAAATATCCTTTGCTCCCAAGATTGTGGAAATCAAAGCACCTCATTTTACCATTTACATTAAAAGTCAGTTAGAAAGAGAATATGGAGAAGAATTTTTAAAAGAAAATGGATTAAAGGTTTATACTTCTTTGGACTGGGAGCTTCAGCAATCAGCAGAAATAGCAGTGGAGGATAGAGTAAAAATCAATGAAGGTTATCGAGCCCATAACGCTGCCTTAGTTGCCCTTAATCCAAAAAACGGCGAGGTTTTAGCAATGGTTGGCTCAAAAGATTACTTTGGCGAATCCTATCCTGAAGAATGCATATCAGGAAAGGACTGTTTGTTTGAACCCAAGGTTAATATTGCTGTTTATGGTATAGGAAGGCAGCCTGGCTCTGCTTTTAAACCGTTTGTTTATGTTACTGCTTTTCAAAACGGTTATAATGATGAAACTACGGTAATAGACGAAGAAACAAGCTTTGGTATTTGGGGAAATAAAGAATATATTCCCCAGAATTACGACAATAAATTTAGAGGAGAAGTAACTCTAAGAGAAGCATTAGCCCAATCTATTAATGTACCATCAGTAAAAGTTTTAGTTAATTTCTGTGGTTCTACAGTGCAGGAAAGTATTGAAAATGGTGTTAAAACCGCTCAAAAGTTAGGTATTACTACTTTAAGACCTCCTTATGGACCAGCTATTGTCTTAGGTGGCTGGGAAGTAAGATTATTAGAAATGACCTCTGCTTATGGTGTTTTCGCCACTGAAGGATTCAAGGTGCCGCCAGTAACTATTTTAAAAATTGAAAATGCTCAAGGAAAAATAATCAAAGAGAATAAAAAAACACCCCAAAGGGTTTTAGGTATTCAAGAAACGCGTCTTCTTAATGATATTCTTTCAGATAATGAAGCCAGGGCACCTTTGTTTGGTTTTAATTCCTCTTTATATATCCCTAATTATGATACAGCAGCTAAAACAGGAACCACTCAAGAATATAAAGATGCTTGGACTATTGGATATACTCCTTTTCTAGTTTGTGGTGTCTGGGCTGGAAATAATGATAATTCTCCAACAAATAAAAAGCCAGGGGTGACCCTGTCAGCGCCTATTTGGAAGGCATTTATGTCTGAAGTACTTCAAAAATTTCCCAAAGAAGATTTCCCTATATTAGAGAAAGAAACTACACAGTAAGATTGTTTCACTTAGAGGTTAGAGGAAGCCCGTCAAGTTTGGCGGAAGCCCGTCTTCCTTAATCAAGTTACGTGTTACGTGTTACGTGTTACGTGTTATGTGTTACGTGTTATGTGTTATGTGTTATGTGGCTTTAATCGGCATTACCACATAAAGATAGGTTGCATCCCCTACTGGTTTTAAAACCGATGGTCCTTCTTCTTTATTCATTTCAAAATTTACTTCAGAACTCTTTATATTAGCTAATCCTTCAATTAAGAACTTCCAATTAAAAGAAACTTTTATTTCTTTACCAGTAATTTTACAAGGAAGAGATGATTTATTCTCTCCTAATTCCGGGCTTTGAGAAAAAATCTCGAGCTCTTTTTTAGAAGGAACTGCTTTTAATTTTATTTCATTTGTCTTACCGCTAAAAAGAGAAGCGGTTTTTATTTTGTTTAAAAATTCATTTCTATTTAAGATAAGCTGGGTTTCATATTTTTTAGGAATAATCTCTTGGTAATCCGGGTATTCTCCTTCAATTAAACGGGAAATAAGTTGAATTTGAGGTTTGGCGATTTCTGAAAATAATATTTCAAATAAAACTTGGTTTGAAGAAAAATAAATCCTGATTTTTGGGGAATTTGTTTTCTCTACTCTTTCGTTTTCTTTTTCTGAAAATATATTGAGAAGCTCCCGACCAGCCTTTAAGGGAAGAATGAAAGAATATCCTTTTTCAGAAAGTAAATTACTATTAAGTTTGTTTTCAAAATATAATGTTTTCTCAGCTAATCTAAAACTGTCAGTGGTAGTTATTTTTAATCGCTCTTTTTGAAAATCAAAATATATTCCAGATAATTCTACTCTTGTTTGATTAGGAGTAGTAAAGTTAATCACTTGAGAAATACCCTCGTAAAAAGAAGTACTTTTTACTTCTAAATAATCTTTACTTTCAATTTTAGGAATAATAGGAAATTCTTCTGGGTCCTGTCCTTTAATTTGGGCTTTTTGATTTTTACAATCAATATAGAGAATATTATTTTTAACCTCTAAATTAATTTTTTCTTCAGGTAAAAAATTAATAAAATCAGATAAAAGTTTAGCTGGTATAGTTATTTTTCCTTGTTTTTCTATTTTAGATAAAGCCCAATATTTTATTCCTATTTCTAAATCAGTAGTGATAAAATTTAAAAGATTATTATCAGTAGAAATTAAGACATTATTTAAAATAGGTAAAGTAAGATTTCTACCTGTTATTTTTTCCACAATACCTAAGCCCTTTTTTAAATTTTCTTTTAGAATTATTGTTTTCATATTTTTAATAATTATTAATTAATAAAATAAAATTTGTTGTTATTACATCTGTGTATTATTTTATTTTATGTTTAATTAATAATTAAATTAGATGGGGAAAAATTGTTAATTTAAAATGATTTTTATTTATTTATTTTTATAAGCGTATTTTAATTTTTATTTTTCCACTTTTTATTCCCTTAGTTTTCCTCTATTTTTCCTTTTTTTTAAGCAGAATATATTCTTTGTTTTATTAGATTAATCTCTTCAAAAAGTTTTTCATTTTCTTTTACTTCTCTGGAAATTTTTTCAAAAGCATGAATAGCTGTGGTATGGTCTTTTCCTCCGAATTTTCTGCCAATAAAAGGGAAAGAATAACTTAATGACTCTCTGAGAATATACATAGCTATTTGTCTTGGAAAAACAATTTCTTTTTTTCTTGAAGAAGCAATCAGGTCTTTTTCTTTTAAATCATAGAATTCCGCTACTGTTTGAATAATTTTTTTAGGGCTGACCATTTTGGCTGGAGCAGAAATTATATTTTTTAAAAGGGTCTTAGTAATTTGAAAATCAGGAATTTGGTTATTTAGTTTTTGATAGGCAATTAATCTGTTTAAAGCTCCTTCTAATTCTCTAATATTTTCTTTAATATTAGAACTGATATATTCTAAAACATCATTAGAAAGATTTATTCCTTTTTCTTGAGATTTAACTTTTAAAATAGCCATTCTTGTTTCATAGTCAGGAAAACCAATATCAGCAATCATTCCTCCTTCAAATCGGGAACGTAGCCGTTCTTCTAAATTGGAAATAGCTTTTGGAGAACGGTCTGAAGAAAGAATTATTTGCTTGTTTTTTTCATACAAGGCGTTAAAAATATGAAAAAATTCCTCTTGAGTTTTCTCTTTGCCAGCTAAAAACTGAACATCATCAATGATTAAGACATCAGTTTTTCGGTGATTATTTTTAAACTCCTCGATGCTATGGTTTTTGATTGAAGAAACAACACCAGAAATAAACTTTTCAGAAGTAGTATATTTTATTTTTTTATCTGAAAAATTCTTAGCAATCTTGTTGCCAATTGCCTGAATAAGATGGGTTTTCCCTAAACCAACTCCACCGTAGACAAATAAAGGATTATAAACCGAACCAGGATTTTTTGAAATAGCCCAAGCTGCAGCATGAGGAAGTTCGTTAGAAGGTCCTACGACAAAATTTTCGAATAGGTAGCGAGGATTTAGATTAGTGATTTTATCAACTTTGAATTCTTCAAATCGGAGCTGTTCTTCTTCTGGGTAGGAAACCATTGTTCGAGAACGCTCTTTTCTTACTTCTAATCCGGTTCTAGGCACTTCGTATCTTATTTCTTTAACATTTTCATTTAAACTGTGAGCAATTTTTAAAATACTTTTATTATATTTATTTTCTAACCATTCTTTAGAAAAGTGATTAGGGACCGAAATCACGATTTTACCTTCTTGCTTTAAAAGGATTTTAGTATTTTTAAACCAGGTAGCAAAATTAGCTGGAGAGGTATTGAATTGAATCTGAGCAAGTATTGCTTGCCAAAGTTCCTCCTTGGTCATGTCACCACTAATAATATCACGAATTAGAATCACTAATATTCACTAATAATTTATTTGTGATTATCTTATTCGTGAGAATTAGTGATTAAAATTAGTGTTTTATTAGTGGTTTTATTGTATCACATTGTCAAAGAAAAATAAAATAAACACAAAAATAAAATAATCTCCCAAATCTGTTAATAAACTGGGGAAAAAATGTGCAATACATTTGAACATACAAACATTTAAACATACGAACATACGAACATACGAACATACGAACATGCAAACACGTAAACATTTAAACATAGTTTTTTTGATTTGTTTTTTTTGTTAGAATATGATAATGTTAAAATGTTAATATGTTTAAATGTTAAAATGTTAATATGAGCATTACTTATCAACCTAAAAAAAGAAAAAGAAAAAAAACACATGGTTTTTTGGTCAGAAAAAGAACAAAAGGAGGAAAGAGGGTAATTAGTAGAAGGAGAAGAAAAGGAAGAAAGAAACTTACAGTATAATTATGTTAGTTAAACAGAATCGTCTTAAAAATAAGAGAGATTTTGATATAGTATTTAAGGAAGGCAAGGGATTTAAAGAGGATTTTTTATTTTTAAAAATTAAAGATAATGATTTAGAATTTAGCAGATTTGGTATTGTTGTAAGCAAGAAAATTTCTAATAAAGCCGTAATTCGGAATAAAATCAAAAGACGTCTAAGAGAAATATTGAGAAGAAAAATAGACAAACTGAAAAAAGGTGTAGATGTAATATTAATAACCAGCCCTGGTATAGAAAAACAAGAATTCAAGGATTTAGAAGGAAAAGTTGAGAAAATATTAAAAAAAGCAGATTTAATATGATTAAAAGTTTAATTTTAAAGATAATTAGGTTTTATCAAAAGTTTATTTCTCCTGCTCTTGGAAAGCACTGTCGCTTTTATCCCAGTTGTTCGGAGTATTGTTGTTTAGTTATTCAAAAATATGGTATTATAAAAGGCGCTTGGAAAGGAATGAGAAGAATACTACGGTGTCATCCATGGAATCCAGGAGGAATAGACCAACCCTAAAATCCTAAATCCAAAATCCTAAACCAGAGCACAAAAACTTTGTGCTCGGCCGAGCCCATAAATATGGGCTCTGGTTCTAAATAATATCAAAATCCAAATGTTCAAAATATAACCAGTCGCTTCGTTCCTTGTAATTGTTTCGCAATTAAACAAAACAGTTTAGATATTTGTATTTTGAATTTAGAATTTATTTAGGATTTAGAGTTTAGAATTTAGAATTTGACAAATAATTATTGTGTTCGAATTATTTACTTCATTTTTTTATATTGTTCTTTATCAGCCATTGTTTAATGGTTTAATTTTATTATACCAATATATTCCTGGTCGCGATTTTGGTATTGCTGTAATTGTTTTAACTATTTTGATAAGATTGGTAATGTATCCTTTAGGCACCAAGGGGATTAAAGCCCAAAAAGCTCTTTCTGAACTCCAGCCAAAAATGAAAGAAATTCAAGAGAAGTTTAAGCACGACAAAGAAAAACAAGGTAGGGCAATGATGGAGCTTTATAAAAAAGAAAAAATCAATCCCCTTTCCGGATGCCTGCCTTTATTAATTCAGCTTCCTATTATTATTGCTCTTTATAAAGTTTTTTTGTCCTTTAAAGAAGCAGGTCTGGGTCCCGATCAACTTCAGGCATTATATTCTTTTGTTCATTTTGCCAATGATATTAGCACTTCATTTTTAGGAATAATCGAACTTACAGAACCATTTTGGCCCTTGGCTATTTTAGTTGGTGTTTTACAGTTTTTCCAGACAAAAATGCTTACCCCTCAGCAAAGCAAGCTCAAACAAAGTTTTAAGGGGAAACAGCAAGACACAATGGCTCAATTTTCAAATATGATGCAAAAACAAATGCTTTACTTCTTGCCTGTTTTTATTGTTTTAATTCTTTGGGCATTACCTTCAGTAGTGGCTTTGTATTTATTGGTCTTTACATTATTCAGTATTGTCCAGCAATATTTCACTCTTAATAAAAAGGAGCAAAAAACAGAGACCCGCTCTCTGTAAATCTCTATAATATGATTAGCGAACAAAATTTAAAAACAATTAAAAAAACTGCTGAGGAATTTTTCAAAAAAATGTGTTTTGAAGCAGAAATTGAAGTAAAATCATTACCTAAT
>Ga0209636_10007512_pt1 | contig 11107 bp, 12 predicted proteins | sample DeeMarSWOR152_54_FD_187464 | JGI IMG/M metagenome (GOLD analysis project Ga0209636, IMG submission 187464) | Marine sediment microbial communities from White Oak River estuary, North Carolina - WOR-1-52-54 (SPAdes) (version 2) | ecosystem: Environmental > Aquatic > Marine > Intertidal zone >... | reverse complement strand
CATATTCTCTTTCAATTTCCAGCGGATGTTAGAGATGTTTGAGAGGGCAAGAAATCCCGTCCTAGTCTTAAATCAACCCGTTTCACCTTATGGTGTTATAGATGTGGAAGGGGATAGAGTAGTAGATTTTAGAGAAAAACCTGTCCTTGACTTCTGGATTAATGCTGGCATAACCATGTTTACTCGTGAGAGTTTGAAGTACTTCCCAGAAAAAGGAATGATCGAATATGATGTTTATCCGAAGTTAGTCAGAGATAAGAAACTCTTCGCTTTCAAGATGAGGCCAGGCTCTTTCTGGCTGGCTATAGATACTGCCAAGGATATAGAGAATGCAGAGAAGATTTTACTGAAGAGATAATAATTAACTTTTTTGAGTAATCTACTTAAATTTAAGTAAATAATTATTTCAGTATGAAGGAATTGACGATTCTAATTTCTCTTGGAAAAAAAGGAGCTCTAGAAAGAAGCATTACTTTAACGACAACTGATTTGAGTAGGGAGTTAAAGATATCTCAACAAACAGTTAGCAGAGTTTTGATAAGGTTAACCAATAAAGGATTAATTACTAGAGAAAAGGGAATCAAAGGCTATGTCGTCAGTATAACACCCAAAGGAAGAGAATTTCTCCAGGATCTTAACTTAGTGCTTAATGAAATATTCAGAAAACCAAAAGAAATAATCATAAAAGGTAAAGTAGTTGATGGGTTAAAAGACGGTAAATATTATCTGAGTTTGAACGAATACAAGCAGGCAATAAAAAAGAATCTTGGTTTTCATCCGTATCCCGGAACTTTAAACATACGATTGACGAGCGAATCAGACAGAGAACTGAAAGAAATTCTCGTGAGAATGAATGGAATAAACATAGAAGGATTTAAGAAAGGAGATAGAATCTTCGGTTCTATAAAATGCTTTAATTGTAATATAAATGGCATTAAAGGTAGTATCATAATACCAGAAAGAAGTCATTACGGTTCAGATATACTTGAGATTATTTCTCCTATTGAGTTAAGGAAGAAGATGAATTTGAAGAATGGTGATTTAATCAGTGCGAGGGTTGAACATGAAAACCTATGAAATATCAGCTTTTGCAGCATTAGCAGCAATATCAGCTACCTTCCAGATAGTACATCTGGGTTATCAGACTCCTTGGGGAATGTGGATAGATGTTGTTGCGATACCATGGATTTTGGCTTTCTTCCTTTATCGGGGTAAAGGCTCTTTACTCGTTTCGCTAATAGGGGCGATAATCATAACTTTGGTTGCTCCTAGTACTTGGCTTGGTGCGAGCATGAAATGGCTTGCCACGATGCCGATGTGGTTAATGCTTTGGTTATGGCAAGGACTGTTTAAGCTAAAACTGAAAGATTTCAGAAAAATGAGAATAATGATCCCTTGTATTATTTTAGGTATAATTATCAGAGGATTGATCATAATACCAACCAACTACTACTATGCTATACCAATCTGGACTGGTTGGACACCAGAACAAGCAATGGGAATGTTACCTTGGTGGATAATCTTCTCCTTGAATGTCGTCCAGGGGATATTAGAAGTTGTTATTGCATGGTTACTGATCTTTAAATTCAGGCTAAAAAGGTTTGCATCATGGGAATAATCGTAGAGAATCTTAACTTCTCATATCCTGGTCAAAAAGTCTTGAAAAATGTTAATTTTTCAATAGACAATGGTGAGTTTGTTGGATTGGTTGGACCTACTGGTTGTGGTAAAACAACATTAGCATATTGTTTGAACGGCTTGATACCAAATTCTATAAGAGGTAAATTTTCAGGGAAAGTTTTGATAGATGATTTAGATACAAGTAAACACAATGTTTCTGAGATTGCAAGGAAAGTTGGTCTTGTATTCCAGGATCCTGATTGGCAAATATTCAACTTAACCGTTAGGGATGAAGTTTCTTTTGGAATTAAGAATTTGAAATTAGATAAATTAGAAGAAAGAATTAAGGATGCTTTGAAAATTGTGGGACTTACAAAACTTGAGGATAGAGATCCGAACAAATTATCGCAAGGACAAAAACAAAAACTTTGCATAGCCTCTGTTCTTGCCCCAAATCCTGATTACATAGTTTTAGATGAACCTACGTCCCAGCTTGACTACAAGAATACCAAGAAAATTCATGACATCCTAAAAAGATTAAACCGAAAGGGTAAGAATATTATGTTAATAGAACATGATACCGACTTCTTAGCCGAATATTGTGATAGAGTTTTGATAATGAATGATGGTCGAATAGTTAGAGATGATATTACAAGGAAGGTTTTTTCTAACGATAAATTCCTGAAAAAACTGGGCATTAAAATTCCGAGATGAGAGAATGGACCCGAAGATTAAACTGTTTTTGTTGATAATAATTTCAACTTTGACTCTCCTAATGAACGAATTAATTTTAATAATGATACTTTTTTTTTCAGTTATTACAATCGTGCTAATTTTAAGAATTCAATCAAAATTGTTTAAGTGGATTAAACCCATTCTGATCGTTTGTATACTTATTATTCTTATCGATACCTTTACTTATTCTCCGATAAAATTCACTATAGAAGGTCTTATCTTTGGTTTTAAGATATCACTCCGGTTGTTGACTTTGTTGATTATGGTTTTCACGTTCATATCCACCACTACACCAAAGCAACTATTAGAGAGTTTCAGTTTTTTACCGAGAGACATGGCTCTCATGCTGACGATTGCCTTTAGACTTTTGCCAATAGTTGAAGATGGAATTATAAAGATAGTCAATGCCCAAAAAGCTAGAGGTTTAGATTTTAAGAGTTTAAATCCCTTCAAGACCTATTTCCCCGTACTCGTTCCTTTGTTCGGAAAAACACTGGAAGGTTCTTATCGTCTGGCTTTAGCGATGGAATCAAGGGGATTTGAAGGAAAATAAATATCAAACATATAATTATTATTCTAGATAGAATGAAAGAAATGATTATAGGATTCATCAGAAAGAAAGTAGATGAAGCAAAAGCTAAAGGTGTTGTTATCGGTTTAAGTGGTGGTTTGGATTCTACTACTACACTGTTTCTTTGTGTTCAGTCCCTAGGAAAAGAAAAGGTCTTGGGAATTATGATGCCTTCTGGCATAAACCAAAAGGAGGATACAAATGATGCTATTCAAGTATGCAAGAAATTAGGAGTGAGATACAAAGTAATAGAAATTGATCCTATTTTAAAATCCTTCGAGAAAGCATTGAACCTTAGAGATAAACTCGTTAAAGGAAACCTCATGGCAAGAATAAGGATGTCTATCCTATACTACTTTGCAAATAGAGAAAAATTGTTGGTAGTTGGAACGGGTAACAAAAGTGAATACTTACAAGGATATTTCACCCTCCATGGAGATATAGCCTGTGATTTATTACCGATAGGGAATCTTTACAAGACTGAGGTGAGAAAATTGGCCAAAGACTTGGGGGTTTCTGAAAAAATAATAAATAAAACACCAACTGCTGGTTTATGGCCTAGTCAGAAAGACGAAAGTGAATTGGGCATTTCTTACGAGGAATTGGACAAAATATTACCATTCATAGAGAAGGAAATCTCTATGGAAAAAATCCAAAATAAAACTAATGTGAGTTTGGAGAAAATAAAAAAAGTAAAAAAAAGAATGTTTGAAACAGATTTTAAAAGAAAACCGGTTGAGAGACCGTGAGGAATAAAGAATTAAAAATTGGAATTATCGGCATTCCTATTCAATTAGAAAAAAAACAAAAAAGATTGAGTGAGTTTTTTAAACCAGGTTTGACCGATTTTCTACGTGCAAAGACCAAAAAATTTATTCAAACCAAGATTAAGGGAGAAAATATTCTTATAAAGATATTGGATTTAGGAGAACTTTTCGATAAAAAATATAAGTTAGCATCAGATGGTGAATTAGTAGGAATTTCAAAAAGTTGTCTTGATAAATTGGTTGAAGAATTAAAAAGAAAAATGGAAGGAATCGATTTTCTTATAGTATATGGAGGTGCTCATACAGGCGGTTATTTATTGTATAATCTTCCTGGAAAAATTGAGAGATTTGACCTGCATGAAGATGATGACAATATCAACATACCATTCCACACAAGCTACATGAACTATGTAAGTACTATAAAAGACCATTCCGATTTATCAAACCATAACTTACCTGGTTTGTTAGATGAAATATTTGACAGGTCATCTGTCGATGCGAATGTTGGGAGAATATTCGATATAGATATAGATTATTACAATTCCACAGAATATTGTAAACTTAAGAAAGAAGATGAAGAAAGGAATTTTAACCGGATAATATCGGCAATAAAGAAAGCAAAACCTAAAGTAATCGGATTGTTCGAGTTTCAGAGATTAAATAAAAATGAATACGAGAAAATGTTGGAAATAGTTTGGCAAGGCATAAAGGCAAATTAATATTTTGAGAACAATCCAGTAAATTTAAACTCATAAACCGAAAAATTATTATCAGGATGATTTGATGCTAGACATTAAACTCATAAGGGAACACCCAGAAATTGTGAAGAATGACTTGAAAAAAAGGAGGGAAGAAGAAAAAATAAAATGGGTAGACGATCTCTTGAATTACGATAAAAAATGGAAAGAACTTATCCAAACGACAAATAAACTTCGAGAAAAGAGGAATATAATCACGCAAGAAATTGCCCAGCTAAAGAAGAAAGGAAAAAATGTTAAAACGAAGATGAAAGAAGTTAAACAAATACCCAAAAAGATAAAAAAACTTGATGTTGAAATTGAAAAATACAAGAAGAAGGCTAATTCGATTTTGATGAGACTTCCCAATATCCTTCATGAATCTGTCCCAATTGGCATGGATGAGAAAGACAATGTTGTCATAAGAACTTGGGGTGAACCTCCTAAATTTGATTTTAAATCGAAGAATCATTTAGATATTGCGATTGATTTGGGCTTAATAGATGCTGATAGAGCTGCAAAGGTTGCTGGAGCAGGGTTTTACTACTTGAAGAATGAACTAGTCTTGTTGGATTTGGCTATTCAAAGGTTTGCCATCGACCATTTAACAAAAAAAGGTTATACATTAATCGAGCCTCCTTTCATGATTAGAAGAGAACCTTATGAAGGTGTGACAGACTTATCTGATTTTGAACTCGTTACCTACAGGATTGAGGATGAGGATATTTACTTGATAGCAACTTCAGAGCATCCAATGGCTGCAATGTTCATGGATGAGATTTTGAATAAAGATGATTTACCGATAAAACTAATTGGTGTCAGTCCATGTTTCAGAAAAGAGATTGGGGCCCATGGAAAATATACTAAAGGTCTTTTCAGGATGCATCAGTTCAATAAAGTAGAACAGTTTATATTTTGTTTACCTGAACAATCCTGGCAAATACATGAGGAGTTACAAAAGAACTGTGAAGAACTTTACCAAGCCTTAGGATTACATTATAGAGTAGTTAATGTATGTACAGGGGATATTGGTACAATTGCAGCGAAAAAATATGATACTGAAGTTTGGATGGCTGATGGAATATACAGAGAAGTAGGTTCTAATTCTAATTGTATTGACTATCAGGCCAGGAGATTGAAAATAAAATTCAGGGAGAAGGAAGGACAAGTTCCAAAAGGTTTTGTCCACACTTTGAACAATACAGCCTTAGCCACGAGTAGGACTATGATAGCTATATTAGAACAATTTCAACAGAAGGATGGTTCAGTTATCATACCAAAGGTTTTAAGATCACTCATGAACGGTATTGAAAGGCTGACAAAGCATTAATAATATTTATTATAAAGTTTTAAGGTATCAATAAAATATTTATTCTAAAAAGTACAAATTATTCATAATATTTCATACTTTGGAGAACGGGTGTTCGGGGAATCCCAATTGGGTTTTTTGAGTTGAACCGAGTGGAGCAAAAAACTTTATTGACACTACCTTTTGAAGAAGGAAATACTATATATAATGGTTTTGTGATATATCAAGAAAAGTCTTCAGAGCCTTGGTCCCCACATACAAATGGCTTATATGGTTTTTTATTGAAGCTCGTCCATTCATATATCGACCACATTAAAAGAAGCCCTCTTGAAAAAACTTATGAGCTTTGGAACCAGCTTCTAAGTGATTTAGACAGAATTGTGAAGGAAGTTCCATACAGAATGAAACAAAAAATTTACAAGGTAATAGATATATTGGATGGGTACGATAGCGCTATGGTCCGTGTACATGCAGACAATTTAGTAAAACATCACCATGTAGGTGCAAACATTTCCAAACACAGGAGTAGAAATTTACGAGAAAGAGAGAAAAAACTTGATGAATTAAATCGAGCTTTATTCAAACCGCCATATTAATTAACCAAATTATCCCATCTCCTAATAGAATTGTAAACAACAAAGCCATGGGAAAAGCGGGCGCAAACCTCACCCCCTCTTTAATCCATATCCATTTCTTTCCAGATTTTTTAATCTTATTCAATTCATTTTCAGTTATTCCTTCCCATATTTTATAATCAACAGGAACATCACCAACCCTCAACTTGGAAACAGGTATTCTTTTCTTGAACCCTATAGCTTCTACAGTCTTAACAAACTTCCATAAAACAAAAAGCCCAAAGAATGCTAAAATAATCATTATTCCCAAATAAATGATATCTAAAGCAGGGATAGGTTCGAAATATTTTGACATAAATACTCCAACTAAAACCACAAAAACAATCAAAAACGAATTGGAAATCAAAATCATTCTTGCATTCGCCTTCAAATCCTTCATAAATACAGACCATATTTTCTTGTTCATGATTGACATAAATAGCGCATATAGTATCATGTAACCTGCTCCAACTAGAAATACATTAAAGAAGAAACTCAACGGAAATGGGAAGAAAGTTTCTATTGGTATGGGACTTTGAGGAATAAGGAAGCCTATGCTTGAAAGTATTTTTGCATCACCTCCGCCCCACTGTCCCATGAAATACATGAGAAAACCAAAACCAAGAAAGGATAGACCAACTAGCGATGATAACAAGAAAGGCCAATAACTCCAAATCAAGTAAGACTTTATTATGTTGCCTCCTATACCTATAGCCATCATCACATAAGGAATTTCATCAGGAATTTCAGTCGTTTTTAAATCAAAAAGTGATGCTAAAACAGAACCAATAAAAGCCACAGCGAGAAATATTAACTCCAACATTCAATCTAACTATACTTTTTAAAACCTAATTCTTTGGCTATTTCACGAAAACATTGCCTACAATAGTAGAGGTCATATTTCCTGATAACACCACCATATCTACCACACTTCCTACACCTTACTGCCCCTCTACCGAATTTCCTTTCTTTAACCACCAACATCCCCAAATATCTCGAGTACTTGAACATCATTGTTAAACATCTTGGTCAATATTTGTTCAAAAACTCTCCTATAAACCCTTTCAAAACTGTCCTCCAACAAAGCCTTCTTAAAAATAACTCCAGTTAATTTAGTCGTCATCTCGAATATCCACAGTTCATCCTCCACTCATCTTCACCCCATAATTTTTCTTCAACCATTCAATAATTTCGATTTTTGATATTAAATGTTTTTTTCCTACTTTAGACCTTTTAATTTTTCTCCTCTTTATTCTAAAACCCGGTCTTTCCAAAGTAACTGAAACGTCCATTCCCATTATCCCAATATCGGGATCATATTCCACATTTGGTAAATCGATACATTCTTTTATTCCTATAGAAAAATTATCGTCATTGATTTGATTTTCATTTATTTCATTATCCTTTGCAGATAAAACATCTCTTAAACATTTTTCTGCCTTTTCTTTTCTCAAAGTTACTTTTACTCCTATAGGCTTTTTTTTAGCCATGCCAAATGTAGTCCTCTTTCTGGTTCTTGTTATTATGGGTTTTTGACCCGTTATTTTTTCCAAAAGTTTTACAGCTCTTTCTAGTTTATTTTTATCACCTGCACAGCCCATATTTAAAGTTACTTTTTCAATTCTGATTTCCCTCATACGATTTTCCTTCATAAAATCACTTGATCTTTATTAAAGATTCAGTCTTTCCAACGACAAAAACAAGGTCCTTAATGGCTTCAAACTTTTTACCACTCTTTTCACACAACATCTTGTTAGGTTCCCTGCTTCTGGCTATTATTATTTCTTTTATCGTGGCTGTTTCACCCATATTCTGACCACCCACGATTAATCCCAACATTCCTTTCTCCATCTTTAAATGGTCAACGATTTTTTGATTAGGAAGTTCTATTAATAATGAATCTCCAGTTTTGTAAACATTTCCTTTGACCTTTTTAGTCTCATCCTCTTTGATAAGAATATTTCTTCCATCATGGAGGTTTATCTGCCGTTTCCCACCCTTGATAATAGTCATCTCATTAATTCTGCATAATTTTAGAGAAGCATCCTTCTTAGCAATTTCTATTAAATTTAAACCAGAGTGAGTGGGTACAACACGATATTGTTTTCCAATTTTTGGTATTTCTACAACATCGAATAAACCAACTGGAAACTTATGGTCAGTCCTCGGTTTTCCATCGACAAGTACTTCCTTTGTTTTAAGGATTCTCTCTACATATCTCCTAGTATCTGCCAATTTTAGAAAATCTCTAATAATTATTAGGAGTGGAATAGATTCAAACTTTTTATGCGGCCCTGGTCTTGGACTAACTACCCAATGTCTTTCCTTTCTTGACACTTTCCAAAACTTTGGTGCCCTGAGTCTCTTTAGATGTCTTGGCATTTTTTTCCTCCTTAATTAAACTTCTAGTTAAAGCTTTTAATCTTTTTTTATCATCGAGGTTTAAATCGATGATTTTTATTTTACTCGGGTGGATTGGGACTTGAACTTCAGAACCGTCAACTTTCTTTCTTGTTAAGCCATCTATATAAACTGCAACCTTTTTCAAGTCAACTCTACTCACTTTCCCTGTTTTTTTCTTAAATTGCCCTTTCATTATTTCAATCTCATCCCCCTTTCTAACAGGAAAAGATCTCCTATTGTATTTTTCCCTCAATTGTTTAGAAAGATGGGCAGAAAGGAAATTGTGACGAATATGCAAAGGTGCATGGTAAACATATTTTCTCTGTTTTCTTGGTTTTTTTGAAGATTTCCAGTGTTTTGACCAAAATTTCATTTTTCTCACATCAAAATACTATTGGTTATTAGTTAACAAATTTAAATCTTTTCCATTTTTAAATCTTAATCTGGCTTACCTTGAGACTTTATTTTATAGATAAATCTAAAATATTATAGATTCAAATGAAGATTTTTATTGTAAAAAATTCGACTTTAGTAACATTAATTCTTATCTCTTTTTTAGTTTTTCTCATCCCCCTATCCAATGCAGAAACCTCCTATCAATATTCAACAACAATATCCGATGTTAACACAACTATTTACGACTGTTCAGAATTGCTCTACGACCGGTGTGTCAAAAACAATTATTTCAACATTTCATTTAAAGACAACCCAACTACAGCAGAGACTGTGAGATTCGAAAAGGAAATTTATTCCGTGACCTATCAACCACTCTCTCTGAATTTCAGGAATGCTTTGGACATGATACAGCAAATATCCACGATAAAATCCAACTACACAACAGTTGAAGAAAATGAAATAACTTACTATGATGCATTCGGACCGAATATTGATTTAATATATAAAATAAATGCAGAAGGACTGAAAGAGTATGTGGTGATTGTCACAAACGAGTCTCTACCTGAGATAGAGCAATATATTTTGGATGGTGGAAATGTCACATTGGATATGGATTTCCTTTTTGACTTTTCAAGCAATTTGAATGTCTGGGTTAATGGGGAAATTTGGGACAAAAAAACCACAAAGGAGACGAAAAATCAGGTTGATTTCAAGGACTCCAGCAACAAAACTATTTTCTGGCTCCCAAAACCCTATGGAGCAGATGCGAATGGAAGGATGATAGATTCGGTGTATGAATTAAAAAAATCAGGAACTAAATTGTATGTAACGATAAAAACTCCCTTTATTTTTCAAAACTACACTATACAGTATCCTGTTTTCATAGACCCATCGACATACAGTTTTGTTATTTATGCCACTAAAGGTCATTATGCTGGTGAAAGGGGTGATTTGAGTGCTCATCCGTCAAGTCCATATCAAACAGGATGGACTGAGGCTCTTCCTGCAGATTACACCTCTATATCTTACCATGACGCCGATCCTTGGGCAACCGACCTAGTCATTATGGACCACTACTATGACATGCAAATTTTCAGGTTTAATATATCAGAGAGTCCGAACACCATAAAACAAATGACTTTTGTGTGGGAAGGAACTGGAGACGAAATAAGGACTGGTTATGACACGAGCTTGTTCATTTGGAATGCAACTGGTTCAAGTTGGTATACGCTGATGTCAGAGGCTGATGGTGTTGAGAAAGAAAGAAGAGTGGTGAGCAGGCTTATCAATAACACAGTCAACATATCCCATTTTGTTGATGTTGGCGGAAATGGGAATAATGTTTCGATATATGTGAGAGATGAGCGTTATATTGGTGGAGGTGGCTCTTGTCCTTATGTAATAAGTTGGAATGGCAGTGGTTGGAATTGGGAACATGAATCCTATCCTTTTGCAATAGCAAAGGTTGGAGAGTTGACAACTTATGAAAGGTTTAAATATCTCGAGCCAGTAGATGGCAAATTGAAGTTGCAATTGAGGGAAATATTCGAGGATTACGAATATCACGCAGAATATTCTTGGACGGATTTCTTGAAAGTATATTCAATAGACCATCCAGACAATGGACTTGTGATGCCTGACTTGGAAGGAAAAATGCACACTATCAAAGAACAGATAAAACCAGAAAGTTGTGTAGCTAAAAATAACATTGATTGTTTATCATTAGTAAAAGATTTTGATGATTTGTTCTGGACTTCTGATTTGACTCAGGACTTCACAAAACCAGAAAACTATTTTGACTGGATAACTCTTGAATTCGATAAACCAGATGCAGATAAAGTCAAGATAGGGCTGCACTTGATGAAATCTGAGGCAATAACATGGGCATGGCAACACTGGATAGATAATGTCGGGCAGAACAACTTTGGTTTGATGGAATGGATGGTTACTTACAT
>Ga0209636_10007511_pt1 | contig 11107 bp, 11 predicted proteins | sample DeeMarSWOR152_54_FD_187464 | JGI IMG/M metagenome (GOLD analysis project Ga0209636, IMG submission 187464) | Marine sediment microbial communities from White Oak River estuary, North Carolina - WOR-1-52-54 (SPAdes) (version 2) | ecosystem: Environmental > Aquatic > Marine > Intertidal zone >... | reverse complement strand
TATCTGCAGATGAGAAATGTCCCTTACCCCAGACAAGAGAACATTTAACAACCCTAGAAGTTGTAGGCATTAAAAACATCATTGTCATTCAAAACAAAATTGACATTGTAACAAAAGAGAGAGCGGAAAAGAATTATCAAGAGATAAAAAACTTTCTTAAGGGAACGATAGCAGAATCAGCACCAATTATACCGATATCAGCTCAACAAAAAATAAACATCGAATACGTTATTGAAGCGATAGAGAATTACATCCAAACTCCGAAAAGAAACTTGGAAAAAGATCCTAAGATGCTCGTTGCAAGGAGTTTTGATATAAACAAACCAGGGTATACACCTGATAAATTAGTTGGTGGCGTTATTGGCGGAGCCATTATTGAAGGTAAATTCAAGGTTGGTGATAGTATTGAGATTAGACCAGGAATCAGGGTGGGGGACAAATGGAAGGGAATTACAACAGAAATAGTTTCCATGGAAAAGGCTGGTACAAAACTTGAAGAAGCTACGGCAGGAGGTTTATTGGGTGTATTAACAAAACTTGATCCTTATTTCACTAAGGCAGACGGCTTGGTCGGTAATGTCGTTGGATTACCTGGAAAGTTACCAGAGGCAAGATCAAGATTCAAATTGAGAATAAAACTACTCGAAAGAGTTGTTGGTACAGAAGAAATGGCCGAAGTAAAGAACATAAAACCTCAGGAAAGTTTAATGATAAACATTGGTACTGCAAGGTCTATCGGTATTGTCACGAACGTTAAAGGCAATGAAACAGAAATGGAATTAAAGATACCAGTTTGTGCTGATAAAAGTGATAGAGTAGTTCTTTCAAGACAGGTTCTGGGAAGATGGAGACTCATTGGTTATGGAGAAATAGTAGATTGAAATGAATCCAGAAAAAATCATTGAAATAGCATTTTTTCCATCTAATATATTCATAATCTTTGGAATCATAGCCATAGCTTATTTGATGAACGATTATTACGCATACAACAACATCATGACTCTCTTAACATCAACATTTGTCTTCATCATATCAACACTACTTTTAAAAAAAAGAATACAGGATGAAAATTATCTACATTTTTCCGTCGCTTTAATAGCTCTATTCACTTTTTTCTTAGCTTCTTATATCTTGCCCGTTTCTTTCAAATTATTTTATGCTGCAACATCAGTTTTTTTACTTTCAATAACAGTCTTCTTAATCAGAATTAAATGGAAGATTAGCACACATACTGCCTCTTTTATAAGTGCCAGTACGATGTTGTCTATAATAGATATAAAATTTTTATTTCTCTTTCTATTAGCTCCCGTGATCATGTGGTCTCGAATTAAACGTAAAGTACACAATTTCAAACAGGTGTTAGTAGGTGCTTTAGTCGGCTTTAGCGTGCCTATTATTCTTGGTATAATTATAGTGGTTAAATGAAAAGGATAATATTGGATACGAATTTCCTGACAATTCCATATCAATTCAATGTCGATATTTTCGAAGAGATAGATAGAATCATGGAAGAGAAATATGAGTTGGTTACTTTAGACAAAGTTGTAGAAGAATTAAAAGAATTAACAAAATCAAGAAGTAAAGATGCTGTGGCTGCTAAACTTGGTCTAGAATTGATAAAGAATAAAAACATTAAGATTATAAACACCGAAGATAAAAATGTTGACAATGTAATTGTCTCAATATCGGACAAAAACACGATAGTTGCCACGAACGACAGGATGCTGAGGAGAAAGCTAAAGAATAAAAATGTTAAAGTACTTTATTTGAGGAGTAAAAGACGATTGGAGATGGGGTGAAATGTTATTGATGATCGCATTCCTCTCTGGAGTAATCTCAATCCTAGTTGCGATTTATTTGTACTATTACATTAAAAAACAGGACACTGGAACTCCGAAAATGAGAGAAATATCTGAAGCGATAAAAGAGGGTGCAGAGGCTTACATGAAAAGAGAGTATAAGACACTCTCTATTTTTGTCATTGTAATGTCCATTATATTGTTTTTTGCTCTCGGTAATAAAGGTCTCTATACTGTCATAGCTTATATCATCGGTTCTATTTCTTCTGGTCTGGCTGGTTATTTAGGAATGGATGTGGCTGTTAGGGCAAACGTGAGAACTGCCAATGCCGCTAAAAAGGGTTTGAATAAAGCCTTTCCAGTTGGTTTTTATGGCGGATCTGTCATGGGCCTATCTGTCGTTGGGCTGGCCTTAATTGGTATGAGTGTTATTTATTTCATCTTCAACGATCCAGAAATCGTCCTTGGTTTTAGTTTTGGTGCGAGTTCCATAGCATTGTTCGCGAAAGCGGGTGGTGGTATTTATACAAAAACTGCGGACATAAGTGCTGACCTTGTCGGTAAAGTAGAACTTGGGATACCCGAAGATGACCCAAGAAATCCGGCTGTAATTGCAGATAATGTCGGTGATAATGTTGGTGATGTTGCGGGCATGGGTGCGGATTTATTCGATTCTTATGTTGCTAGTATTGTGGCTGCGATGATTATTGGTGCTGCAGCTTTTCAAATGATGGGTGCAATTCTCCCACTCTTACTTTCTGCTGCGGGTATATTCGCATCTATAATCGGAATGCTCTTTGTCAGAGTTAGTGGAAACAATCCTGGTGCTGCTTTGAACAGAGGAACATTTTCAACTTGTATAGTTTTTGGAATATTAACATATCTTGTTATTTATTTCCTTAATTTTGATATCGGCATCTTCTACTCAACGATAGTTGGGTTGATAGCTGGAATCATAATAGGTATAACATCCGATTACTTCACATCAATAGATAGACCCCCCGCTAAAATAACTGCTGAATCATCCCAGACTGGAGCGGCCATAAACATACTGACGGGTTTCTCTTATGGTTCTATTAGTATCCTCCCACCTATAATCGGCATAGGTATTGCAACTCTATTTTCTTGGCATTTTGGTGGTTTATACGGTGTTGCAATGGCCGCTGTGGGAATGCTATCTATAACTGGAATGATAGTTTCTTCTGATGCTTACGGTCCTATTGTTGATAATGCAAAAGGGATTGCTGAACAATCTAAATTGGGTAACAAGGTTATAAAAGTTGCCGATAGGTTGGATGCTGCTGGTAATACCGCTAAAGCCATAACAAAAGGGTTTGCCATTGGAGCGGCTGGTTTGACTGTCATTGCATTGTTAGCTGCTTATGGAGAAATAGTCGGGCTTGAGACTATAGATTTGATGAATCCGTACGTATTATTGGGATGTTTCATTGGTATATCGATGCCACCTGTGCTTTCTGCCTTGTTGATATTGGGTGTTGGAAAGAATGCATTTAGGATGATTAAGGAAATAAGAAGACAATTAAAAGAAAATCCAAATATAATTAAGGGTAAGGCCAAGCCAAATTATGCCAGATGCGTGGATATAGCCACTAAGGGAGCATTGAAAGAATTGTTACTACCAAGTATATTATCAATTCTAGTTCCGATAGTAGTCGGTCTCGTTTTTGGTAAGTATGCTTTAGGTGGATTCTTAGCAGGCAGTATATTTTCTGGCTTAATATTCGCTTTACTAATGGCTAACGCAGGCGGTCTTTGGGATAATGCTAAAAAATATATTGAGGACGGTGCCTTAGGCGGCAAGGGTTCTGATGCCCATAAGGCCGCAGTGATAGGAGACACAGTCGGTGATCCTTTCAAGGATACGGCTGGACCATCCCTTAACACTCTATTGGTTGTCATGTCACTGACAGCATCAATATTCGCTCCATTAATTGTAATGTATGCCTTGTTTGGTTGATCCTATAGTTGCGATGGTATTATAGGAACTTAAGACAGGAAATACCGTCTTAATGTGATAAACTATAAAAATATCTGTTCTCATAATTAAAGCTATTAAAAATCTGGTTTTTTTAAGTGAGATGAAAAAGTGAAGAAAACTGAAAGCAAAGAAAAAGTTTCAGTATCAGAAGAAGAGTCATGGCATTCTTTAGATGTTGATGTCGTTCTTCACAGGTTTGGTACAGATAAGGAAAAAGGATTGACTGATAGTGAAGCAAGGCATAGATTCGAAAAGTATGGTCCAAATACATTGAGAGAAGAAAAAGAAAGGTTTAAAGTCCTTAAATTAGTGATAGATCAGTTCAAGGATTATTTTGTAATCATGCTTTTGGTCGCATCCATTATTTCTGTTGTGCTTGAGGAAATTGTTGATGCCATGACTATTGCTATTATTATCATACTTGCTGCTGTTATTGGGTTTGTTCAAGATTTTCGTGCAGAAAAAGCCTTAGAAGCTTTGAAGAAAATGACAGCGCCAACAGCAAGAATTCTTAGAGATGGTAAAGAAATCACGATTCCTTCAAATGAAGTTGTTCCAGGAGATATAATATTTTTAGAGGCCGGGGATAGAGTACCTGCTGACGCAAGATTGATAATGAACGCCAGTTTAAAATTGGACGAAGCCCCCCTGACTGGCGAATCGAATCCTATAGCAAAAGAATTATCCAAACTTGATATAAACACCCCAGTTGCTGACAGAAAGAATTCTGTTTTCATGGGTACTCACATAGTTTTTGGTCGTGGCTTAGCTGTTGTTACAGAAACTGGCATGAACACCGAATTCGGCAAGATAGCTGGCGCAGTGCAAGGGATTGAACAAGAAAAAACTCCTCTAGAAAAGAAATTAGATTCCTTTGCGAAAAAAGTTGGTATACTGATAATTGGCATATGTGTTATAATATTCATTCTGGATACGATTGAATTCGGTACAGAGCCGAAAACTTTGATCAGAACTTTCATGACGGCTGTGGCATTAGCCGTATCTGCAGTTCCAGAAGGGTTGCCAGCATTAGTTGTTATAAGTCTTGCATTGGGTGCAAGGGAACTGGCAAAACGTAAATCCCTGATAAGGAGACTGGCATCTGCCGAGACTTTAGGATCCACCACTTTCATATGCGCTGATAAAACTGGAACTTTGACAAAGGGAGAAATGTCTGTTAGAAAAATTTTTACTAACTTCAAGATGATTGATATTTCAGATAAAGGATTCGGGAAAAAAGATGGAAATCTTACAATTCTTTTAAGGATAGGTCTTTTATGCAGTAATGTTTTTATTGATAAAGAAGGTGCTAGAGGAGATCCAACTGAAGTTGCGTTAGTTAATTCAGCGATTAAATTTGGGACGGAAAAGGATGATACGGAAAAGCAATATCCGAGAATTGGAGAGATACCATTCAGTTCTGAAAGAAAAAGAATGACTACTATTCATTCTATAAAAGGAAAGAAAATTGCTTATGTCAAAGGAGCGCCTGAAATTATTCTGGAAAGAAGCACACACATTCTCATGAACAATAGAATAAGAAAGATCGAGCAAGAGGAGATAAAGAAAATTTTGCAAACCAATGAAAACATGGCAAAAGACGCTCTTCGTGTCTTGGCAATGGCATATAAAGAATTACCGAAGACTATGGAAAAGTTTACAGAAAAGAACGTGGAGAACGGTTTGATTTTTGTTGGATTGCAGGGAATGATAGATCCACCAAGGAAAGAGGCTATACAAGCTGTTAAGGTAGTTAAGCAAGCTGGGATTAAGAATGTGATGATTACTGGTGACCATAAGTTAACAGCTATGGCTGTTGCAAGGGAGATTGGGATTTTCACTAAAGATTCTTTAGTCCTTACTGGAGCCGAACTGGATGCTATGAGTGATGAAGACTTCTATAAAATAGTTGAAGATGTGACTGTCTATGCCAGAGTTTCGCCAATGCATAAACTGAGGATAGTCGAAACTTTGAAGAAAAAGGGAGAACATATTGTGGCAATGACAGGAGATGGGGTGAACGATGCTCCCGCCCTAAAACGAGCAGATATTGGTGTGGCTATGGGGATAACTGGAACAGATGTGAGTAAAGAGGCTTCTGATATGGTATTAGCCGATGACAATTATGCTACTATGATTACTGCCCTAGAAGGTGGCAGGCACATTTATGATAACATAAGAAAATACATCAGGTTCCTGATGTCTTGTAATTTCGATGAGATATTAGTCATTGGTACGATGGCTATGCTTAGGTTACCTTTACCATATTTACCTGCTCAACTCTTGTGGATAAACTTGGTTACTGACGGACCTCCGGCTATCGCTTTGAGTGTTGATGAGCCTGAAAAAGATATCATGAAAAAGAAACCAAGAGATCCAAAAGGAAGCATATTTCATGGCATGTTAGTCTTCATGATAGTCTCTTTCATTTGTCAGAGTTTAGGTTCTCTTATTACCTTTTCTTATGGTTACTTCATCGTTGGAGACTATAATGTGGCTATAACCATGAATTTCATTCAATCAGCTTTGTTCGAATTATGCGTGGTTTGGAATTGTCGGTCTGAAACGCGTTCGATATGGAAAATGGGTAAGGATGCATTCAGGAATAAGTTCTTTGTAGTCAGTGTTTTTGCTAGTATAGCATTAACTATAGCTTTACCTTTCATTCCATTCTTAGCCGATGCTTTCCATGTAGTTCCCTTGACTCTTGAGCAATGGGCCATAACTCTTGGTATTGCTAGCATAGGATTGTTTGTTGTACTACCAGAGCTTTGGATGGGAAGAAAGATATTTGGCTATCAATGAACAAGTTTAAGTTTTAAATGTAAATAACCAAAATAGATAACTATGTATCGAATATTAACGATAAAGACGAAGATAAAGGTTCCCCCAACAAAGTTTGGGATGTCCTTAAAACAGGCAATAAAAGAGAGCGTTGCTGACATTTACGAGAATAGGTTAGACAAGAATTTCGGAATGGGCTTGTGTGTCGTGAAAATCAACGAGATAGGTGAAGGAAAGATATGCGCTGGAGACCCAAGCATACATTATCCCGTGACATTTGACTTGTTAGTTTTCAAGCCTGAGTTGCATGAAGTCCTTGTTGGCGATGTGATAGATAATACTGAGTTTGGTGCTTTTGTAAGGATGGGGCCGATGGATGGATTGGTTCACGTATCCCAGCTAATGAATGATTATGTTAGCTACGACTACAAGAATTCGATATTCTTGGGAAGGGAGAGTAGGAAGACTTTGAAGGAAGGAGATCCTGTCAGAGTGAGAGTTATATCGATAAGCATGGCTCCTGGCAAGGAGAATAAGATCGGCTTGACAATGAGGCAACCTAACTTAGGATCGTTAGCTTGGATAGAAGAGGAGAAGAGAAAGGCAAAGAAAGCAACTAAGGAAAAGAAGTGATAAGATGGTTAAGAGACAATATGTTTGTAGAACTTGTAGAAGGTTTACGACTGAGAAAACCTGTCCAATATGTAATTCCACTGATTTGTCAGCAAGCTGGAAAGGTCTTGTCATAATTAACAACCCAAATGATAGTGAGATAGCAAAAAACCTGGGAGTTGAGGCTCCAGGAAGGTATGCTTTGTTTGTTGGGTAAATTTAATTCTTTTTTTAAGCCATGTTAACAGGTTTCAATACATCTCCAGCAGGAATTATACCCATTCTTAATTATTTCCTCTTTTTTAACGAGTTGATTACATGAGGGACAAACAACATATTTCACTACTGTTTTAGTCGGGGACCATGTACCATCCATTTAATCATCTTTAATCTTCCCATATTCCTAGGGTAGTTTTAGGTATAAAGTAACAGGAATGTATACCCCTGGCTATATCATCTCTTTTCACTACTTGTTTACAGTCTGGACATATAATATAATCTGAATATTTCCATAGATCTTCCATCTTTATTCACAAAAACCTGATTAAATTTGGGTGAGGTACGCGATTCGTTCGGAACACTTCCTCGAGATTTGTCCCTACACTTCGTATTATTTGCTTGTATTGTACTTGAAACTTTGTTGCAAAAAAATCCACAACAAATATTTTTAAGTGTCTGTTGTAAAGAAATTTACAACAAACCATGATTTTATAAAGATTATTAACTAGGGGTTTTCCATGGTATATGAAGAATTACAAAAAACTTTGGAAAGGATTGGTCTCTCGACTAACGAGGCTAAAGTCTACCTTGCACTTCTGAGGTTGGGATCGAGCAAAGCTGGTGATGTAAGCAAGAAGAGTCAAGTCAACAGAACAACTACTTATGATACACTAGAAAGACTATTAGAAAGGGGACTTGTAAGTTTTGTAGTTAAGGACAATAGAAAATGGTTTGAGGCTGTGAATCCAAGCATGCTAACAGATTTTCTCGGAGAAAGAGAAGAAGAAGCTAAGAGAATTATTCCTTATTTGCAAAGAATCTACAAAAGTCCTGGAGAAAAACATGATGTTACTCTTTATTTTGGATACAAGGGAGTAAAATCTATTTTTCAAGATATAATCCGAGAAGGTAAACCAAATTGTGTTATGGATTCCGAAGGACAGTTCGTGGACAGACTGCCTTATTACGCACCCCATTTCATCAGGCAACTCGAAAAGAAGAAAATCAAAGTAAGACACATTGTTAGAGAAGGCAGGAATGTCAGCCCATCTAAAACCACAGAAGTTAGGTTTGTCAAGAAGAAAACAAAATCAGAAGCAGTTTTCAATATCTATGGGGATAAGATTGCAATCATTATCTGGAGAGATCCTCCTGAAGCAGTAATGATACATAACAAAGCAGTTACAGATTCTGTTAGGGATTACTTTGAAATGCTTTGGAAAGCAGTAGGCAAGCGTAATCATTAAACAATTAAAAAGAAACTGATTAATTAAAAATATTTAAACCTGACTACTAAATTTTGAATAATGAAAATAGATATCATAGAGAAAAAAGAGAACCCTTTCTTGAAGAGAACTGATTTAATGTTAATACTCGATCATAAAGGTCAAGCTACTCCTAAGAAGGATGACTTGATAAAGACGTTGGCTGATAAGTTCAAGTCAGAACCTGAAAAGTTTGAGGTCGTTTATATACTTTCTGAATCTGGAATGACAAGGGCAAAGGTTAAAGCTAGGATTTGGAAAGAGAAGATGCCAGAGAAGAAAAAGAAAGAAGTGAAAATAAAGAAAGCGGAAGAAGTTAAACCAGAAAAAGAAGAGAAGAAAGAAGAAGTTAAAGAAGAGAAGAAAGAGAAAGTTGAAGAGAAGCCCAAAAAAGGTGGGAAGAAGTGAAACATAAATCAACTAAACAATGGGATATTTTAAAGGTAGAGGGAAGTCAAGTGAAAAGACGAAAACAAATCTGTCCCAGATGTGGAGAAGGAACTTACATGGCCGAGCATAAGCCAAAAGACGGAAAAGTCAGATATTATTGTGGTAAGTGTCACTATACTTTATGGCCGTGAATACTACTTCTTGTGGAATTCGGATAATAGTAGTTGGGCAAAATATGCTCGAAATTTTTGCTCACTAACCGTAATTATCTCAAATTATGTCATTACTATTTAGTTACTACAAAATAGAAAAGTTTAAATATTATTTACTTTTATTCATAGCACATGAGTTATTCATCTAATCAATATAGAGATGCTATCTTTAAGCTAGGAAAGTTACATGAATTATTAAAAAAGGGGAATATTGATATTTTATATGAAGTTTTTACCCCTGAAGAATTGAGAGAACCTTTAAGAATAGCTACTGAAGCATGTTGTTTATTAGAAGGAGAAGATTATACTGAAAATGTAGGAAGAATTATAAGACATTTATATTTAGATAAAAAGCCTGTAAAGGAATTAAATCCAGATGATGTTGATACTATCAAAAAAGCGGTTGAAAAAATCGAATTAGAAGTATCTGGAGTTTTAAAAAAAATTACTAGATAACCGGCTCACAAAAATTTCTGCGCTACTTTTGCTCTTACGAACTAAATATTAAGATAAATTGCTAACAATCAAAAAAGACAATTCAACCGATTTTATTTTTCCACTCACTTCACTCAAACAACTGTAACACATTGGACATGAGTTTACTATCATATCAGCCTTCACTTCTTCAGCATGTCTTATTCTTTCTTTGGCAATTTCTTCTGATAATTCAGGGTAATTGGATCTTAGACCCCCGCCTCCACCACAGCACCATGCAGTCTCTTTATTGAATTTCATCTCAACTAACTCATAACCCAAAGCCTTCAGAATTTCTCTCGGTTCTTCATAAACCCCACCATATCTTCCAAGATGACAAGGATCATGATACGTTATTTTCAAAGGTTTATTAACCTTCTTAACTTTTAATTTCCCAGATTTAATCGCATTCCAAATCGTTTGAGTTATATGTTCGACTTCTATGTCAAAATTATCAATGAACTTCGGATACTCGAGTTTGAATGTCTTGAAACAAGCAGGACAGGGAGTTATTATCTTCTTGATGCCATGTTCCTTGAATATTCTATAATTCTTTTTAGCCAAGGTCTCAAAATCCATCAAATAACCAGCATTCAATACAGGAGAACCACAGCAGGCTTCTAAATCCTTCAATTTTATGAAATCTATTCCAGATTTTCTGAGTGTCTTCTCATAATTTTCTTGGATATTTTTTAACACAAATTTTTCCATGCATCCTGGATAGAAGAGGATATTACCCCCTAAAATTTTGTTGAATACCCCCATCACATCAACTCCAATAGCATTATTATCCCCAATCCAATCATGAATAATCCAGCAATCAACTTCATGTATCTCCTCTTACTAACCCTCCACTTCTCCATTCTCTCCGCACTACTTCCCTTGTAAACTAAAGCTAGTATCACGAACAGAGGAATAACGAAGATAAAGTTGTAAAATAAAAGGTATGGGATTGCGGCAGTTCTAGTCATGTTGTTTGCTAACATACTTAAAATGGCCAAATAAACTCCACCAGTGCATGGTAATTCGAAGAGGGAGACTAGAAATCCTAATATCAAAGCTGCTGGTAACGATGCTCTGTGTATGTATTTTTCAATCAACGGTTTCCTCGATTTTGGAATTTCAAGGCTGAATCCTTTACCATAGAAAAAGAAATCCTTGATGTTAATTATACCGGCGAATATGGCTATACCTGCTGCTACTCTAAAAAGGATGACACTTATTCCTGTTGTTTCAACAGCTGCAAATAGGCCTAAACCGGCTAAGAAGTAGGTTAGGAAGACCATACCTATGTAACCAAGTCCCATGAAAAGTGTCCTCCTTCTGATGCCTAAAGCGATGAGATAGGTTAAC